>VOFC01001204.1_pt1 | contig 20001 bp, 33 predicted proteins | sample 5384161 | NCBI WGS metagenome assembly VOFC01 (sample SAMN12384722, study PRJNA508395) | human gut metagenome | isolation source: healthy gut B | host: Homo sapiens
GGGAGCAGCTTTGCTGCTGAGCAATTCATAGATATCAAGATAGAATAACATTATAAAAGGTTAGAGGGAGCTTATGAAAATAAAGGGACTAAAGAAAATAAGAAAAAACAGAAGCTTTGGGGATGTTTTTTTATTATGGTAGGCTCAGCATTGAATTTTCCTGTTGCCATTTGGGCAGAAAATATAGAATCTCCTGAAGCCTGTGTTGTGACCACGGAAAGAGAAAAATGAGCCTGAAGCGTCAGATAACGTAATGAAAAGCGGTATTTGTGGAGTCGCTGGAGATAATGTAAGATGGACTTTGGATGATAAGGGGATACTGACTATTAGCGGAAGCGGAGATGCTTTAGATTATGCAAGCGTCAGCGACGCACCGTGGGCGTTAAATGATGAAACTGTAGAATGCCCCATAATATCAATAGTAATTGACACGGGAGTAACAAATGTTGGTGCATATAGTTTTTCGGGGCATTCTTGTACTGATGTCAGGATTGCAGACAGTGTTATAAAAATTGGTTCAAATATATTTGAAACTTGGGATTCTATACAAACGATTTACTATCACGGCACACAAAAGCAATGGGAAGATAGTGTTCAGGTAGGTGAGAATAATACAGGATGGATAGAAAAGCTGACTTTCCATACTCATACAGCGGATTCGGCCTGGGAATCTGATAAAACCCATCATTGGCACAATTGTATAGATCCAGATTGTCCAACTACTGATATTCAGTGGAAGGACAGTTATGGACAGCACAAATGGGAGGCAGGAGGCTGTTTGGATTGTGGATTTCAATGCGAGCACGATGAGGGAAATGAAGAGTGGATAAAGACTGCTGTCAGCCATGAAAAGAGATGGAATTGCTGTGGTGCAGTGATCGTGGCTGAAAGAGGTACATGAGTGGAACAGTGGAATTTGTGAAGAGTGCGGATATGTGTGTGAGCATACAGGCGGTTTGGCAAGCTGCACAGAACAAGCGATTTGCCAGACTTGTGGTGAGGCATATGGAGAATTAGCTTCACATGACTGGGAGGACGATTTTACAATTGACCAACCAGCAACTTGTACAGAAGATGGTGTCAAATCCATTCACTGTAAAAAATTGCACAGCAACCAAGGATAGTGAAGTAATTCAGGCGTTAGACCATAATCTTGAAAAAAAAATCGAGAAAGAAGAAGCAACCTGTACCGAGGGGAGGCTACGAAGGATACTGGAGTTGTATGAATTGCCAGAAGCTTTTCGCAGATGAAGGAGGAACAACGGAAATCCTCAGTCCGGTAGAAATTCCAGCATATGGACATGCTTTAGAAAAGGCTGAGAAGAAGGAAGCAACCTGTACCGAGGGAGGCTACGAAAGCTATTGGAAGTGTAAAACCTGCCAGAAGCTTTTTTGCAGACGAAGGAGGAACAACAGAAATCATCAGTCCGGTAGAAATCTCGGCACAAGGACATGCCTTAGAAAAGACAGAGAAAAAGGAAGCAACCTGTGTGGAACCCGGTTATGAAAGCTATTGGAAGTGTAAAACCTGCCAGAAGCTCTTTGCAGACGAAGGAGGAACAACGGAAATCCTCAGTCCGGTAGAAATCCCAGCATATGGACATGCCTTAGAAAAGACAGAGAGGAAAAAAGCAACCTGTACAGAGGGAGGCTATGAAAGCTATTGGAAGTGTAAAACCTGCCAGAGGCTCTTTGCAGACGAAGGAGGAACAACAGAAATCCTCATTCCGGTAGAAATTCCAGCACAAGGACATGCTTTAGAAAAAAGGCTGAGAAGAAGGAAGCGACCTGTACCGAGGGAGGCTGCGAAAGCTATTGAAGTGTAAAAACCTGCCAGAGGCTCTTTGCAGACGAAGGAGGAACAACAGAAATCCTCATTCCGGTAGAAATTCCAGCACAAGGACATGCTTTAGAAAAGGCTGAGAAGAAGGAAGCGACCTGTACAGAGGGAGGCTACGAAAGCTATTGGAAGTGTAAAAACCTGCCAGAAGCTCTTCGCAGACGAAGGAGGAACAACGGAAATCCTCAGTCCGGTAGAAATCCCAGCATATGGACATGCCTTAGAAAAAGACAGAGAGGAAAGAGGCAACCTGTACAGAGGGAGGTTACGAAAGCTATTGGAAGTGTAAAACCTGCCAGAAGCTCTTCTTCGCAGACGAAGGAGGAACAACGGAAATCCTCAGTCCGGTAGAAATCCCAGCATATGGACATGCCTTAGAAAAGACAGAGAAAAAGGAAGGAACCTGTGTGAAACCCGGTTATGAAAGCTATTGGAAGTGTAAAAACCTGCCAGAAGCTCTTCGCAGATGAAGGAGGAACAACGGAAATCAGCGGAGCGATAGAAATCCCATCACAAGGACATGTTTTAGAAAAACGGAGAGGAAAGAAGCGACCTGTACCGAGGGGAGGCTACGAAAGCTATTGGAAGTGCAAAACCTGTCAGAAGCTCTTTGCAGATGAAGGGGAATAACGGAAATCAGTGAGCCGATAAAAATTCCATCACAAGGACATGTTTTAGAAAAAACGGAGAGGAAAGAAGCGACCTGTACAGAGGGAGGCTACGAAATATTGGAAGTGCAAAACCTGTCAGAAGCTCTTTGCAGATGAAGGGGAATAACGGAAATCAGTGAGCCGATAAAAATTCCATCACAAGGACATGTTTTTAGAAAAAACGGAGAGGAAAGAAGCGACCTGTACAGAGGGAGGCTACGAAAGCTATGAAGTGCAAAACCTGTCAGAAGCTCTTTGCAGATGAGGGGGAACAACGGAAATCAGTGAGCCGATAAAAATTCCATCACAAGGACATGTTTTAGAAAAAACGGAGAGGAAAGAAGCGACCTGTACAGAGAGAGGCTACGAAAGCTATTGGAAGTGCAAAACCTGTCAGAAACTCTTTGCAGATGAAGGAGGAACAAAGGAAATCAGCAGTCCGGTAGAAATCTCAGCGCAAGGACATGCCTTTAGAAAAGACAGAGAAGAAAGAAGCAACCTGTGTGGAACCCGGCTATGAAGAATACTACACATGTCGTGTATGTGGTAAATTATATCAGGACAAAGAGGGAATAAATGAAATTGGCAGTCTCGATACTATCAAGATTTCGGCAGAAGGTCATAAAGGCGGGAGAGAACTGGTTGTTAAATGCTGACAAACACTGGAAAGAATGTGCTGTATGCCAGAAAAGAATAGAAGAAGCAGACCATATTTATGAAAATGAAAAGGATAGTGCTTGCAAAATTTGCGGGTATAAAGAGCTATAAAATCCGAACCGCCGAGAATAATAGATGGATATAATGAAAAATGGCAAGTAAACTCCGGAAAAACGCTTTCCTTCTGTTCAAGTGCCCCATTTTCAGAGTTTATTAATGTAACAATTGATAACGAAGTTGTTAATGAAAATAATTATGACAAAAAAAGAAGGAAGTACAATTATAACTTTGCATTCAGAATTTCTTTCTGCACTATCAGTTGGAGTACATACATTAAGTATTAATTCTGAAAGTGGTTCCGCAACCACCGGATTTGTCATTGAAAAAGCTCCGCTAGAACCATCACCGACTGTAGAGCCATCACCAACGGATGCGCCTTCTATTGTTGCAGCTTCTTCGGTTGTAACTGCTACACCGACTCCGACTACAGCACCGGAAGAAACAAATACAAAAACAGGGGATGAAAGCAAAAAATAATCTGGATACTTGTATTGTTCTTGTCAGCAGAAGGAATACTAATAATACTTCAGAAATTCAAAAAGAAAACCAGATAAGTAATTCCTTTACCGGGCGGGTGCTCCCAGACGAGCCACCCGCCTATTGCTATGTATTAATTTAAACTTTTTCAGATTGAGTTTACTCTCTAAGTGTGCCATAATGAATACATACATATCGGTTCGGGAAAAATGCGGAGCAGCAGGAACCGGAGCGGTTTTATCATGGCTTTGTACTGGGACTGATGGTCGACCTTGCAGATAAATACAGAATTACCTCAATCGGGAAAGCGGTCTGGGACGATACGATATCATGCTGGAGCCTTTGGAGGAAAATAAAAGAGCATACGTAATAGAGTTTAAAGTGCATAAAGCAAAGCGTGAAAAAGAATCTGGAGGAAACTGCACAGAACGCTTTACAGCAGATTGTGGAAAGAAATTATGATGCGGAGCTTTTAACACGGGGAATTCGAAAAGAAGATATCAGGCATTTGGGATTTGCGTTTTCGGGAAAAACAGTGCTGATTGAGCAGGAATAAATTAGAAACGGGCAGCAGCTCTTAGTTGAGTTGCCTGCCCGTTGGTGTTATACATTATTTTTTCTATTGCTATTTCCTGCCAGTATTCATACGGCAGCATATGATACATCTTTCTTACAGTAGTCCGCTGGCTAGCGTAGAGTTTGGCTAGTTGCGTTTTTGGATGTAGAGGTCTTTGGGCATTTCTTCAAGGTCGTAGGGGGATCTTGTCGTTTACATAATATTTTCAAAAGAATAAAAATCGGCATTGCAGTCCGTCTCTTTATAGGCTTCTTCTACAAGCTGGTGCATCATCTGGTGGTGGTGATGACCGTATTCGCCGTTTGCGTTGTGAGTGGCAACCTGTTCCCAGTTTTTGTAGTTCAAGACGGTGGCAATATCTGCTTCCATATCCTTTTTGCAGAAGTTCCAGCTGCTGCGATCTTTTCCGATTTTGTCCGGGTAGGAGAGAATCAGGTATTTGTCTCCAGTGGCTTCCATCACGGATTTAAACTCTGCGCTTCGCACAGGATCATTTCCCCGGGTCATGCACACTACCAGATAATCATCCTCAATCAAATGCCGTCCGCCCCAGAGCAGATCATCGTCCGGGTGCGCCACAAACATCACCTTGTCGTACCCGTCCAGATCAAAGGGCATCAGGTCGGCAGTTGTTACATGGGGCAGATTCAGATAAGGATAAAAAGATAAAATTCATGTCCGGCAAAGGCAATCGCAGCCAGTATCACAATTGCAGCCAGCAGCCGTTTCCAGTGCCGCGCCAGCCAGGAAAGAATTCTGCCAGCGTTGGAACTGGCGGAAAAATGATTGTTCATGTAAGGTACTCCATTTCTGCTTTTTATTAGTATGATATCAGTGTAAAAAGACCTTTTGGCATCTATATCATAACATTTATATAAACGAAATCAGATTTCATTATATTTCAAATAACTATCTTAATTATACTATATTCCCCATAAGTTACAAGGCGATGTTTGAAGTGCTCCAGCCATTTCAAAAGATTAAGATAGTTTTTCCGAAGAAAAACTGTTATACTTAAGAAAGTACAATTTTTGAGGTAGCAGAATATGAGAAAACGAATCTTGCATTTATAATTGGTTTTATTGTCTGCTTCGCGGCGGCGTATCGGGGGGATGGTGTTTAGTCCGTCTTTTACCATGATGTATGTGGTTGCGGGGATGGGACTTTGCATTCTCGGGGAAATATTGGATATGGCGCAGGCAGGGGAAAAGGTTTGGCAGCAGAGAACAGAAGCTGATTGGTTTGTTAAGCAGGATATTATACATATTCGGAATGTTCTGGGCGTTCCCTGCGGTAATTATTTATGCCACAGGCGATGACTGGATGAACGGCTGTATGCGTGCGGCAGCAGTTGGAAGCGTAGTGCTGTGTGGAATTTGGCTGGGATGGATGTGGAAAACCAGAGGAATTCAGGAAGCAGTGTGGGGAAAAAGCTCTGGAATTGCTGGTTTCACTGCAGCAGCACTGTTGGCTGTATTTTGCGGAATCAATAGTGTGGCGTTGATGCCTTATGGAATTGGGCTTTTGATTCTAACAATAGCACGGCTGAAAGAAAATAACGACAGTCTTATAAGAAAAATATTGTTCTGTCTGGGGCTGGTTTTGATAGCTGCATTGCCTGTTCTGCCAGCATTGGGAGGTATATTTTGAAAAAAAATAGGTGGTCTATTAGCTGTTTGTATAACAGCGTCTTTAACTTTAAGCGGCTGCGGACTCTATGACATCGCAGACCTGTTTTCCGGTTTGGGGAAGGGGAGTGCGCAGTTGTATGTAAATGAAGAATTACAAATGCCAGTGGATGGGAAAGACACAATTCTCCCTGGTGCCGCCTGGCTTGACACAGACGGTAATTCCATCCAGGCCCACGGCGGCCAGATCCAGCTCATGTCAGTGCCAGACGGCAACGGCGGAAAAACAGAGAAATACGTATGGGTAGGCGAGGATAAGTCCTCCGGCCATTTCGGCAACGATGTGGCAGTCTACACATCCGATGACCTGTACCACTGGGAATTCCAGGGCGATGTCCTTCGGGCAGTGGAATCCCGGAAACAGCTGGAGGAAGATTCCTATTTCCAGGAACTTTACCAGGATTACAGCCAGGAAGAACTGGACGAAGTCTATAACTGCATCAACAAAAATACCGTAATCGAGCGCCCGAAAATGCTGTACAACGAGAAACCGACAAATACGTAATCTGGTTTCACAGCGATGACAGCACTGAGAAAAATTCCTACAAATATGACGTAGGAATGGCAGGCGTAGCCATCAGCGACTCCCTCGCAGGTCCTTTTCGTTTCCTTGGAAGATACCGTCTCAGTCAGTGTCCAAAAGGCCAGATCGACTGTTTCCCCTCATCCAAAGGCGAAGCTCGAGACATGAACCTTTTCAAGGATGATGACGGAATCGCTTACATTGCCTACACCAGCGAAAACAACAAAACCATGTACATTTCAAGCTGAATGAGGAATACACATACCTGTCCGCAGACCCGGAGGAGGCAGTTTACAAGGAAGATTTCATCCGCCTTTTCCCAGGCTCCATGCGGGAAGCTCCGGTTCTTTTCAAGGGAGAAAACGGGCGGTACTACTTTATGTCCTCCAGCACCACAGGATGGATGTCCAACCAGGCGCGGGTCTGGTCCGCAGATGAGATTTTCGGCGAATGGAAAAACGACGGAAACCCTTGCCTGGGAAAAGATGGAGACATTACCTTTGACACCCAGAGCACCTGCGTTTTCCAGACGAAATCCGGTCAGTGGATTTACTTCGGAGACCGCTGGAACAGCACGGATCTGGCAGATTCCAGATACATCTGGCTGCCTCTTGCTTTCAACGGCAATAAGGTAGAAATTCAGTGGGAATCAGAATTTATACTCCAATAAAGGTCCGAAGAGCAGATTTTGTTCATAAAGAATATCTTGCGGCATGCGGCCAATGAACAGAAATTATATATGAGAAAATGATAAATTGCTGAAATATATGATATAAACAGGAACCCAAATTTGTTACAATCAATAATAGCAAACGATGGAAAGATGGAGGATGAACATGAAAGAACTTTTTTACGGAGCAGCATACTACGACGAATATATGCCATATGACCGCCTGGACAAAGATGTGGAAATGATGAAAAAAGCGGGAATCAACACTGTCCGGATTGCGGAGTCTACATGGAGTACCTGTGAGCCCCAGCCTGGAGTGTTTGATTTTTTCCATGTGGAAAGAGGGATGGACGCCATGGAGGCTGCGGGAATCAATGTGATTATCGGTACACCCACTTATGCGGTTCCCACCTGGATGGTGAAGGCGCATCCGGATGTGCTTGCAACCACTGTGAAAGGCCGTGGCATTTATGGCGCGCGCCAGATTATGGACATTACCCATCCGGTGTATCTTTTTTATGCGGAGCGTGTGATCCGTGAACTGATGAAACGCACTGCCCACAGGAAATGCGTCATCGGTTTTCAGCTGGACAATGAGACGAAATACTACGGAACTGCGGGCAAAAATGTGCAGGAGCAGTTTGTGAAATATCTTCGGGAAAAATTCCATGACGATCTGGATGCCCTGAATTACGAATTCGGACTGGATTATTGGAGCAACCGTATCAATGCATGGGAGGATTTCCCGGACGTGAGAGGAACTATCAATGGAAGTCTTGGTGCGGAATTTGAGAAGTTCCAGAGAACCCTGGTGGACAAATTTCTTAGCTGGCAGGCGGATATTGTAAATGAATACCGCAGAGAAGAACAGTTTGTTACCCATAATCTGGATTTTGAGTGGAGAGGATACTCCTATGGAATTCAGCCTTATGTAAATCATCTTCACGCTTCCCAGTGCCTGACCATTGCAGGAACAGATATTTATCATCCCACTCAGGACGAACTGACCGGAGCGGAAATTGCATTCGGCGGAGACCTGATCCGTTCCTTGAAACAGGACAATTACCTGGTGATCGAGACCGAAGCACAGGGTTTTCCGGGCTGGACACCTTATAAAGGTCAGCTGAGACTGCAGGCGTACAGCCATCTGGCATCCGGCGCAAACAGCGTGATGTATTGGCACTGGCATTCCATTCACAACTCTTTTGAGACATATTGAAGGGGCTGCTCAGCCATGATTTCCAGGAGAATGCGTCATATAAGGAAGCCTGCACGATTGGAAATGAATTTGCCAAACTGGGAAGCCATCTGGTAAATCTGAAAAAGAAAAATGATGTGGCAGTGCTGGTGAGCAACGAAGCGCTTACAGCCCTGAACTGGTTCCGAATCCAGGAACAGGCGCCAGGCGCAGATGCGCAGAGCATTTATTATAATGATGTTATGCGCTGGATGTATGACACTTTGTATCGCATGAATGTAGAATGCGATTTCATATGGCCGGAATCTGAGAATCTGGATCAGTACAAGGCAATTGTGGTACCTGCCCTTTATGCGGCACCTGATGAGCTTCTCATACGGTTGAATCAGTATGTGGAAAATGGAGGAACCCTGATTGCATCCTTTAAAACTGCTTTTTACCAACGAAAATGTAAAGGTAAGTCACCAGGTGCAGCCACATATTCTGAAAAAACTGTCTCGGGGTACATTATGATCAGTTTACATTCCCCAAGAATGTAGGATTAACCGGGGGAAATTATTTCAAAGAAAAACAGTTTGTCAGAAGCAAAGGTATTTATGGAGCTTCTGACTGCAGATGGGGCAGAAGTGCTGGCCTCTTATGAACACTGCAACTGGAAAGACTACGCCGCTATTACCCGAAACCATTATGGAAAAGGTCAGGCTGTATACATTGGCTGCATGACAGATGAAGATACACTGAAGGCTGTCTATAAAGCCGTGCTTCCGGAAGCCGGTGTGGAAATCCCAGAGTATCATTACCCAATCATTGTGCGAAAAGGTACCAACGATCTGGGAAAAACTATTCGTTATTTCCTGAATTATTCTGCTGTGGAGCTGGAAATGCCCTATGAGTATAAGAACGGCGAAGAACTGTTGGAAAACACATCCGTAGAAAAGGGTGCTGCCCTTCAAATACCAGCGTGGGGTGTGAAAATCGTGGAAGAAGCATAAAGAGAAGACTTAAAAGTTCCGGCAAACGATGGAAGGACATTGTTTGCCGGAATTTTTTTTCAAACACACTCTAGTCTGCTTGTGGCTGATAGGAAAGCGGATAAAGGCCTAAATAATTTAATATACATAAAACGTGATTTTTGTGCTAAAATAGTAATGAAAAACGTGATAAAACTGCGAATAAAAGCTCAAAAACGTGATTGACTTTTTTGAAGGGGTGAGGTTATGTATTTTAAAAAAGAAAGGTAGACAGTTACTTAAGGCAGTGGAAGGAGAAAGAAAAACAGACTTCCGCTAATCATTAAAGGTGCAAGACAGATTGGAAAGACAGAATCTATTATTCACTTTGCAGATGAGAATTATGAGAATGTGGTTTCTATAAATTTTGTGCTGGAGGGGCAGTATAAAACAATATTAAGTGACGGATATGCTGTTGAAGATATTATAAAAAATATATCCCTCATTGATCCTTCTAAAAAAATTTATTGCAGGAAAAACTCTGATTGTGTTTGATGAATTGCAGGAATTTCCTGATATTTCCACTTCTTTGAAGTCTTTTAAGATGGATGGAAGATTTGATGTCATATGCAGTGGTTCCATGCTTGGAATCCATTACAGAAAAATTCATAGTAACAGTGTGGGATATAAAACAGATTATGAAATGTTTTCGATGGATTTTGAAGAATTTCTGTGGGCAAAAGGCTACTCAGATTTACACATCGAACAAATTCTGGAACATATGTGTTCTGGGAAGGTATTCTCTGAAACGGAATTGTCTGTTTATAAAAAACTGTTTCTTGAATATTGCGTGCTTGGGGATGCCCGCAGTTATCAGGCAATATATAGAAACGAACACCTTTTCCGATACATTGGAAATTCAACGTCAAATTCAACTAGATTATGAAGAGGATATTAGAAAATATGCAGAAGGATTAGACCAAACGAAAATTGCCAGTGTATACAGAAGTGTTCCGGTACAGCTGGCAAAAGAGAACAAAAAAAATTTCAGTTAAGTAAAATTGGGAAAAAATGCAAGAAGCAGAGAGTATTCGGGCTGTATTGATTGGCTGAAGGATGCGGGAGTTGTTTCTGTGTGCTATTGTCTGGATTATCCAGAATTACCGTTAAAGGGAAATTATGATGAATTGAAATTTAAGCTGTATTATCCGGATACAGGACTGCTGATTGCGTCTTTGGACGAGGAAGCCCAAGAGGACTTACGGGCAAATAAAAATATGGGTGTTTACAAAGGTGCTTTATATGAAAACTTTGTTGCAGAGGCATTTCTGAAACAGGGTTTAGGACTATATTATTACAAAAAGAAAATGCAACTTTAGAAGAAGACTTTTTTGTCAGAACGAAAGACGAACTGGTTCCAGTTGAAGTAAAGGCAAATAATAATCGTTCAAAATCTCTAAGAAAGTTGATTGACAATGAAAACTACAGTGATATTAAGTGGGGAATAAAACTGGCTGACAGTAATGTGGGCATAGAAAATGGAATTTATACATTTCCATATTTTTGCTCATTTTTGATTAAAAGATATCTGGCAAAAAGAGGTTAAATATAAGTGGGTACCGCACTGCTTAAAGTAATGCGGTACCCCCTTATTTAAAGTTTAAATTCTCTTCAGTTCATAGCTTCTTGAACCAAGTCCAATCTTCTGTCCATGGTCCAGGGTTGCTTCCCACTCAACATTCGGATTAGAATCCATAAAGTGATTGTGGTGGCAATGCCATTCCGGTTTCGCAAGGTTGTCACCAAGCTGACTGTTGCGGATTGGCTCAGCTGCAAGACATGCGTCTACACAAGCCTGGTCAAGGGCAATGGGGTCAAAGCTTGCGAACATTCCGATATCCGGAAGGATCGGAGCGTCGTTTTCACCGTGGCAGTCACAGTTCGGGCTGATGTCCTGAACCAGGGCAATATGGAAGCATGGACGTCCGTGACAGACTGCCTGTGCATACTCTGTCATCTTGCGGCAAAGAAGCTCATTGGAATTGCTGTGTGGATTGTGGATAGCATCAAAGCTGCAGGCACCGATACAGCGGCCGCAGCCCTTTACATTTATCATAATCGATAACAGCTTTTTTCTCAGGATATGTAATTGCGTCACTTCCGCATTCCTTGGCACAGCGTTTACAGCCACGGCACAGCTCTTCATTGATGACTGGCTTTACCGCTGGCGTGCTGAGCCATTTTTCCGGCACGGCTTCCGCAGCCCATTCCGATGTTCTTAATTGCGCCGCCAAAACCGGTTGCCTCATGACCCTTGAAATGGGTAAGACTGATGAATACATCAGCGTCCATAACAGCACGGCCGATTTTTTGCAGTAGGACAATATTCTGCATTTTCTACAGGAACCTCCACATCATCAGTTCCTCGAAGTCCATCACCGATAATGATCTGACAGCCTGTGGTAACAGTATTGAACCCATTCAGATTAGCACAGTCCATGTGCTCCAGGGCGTTCTTACGGCTTCCCGGATAGAGGGTGTTACAGTCTGTAAGGAATGGCATTCCGCCAAGCTCTTTTACAAAGATCCGCAACAACCTTCGCATAATTGGGACGCAGGAAAGCAAGGTTTCCAAGTTCTCCAAAATGCATTTTGATGGCAACAAATTTACCATCCATGTCGATATTTTTGATTCCGGCTGCGATACATTTTTTTCAGCTTGTCCAGCTGGCTTGTGCCAACCTTGCAGCGAAAATCAGTGAAATAAACAGTTGATTTTTCCATAATGTACCTCATTTCTGATTTTTTATTTATTTTCATAATATTCTTGTAATTGCTTTAATGTCAAGCTGTTTTGATGCTACCAGATTTTTTTAATATGCTTTAAAAAATTTCAGAACATCCTCAAGCTCTCTGCGCTTCGGCCGACTTGGTTCTTCATCTGCTGTTCCTACTGCAATAACAGCGACAATAGTCTCAGATTCCGGGATGGAGAGCATTTCGCGAATCTTATCTGCATTGCGAAGTCCCATGATCAGGGTGGAAAGACCAAGCTCTGCAGCCTTCAGGATCAGATTTTCATTCTGAAGACCAAGATCATAGCAGCCCCAGCCATTACCGATTTCATTATCAGGTGTGCCGTCCTTCTGGAAGCCGGCGCGGTTATGTACAAAGGTAGTGACGATCAAAGCGGCATGCTCAGTTTTTATATCGTTATTAGCGTAACACAGACATTCCTTACGAAGCTTCTGCTTCATATCCTCTGATAAAAAACACAATAATAACGCCCTGTTTCAGTATTTTTCCATGATGGGGCTTCCAAGGCTGCCTTTATAAGCTGCTGGATCTGTTCTTTGGAAATATCCGTATTGGGACTGTATTTACGCACAGATCTTCTGTTCTCAATAAGTGTCTGAAATTCCATGAGAAAACCTCCTCAATCAAATTTTTTATTATTATGGCATTATTAAGAAGAAAAATCAATCAGTCAATTGAAAAAGTAATTATGAAAAGTATGGGATTATTTCCATAACCAGAGTATTGACATTACTGACAAATTTGATGATAATAAGATTTGCTTTGTAAAGGTTACAGATGGAAAAGAGACCTTCTATTTAACTGTGAGATATAAGAACGGATACACTTTCTCCCCTGATAAGTATATAGAACCGTAGGAATTGCTTAACCAAATTAAGCAAGGAGGAAAGGGGCAGAGCGTGATTCACGTAAGGAGTATAGCATGATTTGTGAATTAAAAAGAAACAGACAGAGCCAGTGCCCTCTTTTGCAGGCTGGCAGGATAGTGTAGTCTGGTCAGCGGTGCAGGGCGTAATGGGAAAAAAATATATGTGGATTCTCTAAAAAACCGGAGAGCGGTGCTGTTATGCTTGGAGATTTTTGTTTCCTGAGTGGAAAAACCAAAATCGGAAGTCATTTTTGAGTGCTGGAAAAAGGTGAGTGCACAGAGCTGATTCTGGTGCCGCAAAACAATGACTGGGCACAAATGATTGAGAACTGCTATGGAGAGAAAGCTGAGAAAGCTATTCGCTATGCAATTAAAAAAAGAACCAGGGATTTTTGATCTTGTCAAGCTTCAAAAGGCGGCAAACAGCTTGTCTGCGGAATACGAAATGAAACTGATCGACAAAGAGCTTTTTTGAGGCTTGCAGGATGACCTCCTGGAGTAAAGATCTGGCTGCGAATTATGAAAATTACAGCAAATATGAGAAATTTGGTCTTGGCGTAGTAATTTTAAAAAATGGTGAGATAGTAGCCGGAATTTCCTCTTATTCTGGTTATGGAAGGCGAATTAACGAAAATCTGGGTTATCATGGTGGGATTGAAATTGAAGTGGTAACCAGGGAAGATTACCGCAGAAAAGGACTAGCTTTATATTGGAGCCGCACGGCTTCTGCTGGAGTGTGACAAACGGGCTTTATCCAAACTGGGATGCAGCCAACAAAATGTCAGTAGGACTGGCAGAGAAACTGGGGTATCATTTCAGTCATGAGTATGTGGTTTATAAAGTGAAAAAAGGAGAAATTATGACGGGATTTGAAAAGCTGGAAAACAGTTTAATAGATGTAATAAAGGAAGAACAGGCCAAGCTTGGATTCAAGGAGGAGAAGATTCATTTATATTATCCTCTGTCTTCCCTGAATCATTTCTTTTCTGCCAGGGACAGCGCAGATGAAATGGCTGCCAGATTATCACATATGCCGGAAGCGCTGGTAGAGAAGCTGGGGCAGGTGACTGCTACCCACAGAGGTGACCGCTTTTGCTTTTATATTCCGGAACCAGGCAGCGTGTATGTACATGAGAATATGAAAGAGAATGAGTTTATCAAGATCCTTATCGAGTTGGTTCAGCAGCACGACTGTACGAAGGAGAAGCTGCTTACTCTGTTTGCGTCTTATTGGGAAAAACAGAGTATCAGGATATGAATAACGGGGAGTTTGATTTTTATATCCGATTTGTGGATAAAGAGGACGATATTTATTATTATTGCTTTAAGGACGAAGGCTTTCACTTTATTTATCACAGATTTCTGCCGGAGGATTATGAGGAGTTCGGATTCTGACAGAGCAGATTACCTGCGTATTTTCACAATTACATGTCCAAATGCATAGAAAAGTCTTCCTCACATAAACATATTATAAAATATGCTTGTGTGAGGGATTTTTTATGATGAATTATCTTTGGGGCGGAATGCTTTTTGCTTGGGGTGATTTACGGAGCATTTGCAGGAACCCTGGATGGGGTAACGGAAGCGATAATTAATTCGGCAAAGGAAGCCGTGAATCTGGTGATTGCAATTGCAGGAATCACAGCCTTTTGGACCGGTATTATGAAAATCGCAGAGCAGGCCGGGCTGGTGGAAAAGCTGGCAAGGAGAATCCAACCGCTTCTTCGCTTCCTCTTTCCGGAATTAAAGAATCAGGAGAAAGCCAATTATTATATTTCATTGAATTTCCTTTCTAATTTTCTTGGGTTGAGCCACGCAAGTACCAGTTCGGGCTTGCTGGCATTTCAGGAATTGGACAGACTAAATGGCTACAGCACAATTGCCAGTAAATCCATGTGTACATTTCTGATTATCAATGTTTCCTCTCTTCAATTATTACCCATCAATATGATTGCCTACCGCGCTCAGTATGGCAGTCCGAATCCCGCTGCAATCGTAGGACCTGCCATTTTGCTACCGGAATGAGCACGCTGGCAGCAGTGATATTTTGCAGGATTATGAATGGGAAGAAATAAATGAGCTGAATTTATAATCTTGACAAATAAGAAAACTTGTGCGTATATTGTAAAAAAGCTTTTCGAAAAAAAATTTATACAAAGGGGAAATGGAAGATGGATTTGAAAAACTATTCAACAGGTGTCCAGCATATCGGAATTCCAACAAACGATATTGATAAAACCGTAGAATTTTTATCATAAACTGGGCTTTGAAACTGCTTTTGCAACAGTTAATAAAGAAGCAGACGAGAAGGTTGTATTCCTGAAGCTTGGAACTCTGGTTGTGGAAACTTATGAGAATCACACAGCAGCTCTTCGTGCAGGAGCAATTGATCATGTTGCACTTGATGTTAAGGACATAGAAGAGATTTATCAGTACATTAACGAGGCTGGCTTGAATACCACACAGGACAGTATTCATTTTTTTACCGTTCTGGGAAAAGGGAGTAAAGTTTTTCACTATTGAAGGACCAAATAAAGAGAAGGTTGAATTCAGTCAGTACTTATAAAGGATATTTATAATAGGAAGCCGGTACATTGCCTGAAACAATGTACCGGCTTTTTATAGGGTGGATGAAAAATGAAACAGTTAAAAAATGGTATCTGAATCTTTCAATTCAGAGAAAATATCTGTATTGTACACTTAGCATTACGCTGGTTGTGCTTTTGGCAGCCAGCTTTTTCCAGTTTATGTCTGCATCAGAAATTGTAACAGAGCAGACGGTGAAACAGTCAGCAGGAGTGATCAATGAGCTGTCTGTTAACCTTGATCATTATTTTGATATGGTGGAAAATTCATTTGAATATATCGCAAACAGCAGTATTGTACAGGAAGAACTGGAATCTGATAAACCATATAAACTGATGGGTCCGAGCTTTATTCTTATTATTCAAAGGGCCGGCCAGATCAGAAGACTGCTTTTGCAGGGCTATACAAGCATATATATAAATGATATTCAGCTGTACGGCTATAACGGTGCCAACCATCTTCTTTCCAATGACAGAGGAATTAACGAAGAAAGCTCCGAAATTTCCTGCGCAATGGCAGAAAATGCCAACGGACGCTGTGTTTACTATAATGCGGTGGACGAAAATCTGATCTATATGGCAAAACAGATAAAAGATGTATTGACTATGGAGCCTCTTGGAGTTTTGCGGGCTTCTATTAAAATCAGTTATTTAAAGAAATGACACTGACGGCGCAGGAATCCCTTGTCGGCTCATATATTTTTACTGGATCAGGATAACAATATTCTGCTGGAAAGTGCCGGGGAAAATATGGATCTGAAGGATCAGAAATGGGTGGATCAGATTAATGGAAATTCCGGAAATCTTTGGCTTAATCTGGATGGGAAAGCTTACAGCCTTGTTTACCAGACAAGCTCAGAAACCGGACTTACAGTTGTCGGGATGATTCCAACCAGCTTTTTGCAGAAAACGGCCCGGGAACTGGAAAAACCACTGTGATGTTGATAGGAATCAGTATTCTTCTGTGCATTCTTCTGGCTAATATTATGGCGCGCGGAATTACAAGACCTATTGAAAAAACAAGTAATGCTATGAAAAAATTTGCAAAAGGAGATTTCTCAGTGCGCCTTCCGGAAGGAAGAGCAGATGAAATCGGAGCCATGAATTTGGTTTTTAACCAGACCATTGAGAAGGTTGAGAAGCTGCTGAAGCAGATTGTAGAGATGGAAATGGTAAATAAAGATATTGAATTTCAGGCATTACAGGCACAGATCAATCCCCATTTCCTTTATAACGTGCTGGATACAATTAACTGGATGGCCAGAAAAAAAGGGGAAGAAAATATCTGCCGGATGGTAACTGCAATCAGTAACCTTATGAGGGCAAGCATCAGCAATAAACGAAGCATGGTACGTGTGAAAGAAGAACTGAAATATATTGAAGACTATCTTTTTTATTCAGGAAACAAGATACGGAGATAAATTTACTTCGTATATTGAGGTAGACAAGGAACTGAATGAACTGGAAATTCCTAAGATGGTAATACAGACGCTGGTTGAAAATGCAGTTGTTCACGGAGTCGAAAAATGCCACCTGGGATTGTTTCCTCTATATTTCAGGAGAAATCCAGGATGACATGGCAGTATTTAAGGTAAAAGATGACGGTGTGGGAATTTCTGCAGAAAAGCTGGAAGCTCTTTTAAAAATGGAGGAAGAACCGGAGCATAAGGCGGAAAGAACACATACAAATCTGGGTATTTATGCAGTACAAAAACGTCTGGAATATGTATATCACGGAAAAGCAAAAATGACGATCACATCAGAAAAAGAAAAGGGAACTCTGGTTGTGCTGGAAATTCCTCTGAAAAAGCGAAGGAGATTATGAAAGATGGAACTTCAGGTAATGATATTGGATGATGAGTATATTATTTTGGATGGTTTATGCTCTTTTCCCTGGTCTGATTATGGATATCAGGTGGCTGCTACTGCGAAAAATGGTCTGGAGGGACTGGAAAAGCTGGAACATATAAAGCCAGATCTGATTCTTACAGATGTCCGGATGCCTGGAATGGATGGTCTGGATTTTGCCGAGCGGGCTCACGAGATGTATCCAGATACAGTCATTGTAATCCTGACAGGCTATGACAGCTTTGCCTATGCCCAAAAAGCAATCAGTATTGGTGTGAAGGAATATTTGCTGAAGCCCATTGATTACGATGAATTAAAAAATATGGCAGCCAGGCTTGCTGAAGAAATACGTGCAAAAAAAAGAAGAACAGCAGGAGGTTCGGGATTTACAGAAGTATTTTAATCAGTCTGTACCGGAACTAAGGTCTAAATTTGCAGGAAATCTTCTCTATGGAAGGCTTCAGGGAAAAGGAGTGGTGCAGGAGCAGGCGAAATCCCTTAAGCTGACCATCGAAAAATACATTGTATGTGTTGGAAGAAAGGTAGTTGGGGAAAAACAACTTCACGAAGGCGACAAATGGATTGAAGAATTTGCCTGTATTAATATTTTTGAGGAAATTTTCAACAATTACAACATACAGGTGTTGAGTGATTATAATACGGCTACAGCTGAGTATAACTTCATACTTTTTGTTTGCGAAAGAGGAAGAAAATCAGAAATGTATGGATCTTGCACTTCAGGCCTGTGGGAAAATCCAGGAAGAAGTGGAACGGTATTTGAAAGCATGCATGAATTTTGGAATCAGTGATATTTCGGAAGATGAATATCAGGCGAATGCCCAGTACCGAAAAGCCCAGAAGGCTTGCAGACAGTGCATTTATCTTGGAATGAACATTATTCTGAAATATGAAGACCTGCAATACGAGGAACAGAAGGAGTTTGTGATCACACAAGGCGAAAGAATGCACTTCATGATGACACTGTTTCAGGAAAGCTTCGAAAAGGCGGAAGAGGAATTGCGCCAGCTTTTTGCCCAGGCACCGGAGGATGGGGCAAGCTGTTAAATTTGCAGCAATGGATCTGCTGTTTGGGTGCATGAAGTTTCCATACACCTGTGCAGTGGACAGTGAAATACATAATAAAAACTGGAATTTTTCTGTACTTCAGGATGGAGTAAAAACGAATTTCCCAATGTGAAACTACAGAAGAAGTCCTGAATTGTATGTTTAATCTGTTTGGAACACTGATCAAGCAGAATACAGAAGGCTCAGATGAGCGGAACCGGAAGCTGGTTCAGAGCATATTATCATACATTGAGAAAAAATTATGCCACGGATATTTCAATGGATGATCTTACAGAAAAGTTTCATGTGAGCCGAACCTATATCAGCCGGCTTCTGAAGAAATATGCAGGAAAAAAGCTTTCTGGAATATCTGACAGATGTGCGTTTTAAGCATGTGGAGAAGCTGATAGCAGATGATCGCTATAAGCAATATGAAATAGCAGAAATGGTAGGATATAAGGATTTCGGATATTACATTAAGGTGTTTAAAAAGCGATACGGCATTACCCCTAATGAGTTCCGTAAACATATCTAAAAGCAATGGGAGATTTGTGCACAAAGGAAACTGTGTACAAATCTCCCATTTTACTTTTATTTCAATTGTTTATAAAAAGCACCAGAAGGTAAAATAAAATCATCAAAAGCGAGGAAACCTAAAATAAAAAGGAGGAAAATGAAATGAAAAAAATGAGAAAAATGGTATCTCTGGTGTTGACAGCAGCTATGACAGCTGGTCTTATGACAGGAATGGGAGCGTTAACCGCTTCAGCAGACAGCGAGAGAACCAAGATTACTGCACTGTTAAAAGGAACGGAATCAACAGAGCAGTTTCAGACCTTTGACTATCTTCTGAAAAACTTCTGTGACGAGAAAGGCCTGGATTATGAAATTGAACTTGTAAACGATATGCAGGACTATTTCACAAAGCTGCAGATGTACATCAACAGTGATACACTTCCAGACATCTTTGGATGCCCTGAATGGAACACTTTCCGCAGCCTGCAAGGACATTGATGCACTGGTTGATGTAGGTGCAGAGTTGGAAAGAAACGGATATGCAGATAAACTGAATGGAGCAATTCGCGATTTCCTTACTGATGCAGATGACGGAAATCTGTACCTGTTCCCACAGGGTCTGTACTGTGAATACTTCATGTACAGAAAGACATTTTTGAAGATGCAGGAATTACAGATGCACCAACAACCTGGGAAGAGTTTGAAGAGGATTGCCAGAAAATTGCAGATTTAGGTGAGATTCCGGTAATCGTAGGTGGTTCCGATGCATGGCAGCTTATGAGATATCTTTCCTTCTCTCCATGGAGAGTAACAGGTCCTGAATTTATCCAGGGATATCAGGCAGGAACAGATTCCTTTAGTGAGAACGAGTCTGCAAAATATGCAGTAAATCTTCTTTCTGATCTTGGAACAAAAGGATATTTTGAGCCTGGATTTGCAAGTGTAGACTTCACATCCGCATGCAACCTGTTCTTCGGTGGTACAGGAGCAATCTTCTATACCGGCTCCGGAC
>VOFC01001221.1_pt1 | contig 20001 bp, 32 predicted proteins | sample 5384161 | NCBI WGS metagenome assembly VOFC01 (sample SAMN12384722, study PRJNA508395) | human gut metagenome | isolation source: healthy gut B | host: Homo sapiens
TGCATGGCGATTCCGGCAAGACTGTCTATATCGAGGCGGTGGGCCCCTGCACCGTGACTGCCGGCGATATCAAGGCCGACGGTGAGAGGTGGAGGTCCTGAATCCGGATCTGCACATTGCGACGCTGGACAGCGGTGCCACATTGAACATGGAGATCACCCTCTCCCATGGCCGGGGCTATGTGCCTGCCGACCGTAATAAGCCCACGCAGAATGTCATCGGCACAATTGCCGTGGACTCTATCTACACCCCTGTCAAGAAGGTCAACTACACTGTAGAGCCTACCCGTGTGGGCACCTCCAGCGACTTCGACAAGCTGACGCTGGAAGTCTGGACCGACGGGACGATTTCTGCCCGGGACGCTGTTTCTCTGGGCGCGAAGATCCTCTGCGACCACTTTACTCTGTTTACCGACCTCTCTGAAAATGTGGGCAGCAAGCCTACCGTGGTGGAGAAGGCGGAGGCCCAGCGCGATAAGGTGCTGGAGATGACCATCGAGGAGCTGGATCTCTCCGTCCGCAGCTTCAACTGCCTCAAGCGCGCCAACATCAATACCGTTGAGGACTTGATTTCCAAGACCGAGGACGAGATGATGAAGGTCCGTAATCTGGGCCGCAAGTCCCTGGAAGAGGTCATCAACAAGCTGGCGATGATGGGCCTGCACCTGGCTGACGAGGAAAACAACTAAATTTTCCGCCGGGAACATTTCCCCGGCGCACCAAAATCCTTACAAGGAGGAGAACCGAAATGCCCGGAACTCGGAAACTTGGCAAGACCAGCGACCAGCGCATGGCTATGCTGCGTCAGCAGGTCACTGATTTCTTGGATAACGGCAAGATGGAGACCACCATCACCCGTGCCAAGGAAATCAAGCCCATGGCTGAAAAAAATGATTAGTCGGCAGTGATGGACTCTGCCTCGTCGCAGACCACTCGCAGCTCTGCCATTTTTTGCAGGACCACATCCCGGATCACATAGGCTGCGTCCGTTACATCGGGGATTGCTTTCAACCGGATCAGGGTGGTATCCAGAGAGGAAGCGGCGTCACTGATCTCGTCCGCCAGCTTGGAGAGTTTGGAGATCAGATCCTTTTCATATTTACAGGCCAGCCCGGGAACCGCCGCGGTTTTGGCGGCCACAGTGCCAGACAGATTGCCCAGATAGGCCTCAACAGCAGGCAGAATTTCCTTTTCGGACCATATCTACCATGGTGAGACCCTCAATATTGACGGTTTTGCAGTAGTTTTCCAGGCAGATTTCGTACCGGGAGTGAATCTCCGCTTCGGAAAAGATCTTCAGAGAAGTGAGCATCTCTACATTTTTCTTTTCCAACACAGTGGCCAGAGCATCCGGTGTGGTGCGGAGATTCAGCAGCCCACGTTTTTCTGTGGCCTCCTTGATCCAAGCATCATCATAACCGTTGCCGTTGAAAATGATCCGCTTGTGGGCCTTGATGGCCTCCTTGATCAGGTCATGGAGCGCGGACTCAAAATCAGGTACACCCTCCAGCCGGTCGGAAAACTCCTTCAGCGTTTCTGCCATGGCTGCGTTGAGCATGATGTTGGCACAGGCGATAGAATCAGAAGAGCCAACCATACGGAACTCGAATTTGTTGCCAGTGAAGGCAAGGGGGAGGTCCGGTTGCGGTCTGTGGTGTCCCGGGTGAATTTAGGCAGCACATGAACGCCCAGTTTCAAGAACGGTTTTCGGTGCCACTGTAAGGGGTGTCCGTCTCAATGGCATCCAGAACAGCGGTAAGCTCGTCGCCCAAAAAGATAGAGATTACAGCAGGAGGTGCTTCGTTGGCGCCCAGACGGTGATCGTTGCCGGCAGTGGCAACAGACAGCCGCAACAGGTCCTGATAATTGTCCACGGCCTGAACGGCGGCGCACAGGAACAGCAGGAACTGGGCATTTTCGTAGGGCGTCTCACCGGGTTTGAACAGATTCACGCCGGTGTCCGTAGCCAGAGACCAGTTGTTGTGCTTGCCGCTGCCGTTGACGCCAGCAAAGGGCTTTTCCGCCAGCAGGCACACCAGATCGTGGCGGGAGGCGACTCTCTGCATGATCTCCATGGTCAACTGGTTGTGATCCGGTGGCGATGTTTGCCACTGGATAAATCGAAGCCAATTCGTGCTGGGAGGGAGCTACCTCGTTATGTTCCGTCTTCGCATAGATACCCAATTTCCACAGTTCTGTGTTCAGTTCCTCCATATAGGCTTCTACCCGGGGCTTGATAGCACCGAAATAGTGATCATGCAATTCCTGCCCCTTGGGGGCTTTGCACCGAACAGAGTCCGGCCGCAGAAAACCAGATCCTTCCGCTTTTCATACATGGTCTTGTCGATCAGAAAATACTCCTGCTCAGGGCCTACGCAGGGGCGGACGCACTTGACGTCCTCATTGCCGAAGAGCTTCAGGACCCGAAGGGCCTGCTTGTTCAGCGCCTGCATGGATCGCAGCAGCGGCGTTTTCTTATCCAAGGCCTCCCCACTGTAGGAACAGAACGCCGTGGGGATACACAGGGTATGGCCTTAATGAAAGCATAGGAAGTGGGGTCCCAGGCAGTATAGCCACGGGCCTCAAAAGTGGCCCGCAGACCGCCGGAAGGGAAGGAGGAAGCGTCCGGCTCTCCCTGAATCAGCTCCTTGCCGGAAAATTCCATGATGACGCCGCCGTCGGGAGAAGGGGAAATGAAGCTTTCGTGCTTTTCTGCGGTGACGCCAGTCAGGGGCTGAAACCAGTGGGTGAAATGGGTAGCGCCGTGCTCCACAGCCCAGTCCCGCATGGCGGTAGCTACCGCGTCTGCCACATGGGCTTCCAGGGAAGCACCCTCATCAATGGTCCTCTTCAGAGAAGCATAAACATCGGAGGGCAGCTTGGCCCGCATGACCCGGTCATCAAATACCAGACTGCCGAAATAGTCAGAAACTGTACGCATGTATAAACTCCTTCATGAAAAAGGGGGCACCGATCCCCCGGAATCACATTCCGGGACACCGTTGCCCCTCCGCATAACAATCAAAAATAGCGTCTTGAAGATTACTCTCCAAGACGCCATTGCCTTTGATGTTGGGGATTATACACGATAAGATTTTGCTTGTCAAGATGTTTCCTACAAAAAAACGGAGGAATTTTCGGGAAATTTGCCGAAGTCTCTTGACATCCCGGAAATACCTGTTAAGATAGAAGTACAATTTCAAAGTCCCTTATCAAGAGTGGCGGAGGGAACGGCCCGATGAAGCCCGGCAACCTGTTTTCACAAGGTGCCAATTCCGACGGAAACGACAGATGAGGAGCGGAAAACGATCTTTTCACGCGCTTCCATGTCGGAAGCGCGCGTTTTTTGTCATCCGGCGAGGGACAGCAAAGGAGAAAGAACATGGCAAGAACCTACTTATTTACCTCTGAATCCGTGACTGAAGGCCATCCCGACAAGATCTGCGACCAGATCTCAGATGCGGTGCTGGACGCCATCCTGGCCAAGGACCCCAACGGACGCGTGGCCTGCGAGACCACCGCTTCCACCGGCCTGGTACACATCATGGGCGAGATCACCACCAGCTGCTACGTGGATATTCCCAAGATCGCCCGGGAAGTTATCCGGGATATCGGTTATGACCGCGCCAAGTACGGCTTTGACTGCGATACCTGCGGTATTATTTCCAACATCGACGAGCAGTCCAGCGATATCGCTCTGGGCGTGGACAAGTCTCTGGAGGCCAAGGAATCCGGCGAGGCCGAGCTGGATAACGGCGCCGGCGACCAGGGCATGATGTTCGGCTACGCCTGCGACGAGACCCCGGAGCTGATGCCCCTGCCTATTTCTTTGGCTCATAAAATGGCCCGGAAGCTCACTGAGGTCCGCAAGACCGGCCTTGTGAACTATCTGCGGCCCGACGGCAAGACTCAGGTCACTGTGGAGTATAACGGCGAGAAGCCCATCCGGTGGATACCGTGGTGCTCTCCACCCAGCACAGCCCCGAGGTGACGCTGGAGCAGATCCGCAAGGATATGATCGATCTGGTCATCAAGCCCACCATCTCCCGCAGAGCTGCTGGACGAGAATACGAAGATCTATGTGAACCCCACCGGCCGGTTCGTCATCGGCGGCCCTCAGGGTGACAGCGGCCTCACCGGCCGGAAGATCATCGTGGACACCTATGGCGGCAGCGCCCCCCACGGCGGCGGCTGCTTCTCCGGCAAGGACCCCACCAAGGTGGACCGCTCCGCCGCCTATGCCGCCCGCTGGGTGGCCAAGAACATCGTGGCCGCCGGTCTTGCCCGGAAGTGCCAGGTGCAGCTGGCCTACGCCATCGGCGTGGCCAAGCCGGTCAGCGTACTGGTGGACACCTTCGGCACCGGCACGGTGGCGGACGAAAAGCTGGAAGCGGCCGTGGAGAAGGTCTTTGACCTGCGGCCCACGGCTATCATCCGCGACCTGGATCTGCGCAAGCCCATTTACCGCCAGCTGGCGGCCTATGGCCACATGGGCCGGGAGGACCTGGGCGTGTCCTGGGAAAAGACCGACCGGGTGGACGCCCTGAAGGCTGCCCTTCAGTAACGGAATCAGATAAACTGTCAGTAGATTTTCCGATAGAAGGGTGTGTGCGGGAAACCCAAGAAGGGTGTCCTGCGCAATTGAGATCCTAAGTTTTCAAAAATTCTATAAAGTTCTGAAAAACTTGTTCAGCGGGAAAAAAGTTTTTTTACGCTCCACCCCGGGGTGGGGTTTTTTTCAAATCTTTTCCAGCATGGACCGGACGGTGTCCAGATCCGCGGAAGTGAGGCCGTAAAGCGCGGCTACAGCCCGGTCAAGCTGCTGCCGGACGACGTCCTGACAGCGGGGGTCCGAGGCTCGATGGCCCTCCTCGCAGAGAGCGGCGATGGACAGATGACGGCTGTCCGCGGGGTCAAAGGCCGGAATATGCAGCTTGTCCAGCACATGAGCGGAAATGCTGGTGGGGTTCATGTAGCAGGTGACGCAGCAGCGCACCGGAGCGGAGCTGAGAATCCCGCAGAGATAATAGGCCTCCTCCCGGCAGTCAGTGCCCACATAGACCACCTTTTCGTTGGGCAGGGGCAGCGTTTCTCCCAGATAGGGGTCCTGCATCGGTGCGATGACCGCCGTGATGAAGGAGCGGGCGATGTAGCGCCACGCTACCTTGTAGCGGGAAAACGTATAGGGTCCCACCCGCAGCAGCGCGTAGAAGTAACGCTCTTGGATGGCCCGCTCCCACCCGGCGAAGCCTTTCCGGGTTTCCAGAAGATCCCGGAACCGGGTCAAGTAGGCGTAGGTCAGCGGCAGATCCTGCCGAAAATCCGCTTCCGCAAGAGGATAGATTTTGGTTTCAGCCGTGTGGGGGCACAGCAGCCAAGCACGGCTGCGGACGTTCCACTGGGAGAGGTCGCTGCCCTGAATAAGAGGATAGACGCAGGTTGGCTCCAGCTCCGCCGTAATGGCGGGGGCCTTGCGGCGGGCCTTTTCCGCCAGATTAGTGACCCGCAGGGTATTGCCTGTCCGTTCCAGAATCTGGAGCTGATAGACGGCGTTGGCTCCGCCGGTGAATACGCCGGTCCGGGCCTGATAGGGATTGCTGCCTAAAAGAGCGTCCAGTACTGGAGCAAGTCCATTGGGAGCGCTGACCCACACGGAGCCGGGGTCCTCCCGGTGGGCGGGAGCGGCGGTCATGTTCTCCATCCGCACAAAGGGAAGAACGGAGGCAATCGTCGCGTCCGGTGACCGGACCGCCCGCCGGAAGCCGGGCCTTGCCTGCCAGTGCCGGTAGGGGACAGGGAAAACGTGGCGGGCGTCCCGCTGGATGAGTACCAGCGCAACAGGGGTGCAGATCCCGTCAAAGGGCCGGATGCGGCCAAGGTCCTCCACCTTAAGCACCCGAAAATCCAGACCGGGGCCGTCCAGACGAAACCGCCGGAACCCGGCACCGTTCTGGGCGGAGCGGAAGGTGGCCTGCCGCAAGATAAAACTGAGGCGCCCACCGGGGACGAGAAAGCGGTCCAACGCGGCGCAGGTGAACAGGGTGGACACATCCTCCTTGGAAAAAACCGAGCCGGGGGCCTTTCACCTGCAACAGGCCGTATTCCCCCCAGAAATGCTGGGACCCGGCCCGATACCGGGGGGACAGGAACTCCCAGTTTACCCAGGGGGATTTCCCATGACTATATCTGCCTTTTGATGGAAGAACGCCCAAATACGGTTCAGCAAAATACCGGCCAAAAGACGCCGCCCATTCGGGGGCAGAGAGGTGAGCAGACCGCGTGCTTCCGGCATGGAAAGAAATTCCTCCGAATCGGGGCGCATTTCCACTGCCTGACGGCAGAGGGACAAGGGAACATCACATACCAGTCCACAGCCGGTGTCGATCACCAGTGTATCCTCCCGGAGGATGGGGATATTCAGAGCATCATAGCGGTAAACGGGGAGAAACAGCCCCGCTTCCGGCAGCGGCTGGCGGGCTATGACGGCCAGATAATTGACCTTCGCCGTCAGGACTGCCAATGGGTGGAGGTCGAAGCCTGCCACCTGATCAGATAAGGGAGGACCTTGGGGCGTATCCGCCCGGATCATGCGGAGAGCTTGAATCAAAAAAGCACCGGAGCCGCAGGCGGGGTCCAGAAAGCGCAGCTCGCCGGCCTGCTGTCCGCTGGCGCTGACGGCATTTTGTAGCGTCCGTTCCGCCAGCCAGCCGGGGGTGTAGTATTCCCCAAGGGCATGGCGGAGGGCCGGGGGGACCACGGTTTCGTAGATGCGGCTGAGCTGTCCGGGGAAAGGGTGCTGCCTTCCGGACAGGTGTCAAAGGCTTCCAGACAGGCCCGCAATTCCTCACACTGGGTTTCCAGCGCCGGGTCCCAGATGTCCAGCGGCCAGATATACCAGTCATCCCCACAGAAATTGCGGATACCCCGGTTAACAAAGGCCCTGCCGGAGAAGCTCCGTCAGAGGCGGTTCGGGGGTCGCACCCCGGAGGGTGTTCAGGCGATGAGCTTGATGAGCACACTGTAAAAGGTCTGGATGCTTTGCAGGAGCCGGGGCAATTCCGGCGGTGTGTCAAAACCAAACCGATCACCCAAGGACCCGGCGTCGGTTTTGCATTGGGAGAGAGCCGCTGGCGCAGATCACCGTAGATCAGCTCCAATTCCTGCGCCCACAGCTCAAACAGCGCTGAACCTTCCCACAGGGTGGGGTCCAGCCGCTGATAAAAACAACGGACACACCGCACCATGACGCCATGGGCGGTGTGTCCTTTTTTTCAGTTGGATCAAGATGGAATGCAGATCGTACATGGTCCCTCCGGCGGGCTGACTGCCGCCTGACAGTTTATTTGGTTTCCGCAGCGGCGGACGGGCAGTTCGCTGATAAGGGTGGAGCCCAGCACCAGAACCGCGCCAAGGATGCCACTCCAACCCAGAGGCTCCTTCAGCAGCAGAGCGGAGAGGAAAGATGGCTACGATGGGGTCGATGTAGCTGAACAGCACCACCGTCTGGGCGGGGAGATAGGTCATGGAGCCGAAGAACAGGGAATAGCACCAGCCGGTGTGGAAAACACCTACGATCAGCAGCAATACGGCGCCCAGAGGTGTCAGAACCATAGCAGCTACATCCTCCGTCAGCAGGATGTAGGGGATCATCACCAGTGCTGCCACCGCCAGCTGTACCAGAGTCCGCTCACAGGCGGGGACCTGATCCAGAAACTTGTTGATGGACACATCGCTGGCATAAAGCACGGCGGAAAGAAGGGCCAGCAGGATACCGGTGGCTTCCCCAGCCTCCGGCAGACCGGACTGGGGGACCCCGGAGACAAACACCATGCCGCACAGGGCGGCCAGCACACAAAGGAGTTTTCGGGGCGTCAGTTTTTCATGGAAGAGAAAGGGGGAGGCCAGCGTCACAAACACCGGTGCCATGTAGTAGCACAGGGTAGCGGTGGCCACGGTGGTGTACCGGTAGGCTTCAAACAACGTGATCCAGTTGAAGCTGATGATCGCGCCGGAAAGAGCCAGCAGCTTCCAGTGCGGCTGGACGCTTGCCCACCGAAAGGGCGTCCGGCGGAAGTACAACAAGAGCAGCAGGAACACTGCGCCCACCGCACCGCGGACAAAGGCAATGACGGAGGAGGGCAGGTTGATATAGCGGACAAAGATGCCGATGGTGCCGAAGGCGGTGACGGCAATGATGAGATCCAGCTTGGCACGGTTGACGGACTTCATAGGAACAAACCTCTCTTGGACAAAAATAGAGAAATCCTGGGGATGGACTTACGCCAGCAGCGGCAGCAGGACATCCGTCAGCAGTTGGAGGGCCTCTTCCAGATCGGACTGGGACAGACCGGCGTAATTGATGACCAGCGTGTGAGCGAAGCGGGGGTCCGGTACGGCGGCATACTCTGAGAGAAAGCTCAGTCGGATGCCGGCCTCCGCCGTCAGGCGGCGCAATTCTTCATCGGGCGGTTGGTATCCAGCCGCAGCAGAAAGTGCAGACCGGCCCCCTCCTCGGAAAAGGTGACATGGCTGGCCAGCGGCGAAGCCCGGAAGGCGCTGATGGTGGCGGAGCGGCGGTCCCGATATTCCTTCCGCATCCGGGAGAGGTGACGCTCGTAGTGGCCTCCGGCGATGAAACGGGCCAGAACGTGCTGCTCCAGCGCAGGAACGGTACAGGCGTAAAAGCCTAGCTCCCGGCGGTAGCGCTCCAAAAGCCGGGGCGGCAGCACCAGAAAGCCGAGACGCATGGAGGGAGAAATGGTCTGGGAAAAGGTGTTCAGGTAAATGACCCGGCCCCGGTCATCGATGCTTTGCAAGGTGGGGATGGGACGGCCAGTGTAGCGGAACTCGCTGTCATAGTCATCCTCGATGATGGTGGAACCGGTATCCTCTGCCCAGCGCAGAAGGGCTTGCCGCCGGGCGATGGGGGTCACCAGTCCGGTGGGGTACTGGTGGTTGGGGGAGATGTGCAGCGCCCGCGCCTTGGATCTCATCAGCGCCGCCAGTTCTACGCCCTGATTATCCAGCGGGATGGGGACGCAGGCGGCCCCGCAGGCGTCATAGACCTGACGGATCTTGGGATAGCCGGGGTCCTCCACGGCGAACACCGTGTCCCGGCCCAGCAGTTGGGCCAGCAATAAGTAAAGGTATTCCGCACCGGCGCCGATGACGATCTGTTCCGGGAGACTGCCATACCTTTGAAGTCCCGGAGATCGTCGGCAATGGCCTGCCGCAGGGCAGCCAAGCCCTGATGGGGGACCGGGGACAACAGAGCCTCCGGTGCTTCTGAGAGGACCTGCCGGGTGAGGCGGGCCCAGGTGGAAACGGGGAACCGGGCGGTGTCCACCTGATTGCGGCCCAGATCCAGCCGCCAGGAAACAGCGGGGGTCTCCGGCATCAAAACCGAGCGGACAGCAGGCGGTGGGGCCCGCTCCACGGCGGAGACAAAAAGCCACGCTTGGGCCGCGCCTGCAGATAGCCCTCTGCCTCCAACTGGCTGTACGCCCTCTCCACGGTGATAACGGAGACCCGCAGATGCTCCGCCAGCGCCCGCTTGGAGGGAAGCCGCGTCCCAGTGGGCAGAGCACCGCTGAGAATGTCCGCCCGGATCCGGCGGCACAGGTATTCATAGAGGGGGAGAGAACCCCGCTCCTCCATGGGGTAAGTCAGCATAGCGGTACCCTCCAGAATGGAATAGAAAAGCACCCCGGCAAGGGTGACCAGCCGGGGCGGAATGATTAGAAAAAGGGGCGAAAACTCAGAAGCTGCCCCGGGCCGTCGGAGGAAATCTGACTGCCGGGAACGGAACTCCGGCATATCTTCCTTGGCGGCGTCGAAATAGGCAAGCTGGACGCACTGGTAGTTGGGCAGGTAGAAGATGGACAGCGCATAAACGGAGGCGGAGGCTGTCAGGATCTGCCACAGAGGCATGGGAGCGGCGAGGGCCGCATGGAGGGGTCCATACCGCTGAACCCAAGGGTCAAGATCGCCTGACTCGTAAAAAAGAGACTGGGAAGTATACTCAGCAGGATCCAGCCCATGTAGCTGAGATCCAGCTTGAACAGCTCCATTTTATACCCCTGCGTTTGCCGCTTGCTCAGATTCAGCGCCTCCATAATATCTATCTCCGGATTTTCATAGAGATTATAGAGGGCGAAGCTGTAACGGTAATAGGCGATGATGCCGGGGAACTACAAACAGCATAGACCACAGGAACACAAACAGGTTGATCACAATGCTCAGAGCGATGATCTTGCCGGTGAAAGAAAAGCCGTCGAACAGCACCGCGTATTCCGAACGCTCCCGGCGGCGGATATCCATACAGTAGAAGGCAAAGCCGGCAGCTAAGATCCACTCAGCCAGCGTTGTGAGGATGGAGAGGAAGGTGGAGTACCAGCTCCGGCGCCGGGAATCAGGGCCTCCAGCAGGCTGAGCAGAAACAGACCAGGCACAGTACAGGGCCGTCATACCCTTGGGGGATACCTGAGCTGTCTGCAAGAGTTTCCGGGTCTGGGCTTTCATTTCGGCGCGGTCAATGGGCTTCGTCATAAAAGGGACCTCCATTCGCCCGCTCCGGCAGACAGGCCGGACTGCGGCGATACTTTCCTGAAAGATATGCTTCATCATAGCATTCCGGAAAAAAAAGACAAGAGAGGCAGAGGGGGTACAGCGACTGCGGGGTTGTCGGCAGGAAAATATGCAGGTTGACCAGATATGGGCTTGTGCAAAAACAGGGAAAAAGTGGAGGAATACAAAGAAATTGATAAATTTTATACAAAAAACGAATTCATAGTCTGGACATTTTTCAACGGGTGGTGTAGAATAAAGCGCAGTATGTGATAGTGCGCCGAAGCATGGCCTGCCATGCCATTGCCCGGATGGCGGGGCGGGGAGTATGCTTTGACACCTATCAATGGAGTAAGAATGAGGTGAAGACAATGGCACAAGCTTTCTTTGGCGGCGTTCATCCCCATGACATGAAGGCCGCAACCAATGAAAAGGCCATCGAGCAGCTGGCACCCCCAGCCACCGTGGTCATCCCCATGTCGATGCACTTTGGCGCACCCTGCACCCCCATCGTTAAAGTAGGCGACCAGGTAAAGGTTGGCCAGAAGATCGGCGAATTCAAGGGGCTGGGCGCCCCCATTCATGCCAGCGTTTCCGGTACGGTGAAGGCCATCGAGCCCCGGCCCTTCTCCATGGGCGGCGACATGGTGTCCGTTGTGATCGAAAACGATTTCCAGAACACGGTCAGCGAAGAGGTGAAGGCGCCTGCCGATCCCGACGCTCTGACGGTGGAGGAAATGGTCGAGATCGTCAAGAACGCCGGCATCGTGGGTATGGGCGGCGCCACCTTCCCCACGCACGTTAAGATCTCCGGCGGCATCGGCAAGGTGAATACGTGCTCATCAACGGCGCCGAGTGCGAGCCCTACATCACCGGCGACCACCGCGCGATGCTGGAGCGCACCGAGGAGATCATCGGCGGCGCGAGCTATCTCGCCAAGATGTTCGGCGTGGACAAGGTCATCATCGGCGTTGAGGACAACAAGCAAAACGGCATCGACGCCATGAACAAGGTCATTGCCGAGAAGAATGCCCCCGTGGTGGTGGAGCCCCTGCACTGCCGCTACCCCCAAGGCGGCGAGAAGCAGCTCTGTCAGGCCATCACCGGCCGTCAGGTGCCTCCCGGCGAGCTGCCTGCCAATGTGGGCTGCGCCGTGTTCAACATCAACACCACCATCTGCCATCTTTCAAGGCCATCACGACCGGTATGCCCGTTGTGCGCAAGATCGTCACCGTCTCCGGCTCCGGCGTGATCGAGCCGAAGAACCTGGAGTGCCCCATCGGTACCCCCGTGTCCCTCCTGCTGGACGCCTGCGGCGGCGTGAAGGACGGCACTTATAAGCTCATCGCCGGCGGCCCCATGATGGGCATGGCGCAGTACACCGCGGATATTCCCGTCGCCAAGGGCACCGGCGCCATCCTCGCTTTCTGCGAGAAGGAGGAGCAGACCGTTGAGCATCCCCAGTGCATCCGCTGCGGTAAGTGCGTGGCCGCCTGCCCCATGCACCTGGAGCCTCTCTTCATGTACCAGTATGCCTCCAAGGGCATGGTGGATGAGCTCAACGACGCCCACATCATGGACTGCATGGAGTGCGGCGCCTGCGCTTACGCCTGCCCCGCCCGTATGCACCTGACCCACATGTTCAAGACTGGCAAGCAGCTCGTCAAGAACAAGATGGCTGCCGATCGGGCCGCCGCTGAGGCCAAGAAGGCCGCAGAAGCGAAGAAGGAGGCATAAGAGATGACCGATTACAAGAATTTGAAGCTCATTGCCACTTCCAACCCTCACATCCGCGGCAGTGAGACCACCCGGTCCATCATGCTGGACGTCATCATTGCCATGTGTCCCGCTCTGATCTGGGCCATCATTTACTTCGGTGTGGAGGCTCTGCTCCTCACCGCCGTGTCCGTGATCGGCTGCGCCATTCTTTGAGGGACTGTACCGCAAGCTCATGCACAAGCCCCAGTCCATCGTGACCTCTCTGCTGTGGTCACCGGTATGCTGCTGGCTTTCGTGTGCCCCCCCTCCACCCCGCTGTGGATGATCCTCATCGGTGACTTCTTTGCCGTCGTTGTGGTCAAGCAGCTCTTTGGCGGCATCGGCAAGAACTTCCTGAACCCCGCTCTGGCAGGCCGTGCTGCTCTGCTGGCCAGCTACGCCGGCGCCATGACCACCTGGCTGCCCGCCGGCACCAAGACGCCGCCATCGGCGGCGGTATGCCTGTGGACGTGGTTTCCGCCGCGACCCCGCTGGCCTATCTGAAGACCGGCGATCTGGAGGGCCTGAAGCAGATCGCCTCCGTGGGGACATGTTCCTGGGCAAGGTCGGCGGCTCCCTGGGTGAGGTTTCTGCCCTGCTGCTGATCGTGGGCGGCCTGTACCTGATCATCCGCAAGGTCATCAACTGGCAGACTCCCGTGGCCTACATCGTCACCGTCGCTGTGCTGACCTTCCTGTTCCCCAAGGGCAACGGCGGCGCGCTGAGCTGGATGCTCTACAGCATTTTTGGCGGCGGTTTGATGCTGGGTGCCTTCTTCATGGCCACCGACTACGCCACCTCTCCCGTGACCAAGAAGGGCCAGCTGATCTTCGGCATCGGCTGCGGCCTGTTCACCGTGTTTATCCGCTATTTCGGCTCTTACAGCGAGGGCGCTTGCTACTCCATCATGGTCATGAACCTGTGCGTGGCTCTGATCGATAAGTTCACCAAGCCCGCCCGCTTTGGCGTCGTGAAATCCGAAAAGAAGGAGGCGGCTGCGAAATGAGCAACGAAGTCAAGACCAAGGAAAAGGTCGATATGGACCCCAAGTACATCATCAAGCTGACTGTGACCCTGCTGCTTACCTGCATGGTCGTGGCTGGCCTGCTGGGCTGGGTCAACAGCATCACCAAGGATAAGATCGCCGCGATCACCTGGGAAAAGACCGTGACCGCTATGCAGAAGGTCATCAGCGCTGACGATTTCTCCGACGCTATGGACCTTACCGATGATATGACTGCCGCGGCCACCGCACAGGGCGGCACTCTGGCAGCTGTCTATCAGGCTCAGTCCGGCGGTCAGCCCGTGCGGGCTACGCCATCAACGTGGAGGCTTCCGGCTCTCAGGGCACCATCTCCATGATGGTGGGCATTGACATGGACGGTGCTGTGACCGGTGTTTCCATCGTCACCAACTCTGAGACCTCCGGTATCGGCTCCAAGGTCATGAGCAACGAGCCTCTGACCAACGGCACCCGCGTTCTGGATCAGTTTATCGGCAAGTCCGCCGCTGACGGCGTTCTGTCCGTTGGCTCCAACGTGGACGCCATCACCGGCGCTACCGTGTCCACCAAGGGTGTGACCACCGGCGTCAATGCTGCTCTGGCTGCTGCCGGCGTCATCGGTTAAGAGAGGAGGACACTGAAGTATGAATCTTGGTAAACAATTCAAGGACGGTATGCTGACGCAGAACCCCGTTCTGGTGCAGGTTCTGGGCATGTGCTCTACCATGGCCATCACCACCTCCTTCTTCAACGGCATCGGCATGGGTGTGGCCGTTACCATCATCCTGACGCTGTCCAATATGATCATCGCCGCTATGCGGAAGATCATCCCCGATAAAATCCGTATCGCCATGTTTATCGTGGTGATCGCGGGCTTCGTGACCTGCGTGGACCTGTCTATTCAGGCATTCCTGCCGGACCTGGCCAACTCCCTGGGCGTGTTCATCCCCCTGATCGTGGTGAACTGCATCATTCTGGGCCGTGCCGAGGCGTTCTCCTACAAGAACGGCATGGTTGCCTCTTTCTTTGACGGCATCTTCCAGGGCATCGGCTACACCTGGGTTCTGCTGGCCATGTGCATCATCCGTGAGTTCCTGGGCGGCGGCACCTTCGGCGGCGGCGTCCTGGGCGCTGTGAACGAGGCCGGTCAGCATGTGGGCATCCAGATCTTCCCCGCTGATTACGGTATCGGTATGCTGACCCTGCCTGTGGGCGGCTTCCTGGTGCTGGCTGCTCTGATCGCTGCCATGCAGTGGGCTCTGGCTCGTCCCAAGAAGGATAAGGAGGAGAGCAAATAATGGAAATCTTTAAGCTGCTTTCGATCACGCTGGGCGCAATCCTGGCAAACAACTTCATCTTCTCCCAGTTCCTGGGCTGCTGCCCCTTCCTGGGCGTTTCTAAGAAGGTGGATACCGCGGTGGGCATGGGCGTGGCTGTTACCTTCGTTATGGGTCTGGCCTCCGCTGTGTGCTTTGTGGTGAACAAGTACATCCTGATCCCCCTGGATCTGGCTTACATGCAGACCGTGGCATTCATTCTGGTCATCGCTTCTCTGGTGCAGTTCATCGAGATGTTCCTGCAGAAGGCCATGCCCTCCCTGTATACCGCTCTGGGCGTGTATCTGCCCCTGATCACCACCAACTGCGCCGTGCTTGGCGTTGTGCTGCTGAACGTGCAGAATAGCTACAACTTCATCGAGTCTGTGGTCTACGGCATCACCGGCGGCCTGGGCTTCCTGCTGGCCATCGTGCTGTTCGCCAGCATCCGGGAGCGTCTGGTGTTTGCTGACTATCCCAAGAGCTGGGAAGGTTCCCCATCGCGCTGATCACCGCCGGCCTGATGGCTCTGGCCTTTATGGGCTTCTCCGGCCTGAAGGTTTGGTAAGGAGGTAGGAAAGATGGGAAATATTATTGCTGCTATCGCAGTTCTGGGCGCTCTGGGCGCTCTGTTCGGACTGATCCTGTCCGTGGCTTCCAAAATCTTTGAGGTCAAAAGGATCCCCGCGAGGAGGCGATCCTCAGCCACCTGGCCGGCGCCAACTGCGGCGGCTGCGGCTTCCCCGGATGCGGCTGGCTGTGCTGCTGCCATTCTGGCCGGCACCGCTCCCGTCACCGCTTGCGCTCCCGCCGGCCCCGAGAACGCTGCTGCCATCGCCGAGATCATGGGCATGGCTGCTCCCACCGGTGAGCGGCAGGTAGCCTTCGTCCGCTGCAACGGCGGCGAGGCCGCAAGCGCTTTGAGTATGTGGGCGTGCAGGACTGCATCTCTGCCACCAAGGTCGCTGCCGGTCCTCTGGAGTGCGCTTCGGCTGCCTGGGCTTCGGCTCCTGTGTGAAGGCCTGCCAGTTCGGTGCTATGTCCATCGGTCCCAACGGCACCGCCGTGGTGGACCCCGACAAGTGCACCAACTGCGGTGCCTGCATGAAGGCCTGCCCCCGCGGCCTGATCACCTCCGTGCCCGCCAGCAAGAAGGTCCATGTAGCCTGCGCCAACCTGGACAAGGGTAAGGCTGCTATGAGCGTCTGCGCCAGCTCCTGCATTGGCTGCGGCCTGTGCGAAAAGGAGTGCAAGAAGGACGCCATCCATGTGGTGGACGGCGTGGCTGTCATCGACTACGACAAGTGCGTGGGCTGCAAGCTCTGCACCAAGGTCTGCCCCCGTGACGCCATCCTGCCCAAGGCCACCGCTGAGGAAAAGGAAAAGTATAAGGCCATCAAGAAGGCTCAGGCTGAGAAGGCCGCCGCCGCTGCCAAGAAGGCTGCGGAAGAGGCTGCTCCTCAGGCCTAAGACTCCGTCTACGGATCAAATCCCGGCGCGGTCTGTCTCTGATCAGGACAACAACTGAATCCGGGAAAACCCCCGACAGATCATCGCTTTGCGATGTCTGTCGGGGGTTTCTTTATAACAAAGGTTCCAGTTTGACTTTGTATTCTAAAAGGAGCCAGAGCCTTGTATCTTCGATGGTTTCAGAGGGCATAGAAAGACAAAAGGGAATTAGGATATATAAAAACACGGGCTGAAAGTGTTTACACTTTCAGCCCGTGAACAGTTGGGATTTATCGATTTACCGCTTGCCCGGCGTTTTTCGCCGTTAGAGGGGGCGGAGGGAACCGCCGTATTCTGTTTGCTCCCGCCGCATGAGCGAGACGCGGACACGGAGCTGCTGGAGTTTGTTTCTCCCCCTGAATCCCACCTTTTCCGTAGATGTCCCGGCGATAGGAGTAGACTGTGCTCATCTTTTTCCCTAATTGCTCCGCAAGCACCTGAGCACTGACTCCGTCAACCATTGCATCGATCACAGTCCGGGCTTCCGGTCCCAACTTCTGATAGGCGGACAAGAACAGTTGATATTCCTCGGGATCGATCTCGCTCTTTCGACGCTGGGCCAGACGCTTGGCGTTGGCCTCTGCCTGCTCCATTTGGCCCCGCAGGTCCTGCCGCTCTGTTTCCAGATCCGTGATGGTCCGCTCATGGACACGCAGCTTGTCGGAAAGTGGGAGAAGTTCTTCGAAGAAAGGGTTTCCCGCCTCGCCGCCGGCTGCGGTGACGTGGTCGATATCCTCCAGAATGGGGGTGAAGTAGCGGCGGGTGTAAAATAGACAGCAGACCACGCCGAAAAACATCAGCAATATCAGCAGCCCGCCGATCTCCAACCGGCTCTTCAGCAGGAGGTTAGCGTAATCGCTTTTGGGGATCAGCATCGTGAGAATATGCGATTCCACGTCCCCGTCGGCGGCCATGAAGGGCCGGGACAGGCCCACGAAGGACAACTCCGCTCCGGTGTAGGAGGTTAGCCCTTCCTGGAGCGGTTTTTCCGTCAGCAACTCGTCCGGGACAAAGCAGAAGCCATTTGCGGGATAGGCCAGAAGGCCCTTTGAAATATCCAGCCCCGCCGCACTGTCCGACAGGACGCAGGCCAGTCGGCTGACGCCGGAGGGCTGAGCGTGGTGGGAGGAGAAGTAGGCCTGATTCACCGAAAAGCCGCACAGGCCGTAGGCTGTGCCATCTGCGCCCAACATGGGGACGGTGAGAAGAAATGGCCCGCTCAGAGGTGTCGGGCAGGGTCAGCAGTGAGGTTGTCCGGCAGTCACGCTCAACGGGAACGGATGCCGTTTTCAGATGTTCGGCAAAGCCGGGGAACTCCGACAGGTCAAATTCCTGCGCCCATTTTCGGTGAGGCATCACACCATGCTGTCGTCCGATGTCTGCCATGCCGCGGTAGAGCAGCAGACCGCTGGTGGTGTGGGCAGCGTTGCTTCGCTGGACATACAGGCCGCTGAAGGAACTGTCAGCACTGACAAGAGAGGTGTTCAGCATCACAAACGCGCCGGAGCAGTCCGCCTGACGGACATACTGGCACAGCGGCTCCAACATAGCCTCCTCCAGCCGCTCCACAGCGTCCGCGTCCCCATCCAGTTTGGAAAAGGTCCGTTGTCTGTTTTTTCCAGAATGGCGGTCATGTCCTCGGAGAGATGAAGCCCATCACGGAGACATTCCGCCACAGGGATTCCATGTCCGATTGAAAGGCCTCCATCCGGAAGGTCAGCGATTTCGCCAGCTCCTCCCGGGGCTTTTTTCAGCTGTCCCAGCAGAAGAGGACGGCGAACAGCGTTACCAGCAGCAATGCCGCCAACGCACCCATGTAAGAGAAATAACCGCCGACGCATGGAGGGCTTGGCTTTTTTCAGTTTGGAAAAGAAAACCCGGACATGGGCCGTCCCCCTCTTTCAGCATGACAGTGTTCTCAATGGATAGCACACAGCAGCGCCCAGGTCTCCCCTGCCAGTGCGTCAATGCTTTCACCGGCAGCAGCACGGTCGGGAAGCTCCTGCTGCATTTTCCGCAGACCATCATAAAGTTGGCTGACCTTGCCGTAGTAGCCCTCAAAGCGAGGCTCGGATAAGCGAGAGTGTAGCTTTCCTGCATGATTTTCAGGGCTGCGTAAAGCTGACGATAGCTTTCAATCGGTTCCGGGAACTTATCATAATTTTCGATGGCGTCAAAGGCGCCGTTCCGTACCAGCATATAACCGGTCTGGGCCACGAAGTCCAGATTTCGTCCGCTCACTTTTTGTCAGTCAGCGGACAAACAGCGCGGCGGCCTCCGCCTTCTGGTCGGTGGTTTTGTAGGCACAAAGGCCCACGCCCGCCTGCGTCATCAGAGCGTCTGCACCTGCCGTTTTCGGCATGGGCAGTACATGAGGTCCATGGGCTCTTGCGTGCCGTCCCGGTAGGTAACGGTATCGTTATAGTAGAGGATCGCCGCGGAGGAGCCGAGACCGGAGAGAACATCGCCTGTCATGACCTGCGTGTTGGAATAGAGATCGGAGACCACCACATGGCCCTGCGCGAGGGATCGGGCGAACTGCATTCAGCTCTCCTTGAATACGACATTATTGGTATCATACCAGCCGTTTTTCGTGTAGAAATCACCGCTGCCGTGCTCCAATGCGTTCAATTCTACAGAACGGATGGGATAGTCCAGTGCGCAGAAGGCCTCGCTGCCGGACCAGTCATAGAACTTTCCGGCAGCATCGTAAAGGCTCTCCCATGTGGAAAGGTCTGCGTAACTGACGCCGGTGGCCTGAGAAAAGCGGGCGAAGCCGCTGCCGTTGCACATCAGAAGCTGGGTGGATTTGGAAATAGGGAAGAGAAGCAGGGTTCCGTCCTCCGTCATGCCGTCGGCCAGAAACCGGGGACAAAGTTGGAGAGCTCCTCCGCTGTAAACCAAGCGTTCCAATCTACCAGATTGTCCGAGCCCAGCGCCGTGGCGTCGCTGATGTGGCAGGTGAACAGATCGGGCATTTCCGGTGCGTCTCTGCCGCCCTTCTGGGCTTCCTTGAGGAAGCCGCCGATCTTGGAGGCACTGCTGAGATTGGTCACCTGTACCCGGACGCCCTTCTCCTGCCCCACGGTACGGTTGAATTTCTGCACCAGCAGATCCATAGGCGAGCCGGACTGCTCGCCGTAAACGTGCCAGAAGTTCAGCGTCACCGGGTCGGTTTCGCGGAGCAAAGACTTTTCACCGCAGCTGGTAGAGGGTAAATACAAGGACGGATACCAGCAGCAGGGAAAACAGACGCTTTTTCATGGGAAACCCTTCAAAATCGAGAAGCTGTTCATAAATCAGCGGTATTTTTTGAAGCTTTTGGTAAAATTTAGCCTTCAGGACCCTAATTCGGAGAAATTAGGGTTAACAAAATAAGAGATCCATGCTATACAAAAAGTGAGGTAAATTTGTCAAAGCGGGGCGGCAACCGCTGCCCGGCTTCAAATTCATACACTTTATTGTAGCACACCCCCCACGGCGTTTTTACAAGGCGAAAAGCGGGAAAGAAGGGGGAAATACGGATGGTTCAGGCGAAGAAAACGGCCGCCTACCGGGTCATCGCCGGTCCCGGCGGTAAGCGGGTCTTTCGGTTCTACTGCGACATTTCCGGTGAGCTGTGCTGCGTGACCAAGTCCATTCGGGCGGATACGGAGGACGAGGCACTGGAGATCGCGTGGGAGACGGAGGGGCGGTGGGCCTTTGACCGATGCCCCCCAATGCGGCCGGTATGTGTCCTCCGCCATGTTCAACATCAACGCGGAGCGGTGTCTGACTGCGCCCCTGGGAGAACGAATACCCTGTGTTCTGCCACCACTGCGGCATCAGGCTGAAAGACCCGGACGCCTTT
>VOFC01001293.1_pt1 | contig 20001 bp, 32 predicted proteins | sample 5384161 | NCBI WGS metagenome assembly VOFC01 (sample SAMN12384722, study PRJNA508395) | human gut metagenome | isolation source: healthy gut B | host: Homo sapiens
GGCCAAAATGCACAGGATCAAAGGTGCCGCCCAATAAACCGATTTTTCTCATTGGCGAATTTGTCCATTTCCATTCACAATATATTTATAGCTGGTTAGCGCTTTCAAGCCCATTGGCCCGCGGGCGTGCAGCTTTTGGGTGCTGATGCCGATTTCCGCGCCAAAGCCAAACTGAAACCCGTCGCTGAAGCGGCTGGACGCATTGACATAAACCACCGCCGCGTCTACCATCTGCTGAAATTGCCGGGCATGGTTATAATCGTTGGTGACAATCACTTCCGAATGCTTGGTGCCAAAACGGCGGATGTGCAAAATGGCTTCGTCTATGCTGTCTACCACTTTCACTGAGAGAATCAAGCCGTGAAACTCGGTGGCGTAATCTTCTTCCGTAGCCGCCTTGCTCTGGGGAATATACTGCATGGTTTCCGCGCAGCCCCGCAGTTCTACACCGGCTGCCAGCAATTGTTCCGCTGCCATAGGCAATAGCTTTGCCGCTACCGCTTTATGCACCAGCAGCGATTCGGTGGCGTTGCACACGCCGGGGCGCTGCACCTTGCCATTGAGAATAATCTGCACCGCCATGTCCAAATCGGCAGTTTCGTCTACATAAATGTGACAATTGCCCACGCCGGTTTCAATGACAGGCACCGTAGCATTTTTTCACCACATTCTGAATTAATCCGGCGCCGCCGCGGGGAATGAGTACATCCAGATATTCATTTAACTTTAACATGGCGTTGACTGTTTCCCCGACTGGTATCCTCCACCAGTTGAATGGCCCCTTTGGGGATGCCGGCCTGCTCGGCGGCAGCGCTCAGCACTGCGGCAATTTTCAAATTGATTGGATGGCGTCGCCACTGCCCCTGCAACAATACCGCGTTACCCGACTTCAAGCATAATGCGGCGGCGTCGGCTGTCACGTTGGGCCGCGCTTCATAAATCATACCGATAACGCCCAGCGGCACAGCCACCTGCCGATTTGTAGATTGTCTTTATTCAGCCACATTTCCTCCACATGCCCTACCGGATCGGGCAGTTCAGCTACAGCCCGCAGGCCGTCGGCCATGTCCTGCACCCGACTTTCCGTCAATAGCAGCCGATCCAAAAAGGCCTGCGGCTGGCCCTTTTCCCTGGCCCGCTGCATATCCTGCGCATTGGCCGATAAAATTTCATCACAAGCCTGTTCCAATCCAGCGGCCATAGCCAGCAAACCCTTGTTTTTTCTCCGCAGTGGTCATCACCGCCAGCCGATAGCTGGCTTCCTTGGCCAAACGCCCTTTTTTTCCTTGCAATTCTCCCATCACAGCCACCTCCTACAAAATCAGGGACAAATTATCCCGGTGAATTACTTCATCATAATCCTTATAGCCCAAAATGGGGCAAATATCCTTGCTCTTCTGCCCTTTAATTTTATGCAGCTCCATCCAGCTATAATTGCTGATGCCGCGGGCAAACTCCCGCCCTTGTCCATCACAATTTCCACCACGTCGCCGGCGGCAAAATCGCCCTCCACCGCAGTGATGCCGCTGGGCAGCAGGCTCTTGCCCTTGTGAATCAGCGCGTCCTTAGCGCCGTCGTCCACCACCAGCCTACCGCCTACATGGGAGCCGAAGGCAATCCATTTTGCGCAGATGGGGCTTCATCTCAATAGGCAAAAACAGTGTGCCCACGTCCTCGCCGCCAGTCAGCTTGCGGATAATATGAGGCTCGGCGCCATGGGCAATCATCAGCGGAATGCCTGCGTTGACCGCGATGCTGGCTGCTGTAATTTTGGTGGCCATGCCGCCGCTGCCAAACTTACTGCCCACACTGCCAGCCAAACTTTCCACCTGCGCGTCAATGGTTTCCACCACCGAGATGCGCTTGGCATCCTTGCGCTTGCGGGGTCGCCGTCGTAAAAGCCGTCGATATCGGTCAAAAGAATGACCAAATCGGCGTCAATCAGCGTGCCCACCAGCGCCGCCAACGTATCGTTATCACCGAATTTGATTTCTTCAAAGGCCACCGTATCATTTTCGTTGACAATGGGAATCACCCCCAGCTTCAGCAACGTCAGCAACGTATTGCGGGCGTTTAGAAACCGCTGCCGGTGTTCCAAATCGGCCTTGGTCAATAATAGCTGAGCAGTGGCCTGTCCGTATTCGGCGAATATTTTTTCATAAATATGCAGCAAAATGCCCTGGCCTACCGCCGCCACCGCCTGTTTTCCGGAATGGTTTTGGGCCGCTCCTCCAAATTGAGCTTGCCCATACCGGCGCCAATGGCGCCAGACGATACCAGCACCACATCCTTGCCCTGATTGCGCAAGTCCGATAGCTGTCGCACCAAACGCTCAATCTGCTCCAAATTGAGCTTGCCATTTTATGGGTTAAGGTGCTGGTGCCCACCTTCACCACAATTTTTGCGCATTGCTCACCAATGCCTTGTAATCTTCACGGCCCATGGTTCTCACACACCTTATTGTTTCGGCAATTCAATCACCGGTTTTTAGGATGACGGCGATATAACAGCACATTGCGGCCAATCACCTGCACCAGCTCCGCCTTGCTCTGTTCAGCCAGCGCCTGCGCCACATCGCCTACTTCCTCCAGACAATTTTTCAACACCCGCACCTTTACCAGCTCGCGGGCTTCTAAGGCCTCATTCAAACTAAATAGCACACTTTCATTGACACTGCCTTTTCCTACCTGTAGGCAATAGGTTCCATCGTATTGGCCAGACTGCGCAGAAACCGTTTTTTCCTTTTCCTGTTAGCATATTATCCATTCCCCTTATTTTTATTAGCATTCTTTTTTTATATTGCGCTGCCAGGGCCTGCAGCCGCTCCTGCCGGCCCTGCTGCCGGTTTTCCTGACTCTGCGGCTTGTGGCCCGCCGGTTCTACCCATTTTCCTGCAGGGCCCTTCCGCGGCGCTGCATAAACATTTTTACCCATGCTGTACTTCATCCTTCCGCAAAATTTCTCAATATTTAATTATAGCATATAACCGGTTCTGTGTCAGTTTTCTGCCCAAACTTTTTTTCATTTTCCTGTAGCGTTACAATAGATGTGAGACCAAAAAAGAGGTAGAAAAAAGCGATTGAGTTCATTAGAATAAAGTTACCATACCAAATCCAATGAAAGGACTCAATCGCCATGGATAGTCTAGCACAAAAAACAAAACGAAACAAGAGATATTTACCACATGAAGTGACAACCAAAATAAATGCAGTGAAATTATATCGTCAGACTGAAGATATCAGCTTTGTATGCCGCCGATACCATATCTCCAAAGCGTCTCTCATGCGCTGGAACAAAGCATACGATGGAACACGGGAATCTCTCGAACCAAAATCCCACAGACCCCACAGTCAGCATCCCAATGCACATACCGAGAAGGAACTGCGCGCGATCAGGAATTATCTCCGCCGTAATCCCGATATCAGCGTCTGTGAACTCTACGGTAAGCTCCGGCAGGAAATAGCCTATAACCGTCACCCAGGCTCACTGTATCGCGTACTAGTCAGACTTGGCTTCCGTAAAAAGACGCCATCTACGAAAAAAGAATCCAAGCATTTGGGGCATTATGATACACCAAAAAGAGATGGGCCAGAAATGGCAGATGGATGTGAAATATGTACCGGCAGCCTGTTATGCAGGAAAAGATGGTGAGAAATTTTATCAATATACCATGCTGGACGAAGCAACAAGAGAGAGATTCCTCTATGCCTATAAGGAGCAGAGCAGCTGATCCACAATCGATTTTGTAAAAAGAGCCATTCGTTATTTTGGTTATGCGCCAGCCATGATACAGACCGATAACGGCAGCGAGTTTACGCACACCTCAAAGACTGACAGAATCCATCCTTTTGATGTGCTTTTGCGCTCAATTAAATATTACACACAAACTGATTCGACCGAGGACACCCTGGCATAACGGGAAGGTGGAGCGAAGCCACAGAAGTGATCAGGAACGGTTTTACAATCATCTGCGATTTTATTCCTACGATGATCTTCAGAATCAGATGAAACGTTATTTACAGCGCTCTAATCAGATTCCTATGCCTGTGCTTGGATGGATGTCGCCTGTGCAGAAACGGGAGGCGTTAAAGGCCGCCCGATTTTGCTGATTTCGGTCAGGCTCCGCCTTCCCTGCATCAGCAAAATCAGTCTATTATACTTTGAACTTTTTCATTTTTTCAGTCTCACATCATTGACTAATGTACACTGCCCAAACTTTTTTTTTCATTTTCCCATCAACTTTTTTACTTCCAGCGCCATCTAATACTATGTATACGCCAATCAAACAAAAAGAGGTGACTTTCTCGTGCAGCAGCTCTATCAGCAGTTGACGACCCTTTTATTGACCCATCAGCAAAAATTTTACCGTCTGGCCTATAGCTATTGCCATAACGCTGAGACGGCCATGGATATGGTGCAGGCTGCCGCCTGCAAGGCTTTGGAAAACTACACAACCGTCAAAAAGCCCCAATATTTAAAAACCTGGTTTTATCGTATTCTTATCAACGAATGTCTGGACTATCTGCGCCGCAGCAAACGGGAGCTGGCAGAGGATATCCTACCGGCTCCCGCAAAGCTACGACCCGCTTCAGCATCAGGCCGACCATTTGTATTTATATCAGGCCATTTTAGAGCTGCCGCCGGAGCTGAAAACCATTCTCTTGCTGCATTACTTTGAAGACCTTACCCTGCGGCAGATTGCCCAAATTACACAAACCAACGAAAACACTGTGTAAAATCCCGCCTATACAGCGGCTTAAAAAAATTACGCCTGACCTTAGAGGAGGACGCCCCATGAGACCTACAGCCAAACAGCAAATCCAACAAGCCCGTGCCCAATACGAAGCCGTTCCGGTGCCTGCCGAATTATCAGCGCGCTTAGAGCAAACCATCGCCCAGCACCCTTTCTCCGGCAGCGCCCAACGGCAACTTCACTGGCGAAAGCCTGCCATTGCAGCGGCCTGTTTCCTGGCTCTCTTGGCTTTGTGCAATCTCAATCCAGCCATGGCACAGGCAGTTGATCGCATTCCTCTGCTCGGCCCTATCACCCGCGTTTTTACCATACAGACATGGCAGCAGCAGGACGAGGCTACCGCCATCAACGTCACCCAACCTGCCCTAGATGGCGACAGCGCCCTAGCCCAATCCATCAATGCGGAAATCGCTCAAATTGTGGCAGACCGTACCGCAGAAGCCCAGCAACGCCTGGACGACTACAAGCAAGCCTTCCTGGCCACCGGCGGCACAGAAGCGCAATGGGCTGAACATCACCTGCAAGTGCAAATTGACTACCAAATTCTCAGCCAAAGCCAGCAAACCCTTTCCTTTGTGGTAACCTCCACCGAAGATTGGAGCAATGCCTACACCGAAACCTATTATTACAATCTGGACCTGCAAACCAACAAGCAGCTCACCCTGCAAGACCTGTTAGGCGACAACTATATCCAGATTGCCAACGACAGCATTCGCCAGCAAATGAAGGCCCGCATGGAGGCCGACCCCGATCTCACCTATTTTGACCAGGCTTCCGGCGGCTTCACCAGCATTGACGACGCCACCAAATTTTACATCAATCAGGCCGGTAATCCGGTGATTGTGTTTGACCGCTACGCCATCGCCCCCGGCTTTATGGGCCAACAGCAATTTGAAATTGAGAAAGAATAGGTGGGGCGCAAGTCGCAATTTGTATAAAAAACCAGTGGTTTCTCATGTGATAACCACTGGTTTTTTACGCACTACATCTATTTTTCTTGCAACTGTGCTGCTTGTTCCAGTAAATGCTGCATCCATCGGGCCGCCCGCTGTTTTTCCTCTGGGAATTGGGTTTCATGGTGCTGCAGCTTTTTCTCTGCATCAAACAGGGTATTCCGATACTGACTGTAATCGGGAAATTGCAGGGTATCGCCAACGGCCAACACCTCGACAGGCCCGGCCAGCCGTTCCATATTACCTGCCAACTGCCGGTAAAGGCCATCATAAAAACCGGTATCTGCCAGGTTCATGGTAAACACCAAGCCGAACATCACATTGCGCCGATAGTTGACAGTATGCTCTTTATCATAATTTAAGCTGGGAAACCACAGCCGCTCCAACAGGGCCCGCATACCAGCGGTGATATCGCCAAAATAGATGGGCGAGCCCAAAAGTACCACATCGGCGGCCAAAATTTGCTGTAGTACCGGCGTTAAATCATCCTTCAGCGCGCAACGGCCCAGGGAAAAGCCGCTGATATGCTTGCAGGCAAAGCAGCTACGGCAGCCGGTGTGGTGTAAATCGTACAGATGATGTAATGCTGTGGCTGCGCCTTGGGCCTGTGCCTGTTCTAAGGCCGCCTGCAAAATACCAGCAGTATTCCACCCTCTGCGGGGACTTCCGTTTATTGCTACTACGTTCATGGAAAAACCTCCTCATCTGGCAAACCAAAGGCCTGCGCCCAACTTATTTTTTATCGTACTTCCATTCTAAGAATTCATCGTAGGTGCCGACCTTGCTCAAAATGCCTTCCGGTTGATTTCGATAATGCGGTTGGCAATGGTTTGCACAAACTGATGGTCGTGGGAGGCAAACAGCAGCACGCCCTTGAATTCGATTAGGCCGTTGTTGACCGCCGTGATGGATTCCAAATCGAGGTGGTTGGTGGGCTGGTCGATAACCAGCACGTTGGCACCGTACATCATCATTTTGCTCAGCATGCAGCGCACTTTCTCGCCGCCGGATAACACATTAACCGGCTTTAGCACGTCATCGCCGGAGAACAGCATCCGGCCCAGGAAGCCGCGCAGATAGGTTTCGGTGTGATCTTTGGGCGTATACTGCTCCAGCCAGCGCAAAATGGATAAATCACAATCGTTAAAATAGGCGCTGTTATCGTGGGGGAAATAGGACTGGCTGGTGCTGACGCCCCATTTGAAGCTGCCTGCGTCTGGCTCAATTCTCCCATCAGGATTTGAAACAGCGTGGTGGTAGCGATTTCGTTTTCGCCTACAAAGGCCACTTTTTCGCCTTTTTCGACGCGGAAAGACACATTGTTCAGCACCGGTACACCGTCTACCGTTTTGCTCAAATTTTCTACCGTTAAAATTTCCTTGCCCGGCTCTCTGTCCATTTCAAAGCCCAGATAGGGGTATTTGCGGGACGATACCGGCAATTCTTCTACGGTGAGCTTATCCAGCAGCTTGCGGCGGGCGGTTGCCTGCTTGGCTTTGGATTTGTTGGCGGAAAACCGAGAAATAAAGCTCTGCAGTTCTTTGATTTTGTCCTCTTTTTTGCGGTTCTGATCCCGCATCAGCTTCTGCATCAGTTGGCTGGATTCGTACCAGAAATCGTAGTTGCCGGTGTAAATTTTAATCTTTTTATAGTCGATATCGACAATATGGGTGCAGACCATGTTCAAAAAGTGGCGGTCATGGGACACCACAATAACGGTGCCTTCATAGTCCATCAAAAATTCTTCCAGCCAGTTAATCGACTGGATATCAAGTTGTTGGTAGGTTCGTCCAGCAGAATAATCTGCGGCTGACCGAACAGCGCCTGCGCCAGCAGCACCTTTACCTTCTGCTTGCCGTCCAGGGCGCTCATCATGGCATATTCGATGCCATTTTCCAACCCTAAGCCCTGCAGCAGCTTCAAGACCTCTGTTTCGGCTTCCCAACCGTTCAGCTCGGCAAATTCGCCTTCCAGCTCCGAGGCCAGAATGCCATCTTCCTCGCTGAAATCGGGCTTGGCATACAGCGCGTCCTTTTGCTGCATAATTTCATACAGACGGGCGTTGCCCATGATGACCGTATCCATCACGGTATAGCCATCGTAAGCGTAGTGGTCCTGCTTTAAGACCGACATGCGCACGTTGGCGGGAATGATGATTTCGCCGGTGGTAGGCTCCTTCACGCCCGATAAAAATTTTTAAGAAGGTAGATTTTCCGGCGCCGTTGGCCCCGATAATGCCGTAGCAGTTGCCGGGGGTAAATTTCAGGTTTACATCGGAAAATAGGGTGGTGCCGTCAAAGCTCAGGCTTACATTGTTTACAGTAATCATACATCCTCCTGTGGTTTTACATGTATTCTTTTATTTTTCTAAAAATTGCTGGTAGTTGTCGCCTTCCCGCAAATGCTCCGGACAATTTTTGCTGGTAAAATCGCCGTGCTGCTTCACATCGGAAATGCTCAAATGATAGCGTTTTAATAAGTCTGCCGCTAAATGGGCCGCGTTATCCACCGCCTGGTCGAAATTGCCGTCGGCGTTGACGCAAATTTCAATGCCGATGCCGCAGTCGTTGCCGCCGCCCTTAGTGCCTGAGTCGCTGGCATGGTAGCCCTGCTCCGAGTCGGGCAGGTGGTGGTAAATTTGATGGTCATCCACCGTGTAATGCCAGGATAAGGGAACGTCCTTCTGCTCCTCGCTGTGCAGATAACGGTTGTGCATAGCGGCGTCGGCACCCGCAGCCGGATTGCCCGTTTCGTGAATCACCAGCCATTTGATGCGGTGCTTCTCGCCGGTGCGTCCCCGCCAGTCTGGGTCTAAAAAAGTCGGTATATAGGGGGGATGCCGTCAATCTGCGTGGTGGAAGCGTCCAGATAAGCGGGCGGCAGCAATAGCTTTATGGTATGCAGTAAGCCGCCCACCAAAAGCAGACAGCCCAGCAACACAATGGCCGCCTGGATGCGGGCCTTTTTGGTTTTCTTTAAACGGTAGCGTGTTTTTTACTTTGCGCACGGTCATGCTTCTCGCCTCATTTCATATCATTTTATTATAGCGAAAGACAGCAATAGGAGCAAACCATTTTTTTCAATATTCGGTGCAATTCTGTGCAAATTTACGCCGTTGGCGCTTCGGCCCCCTTTGTCTGTTTTTGCTGCCCGCTGCAGCTCTATAAGTATCTTTAATACTTTTAGAAAATTCTATGCTATTGTATTCTTTTTATTGACATTTCTATTTTTTGCAGTATAATAAATAGCACGCTATAGAAGCAGACAGCATGAGCATTGTCAATTTGTAAAAAGGCTTACAAGCTTACAAATTGAACATGGTCATTTTTGTATGTCCTTCAACGGCAACACCCAAACTTTACTATCATTTTAGAAAGAAGGTCTTTTCTGTGGCAAATACTCTTGAAAAAATCGGCATTGACCGCCGCACTCTTGTGATGCTGACGGTAATGCTCTTTGGCGCTTTTATCGCCATCTTAAACCAAACGCTGCTGACGCCGGCGCTGCCCAGCATTATGCGGGAAATGAATGTAGACGCGGCTACGGCCCAGTGGCTGACTACCGGCTTTATGCTGGTAAACGGGATTATGATTCCAGTTACCGCTTATCTCATCGAGCGGTTTACTACCCGCAAACTGTTTTTTATCTCTATGGGCGTTTTCACCTTAGGCACCTTCATTGCCGCCATTTCCACCAACTTCGCCATGGTGCTGCTGGCCCGCGTGCTGCAAGCGGCAGGCGCTGGGATTTTGATGCCGATGCTGCAAACCATTATGCTTTTTGGCCTTGCCCCGGCAATATCGCGGCGTGGGCATGGGGCTGATTGGTCTGGTCATTGGCTGCGCGCCTGCGGTTGGCCCTGTGGCGGCAGGCTTTTATCATTGACGCCTTCGGCTGGCACATTTTATTTTACGGCATGACGCCGCTGGCACTGTTGACCATTGTGATAGCCTATTTCTTTTTGGAAAACCTGGGGAAACCTCAAAGCCGGGGTTGGACATCACATCGGTGATTTTATCCACGCTGGGCTTCGGTGGGTTGCTGTACAGCTTCAGCGCTATCGGCTCTTACGGCATCAACGCCACTGTGCTTGTAACATTGGCTGTGGGCGCTGTTGCGCTCATCCTGTTTATCTACCGTCAGTTGCACATGGAAGAACCGCTGCTGAACATGCATATCATGTCCAATAGAAAATTTACCATCTCCGTCGTGCTGACCATGCTGGTGCAGGCGGCGCTCATTGTGGGTACTGTGCTGAACCCCATCTATATCCAGACCATTCGCGGCTATGGCGCCACCGTTTCCGGCTTGATTATGCTGCCGGCTTCTATCGCCATGCTGATTATGCGTCCCATCAGCGGCCGGCTGTTCGACAAGCTGGGGCCCCGTGTGCTGGCCATTCCCGGCCTGTTCGTGACGGCGCTGTTCACCATTCCTATGGTTGTGATGGACGAAAATACGCCGCTGCTGTGGCTGTCTTTTCGTGTACACCGTTCGCACCATCGGCCTTTCTCTGGTCAACATGCCGCTGAATACCTGGGGGCTCAATGCGCTGGATAACAGCGTGATGGCCCATGGTACCGCCATCGGGAACACCTTCCGTCAGGTAGCCGGTTCTCTGGGAACTGCGGTGTTGGTAACAGTTATGTCCATCGTGGTAGCCGCTTCTGCCGACCCAACCTCCAATCCGGCCCAAATTCACGGTATCAACATGGCTTATCTGGGCGCAGGCTTGATGATGTTTGCTGCTCTGGTGCTGACCATCATCTTTGTAAAAGAGGATAACAAAAACTAAACAACCATTTCCTGTTTTTCCATAACGAGCAAAAAAAGAGGCTGTTGTGCTGGATTGAGAAATCATTCAGACAACAGCCTCTTCTGTTTGCAGTTTTTGCTCAGAAAGTCACTTTCCCCAATCCGGCGCAGCGCACTACCGTTTCAGCAGACCAGCTTCCCGCAGGTTTTCAAGAGCTGATTAAACTTCGCGACGATATCGCTGTTGCCAGTGGCATTTTCTACCGCCGCCGCACACTTACAGTCGCATACGCCTTTTTGGCCCGGTGGCTCCAGTGTCCCCTTTGTCGCCCTTATCACCTTTTGGGCCGGTAGCGCCTGCTGTTCCTGGATCCCCTTTGTCACCTTTCGGGCCAGTGGCTCCTGCTGCTCCTGGGTCCCTTTATCACCTTTCGGGCCGGTGGCGCCTGCTGCTCCTGGGTCTCCCTTATCACCTTTCGGACCGGTAGCGCCCGCTACTCCTGGGTCTCCCTTATCACCTTTCGGACCGGTAGCGCCCGCTACTCCTGGGTCCCCTTTATCGCCTTTTTGGGCCAGTAGCCCTACTGCTCCTGGATCGCCTTTTTGGGCCGGTAGCCCCTACTGCTCCTGGATCTCCCTTTGCGCCGGTTGCTCCTACTGCTCCCGGATCCCCTTTTTGCACCGGTGGCTCCTTTGTCGCCCTTGTCGCCTTTTTGGGCCAGTAGCTCCTACTGCTCCTGGATCTCCTTTTGCGCCGGTAGCTCCTTTGTCGCCCTTGTCGCCTTTTGGGCCGGTAGCCCCTACTGCTCCGGTATTGCCTTTCGGACCTGCTACGCCTGTAGCGCCCTGCGGACCCATCGGGCCCATAGGACCACCACAGCAACAATTATTTCTTTTTGTGTCATATTGTCCTCCTAGTTCTGATAAAAATCCCAAACCAAAAGCGCATATACATACGCCCGGTTTGTTCTTTTTTATTATATGAAGGAGGAACCCCTTTGTTTCGTAAATTGGACCGCCCTATTTCCCCAACTGGGTTGCAAAAATCTGGCACCACTGCTCCAAGGGCACGGTGTATCCGTCCGGCTCTTGATAAAAATATACCTTGGCCATGCGGTTGCCGTCCACCAAAAGCAGACGGGGATAGGGGCTCAGCCAGTTGGGCGTCGTTGTAGGCCAAAGCGTACTCCACATCCAGCTCCGGCAATGCCAGAATTTGATAGTCGTCGCCTAAGTGCTCCTGGGCCAAATGCCCATACTCTCCGGGCTAAGGCGCGGGCAATCCAGGGCCAGCGGGTTTCATAATAGGTTACCGATAAGCTGCCCTGCAATTGTTGCCCGTCGGCCAGACGCAGCGTGCCCTCCTGCTGCAAATAAAGCACCTGCGGCGCCAGCCAGTCCGGCTTTTCTTCTATATGGCTGCCGCTTGCTCTCCAGTTATAGAAAACCGCCGGAACATCTCTGGTGCGCTGCCGCTGTTCATCAAATTGCACCTTTGTCGTATCGTTCCAGGCTTCCAGCCCAGCCGACTGGGGAACAAACTCCTCCATCAAGGCAAAGGGCACAGCGCCGTCATAACGCTCCCACTGTTGCAGATAAGTCGGTCGATTTTCCGCCGTACAGCCGTTAAACATGGTCATATTAATATAGATAAAGCCTACAATCACCAACATTGTCGTGGCTTGATACACCGGCGCTTTCCGGCGCCAATCCTGCTTATGATTGACGGGCATACCGCGCTGCATCCGCAAGCAGTATTGAAAGGGGCCTGCCAATACATAAAAAGAGAGAAACACACAAAACAGAGTGCGCAGCAACGCAGATACAAAAACGGCGCTGCCTTCATTGAGCCAAGTGACGAAAAAGCCGTTCCCCATATAAAAGCTCCATTGACTAGAAAACTAGGCGCTACTATAACCGCGAACCACACAAAGATATTCAATACGCGGGGCATTTTCTTTTTATACCCCCAATAAAGCATGGGCAGCGCCAATACAACCAGAATCCCCAACCACCAGCGCCAATCTACAAAATTTAACAAAACTCACATAACAATACCCAACCTAGCACATAGCCCATCTGCAAAATCGCCTTATCATAATCAATCCACGGCTCTGTTTGCAGCTCCGGCACGGTGTCATCCGCCGTAACAAAAATGCCAAAAGACGCCCCGCTGGGCCACAAACCACCAGCCGCTGGCCTGACAAATGGCAATCAACTCCTGCTGGCTGGACGGCGCTTTGTCCTCATATAAGCTGTCCTGCGGCAATTCACACATGCGGTAGCGCAGTTTTTGCGGCTCCTCCCGCCGAAAGATTGCCACACTGGCAATCATCTTGTCCAAAAGATAGCCCTTTTGCGCCATATACGCCAGCCAACTTTCCATACGGCCCACATCATAGCTGGAACAGGGCGCGATACGGATTACATAGCGTTTTTTTCTGTCATCGGACATCACAATCGACCTCCCTCTGTTTGCAAGTTCTCCACATAAAACTGCGCCAACTGTTCTAACGATATCTGCTCCGAACCGGCATACTGCGTATACATCATATACAACACCCGGCAATCGTCGGCCAAAATCACCGTTGGGAACAGCGTTCGATAGGCCACCGCATAGTCCACATCCAAATCCGGCAATTCCAAAGGCTCATACCGTTGATAGCGCTTTCCCCATAAGCGTTCATCATGCTGCCGCAGCTCCCGCGCCAACTGCTGAGCCAGCCAAGGCCAACGGGTTTGGTAGTAATCCACCGATAAATCCCCTTCCAGTACACAGCTTCCGTTTCGATAGAGCCTGCCCCGCTGAGATACAGAAACCTGCACCGGTACTAAAATATCCTGCTTGACCTCCACATAATTGGCATAGTCGGACTGATCGGTCTGCACAAACACGCTGCCTGGGAAAAGGTCGGCCATGGTGGCAAAGGGAAAGGGCTCTGTATAGTCCTCCCATGCTATGGTATCGTCTTGCACCATCAGCAGCATACCCCCTAAGATGGCGCCCAGCATAGAAACGCTGAATACTGCAATGGTCGCAATGGTTTTGATTTGGTAGAAGGCTGCCTTCCTGCGCCAGTCTCTGTTCGGCGCAGGGCCTGTCCCCTCGGTTAAGGCTCTGCAGAGCTTCCGCAGCGACCAATACCGGGATAGAACAAGATAGAGACATATTATGCTGAATATAACAGCGGCGGCGTAAACACCGGAGCCAAACTGAAGGATACTGTAAAGGAAGCCATCCTTGAGCAGCAAAATGGCATATATACACCGGCTTGCAAAAGCAACAGCAAAAGGCTGAGCCGTTCCTGTTTTTGCACCCGCTTTAACGCCATGGCATAAATCTGTGGGTCCGTATTGGGTTCTACGGCCCTTTCATCGGCTGTATAAAAATTCCAAAGTAGCCGCGCCGGGCTACATATTGCCAGCCGAATTCTTCATGCAAGGCAAGAAACGCTTTTTTTCTGGCTCATCAACGCTATTTTCCGGCATCACAATCAGCCGGCAGCGCAAGTTTTGCGGCTGGCCTTTGACAAAAACGGCTACCAAATTCAGCGCAAATTTTTTGCAGCAAATAGCCCTGCTGAGCCATATATTCCAGCCAGCTTTCCATCTCGGCAATATCGTATCCAGAGCAAGGCGCTAACCGATAGATCCGTTCTGCTTGTTCTGTTTGTTGTTTCATCCATCTAGCCCCCTTCGCTGTCAGCGTCCTCCACGCAATGGCGCAGACGGACAACCTCTTCCTCATAGGCTTGCAAGCCCTTCTCGGTAATCTGGTAGGTGCGTTTCCGCCCCTCCACCGCAATTTCTATCAGATACCCTTCCTTTTCAAACTTAGCTAAAATGGTATAGAGCGTGGCCGGCCCCAGCTTGCAGCGCCCGGTAGTTTTCTGCTCGATAAACTGGGACACATCAATACCGCATTTGGGCCCGCCGCGAAACGCCATCAGCACATAAAACATCGACTCAGTTAAATTTTCCAGCGCTTTCTTCGGCATTCCCACCCCTCCCTGTCTTAATATCGTTTATTGATATCATTTAATGATATTGTAACAGTGGAAAGAGGGGCTGTCAATATAATTTTAAAAATTTAGAATTATTTATTGGGCAGAAAAAACAGCTATCCATAAAAAAAATAAGATAGCTGTCCAAATCGCTTTTTCGTTGTTTCAATATTGCAGGGCCAACCGATTCCGACTCTGCTGAAGCTGTTGCTTCCGTTGCTCCAAATCTGTACCCATAGTTTGCAACGTGCCTAACACCTCGTCAATCTGTTGCTTTAATCGCTGAATCTGCCGCTGCTGTTCTTCAATATGATTCTGCACCGCCAAATCAGCAAAAATGCCATCGAAGAAGTAATCGGCAAAATATAAAATCCATCCACCTGCATTTGCAAATTCACATCAATAGACACGTCTGCCAGCTCTGTTTTGAAATTGCGGAGCTTTATCTGCAGCTGTTCTACCAGATTTTGCGCGGCATCCAGATGATCATGCTTGGCCATAGTCACCAGTAATCCGCCGCCCAATAAATCCCACACACCCATGCTGGCTGCATCGTCCAGCTCCTGCAAAATGGCATCAGCTGCCTGCTGCGCGTCGCGGCCAGCCTGCGCCGCCTCTGCAAGCTCCGCTGCTGGTTTTCTAATTCCTGTAGGGCTTCTTCCAGCCGCAAAAGCTCCACGCCGTGGATTTGGTCTGTCGCTTTGATTTGCTGCACCCGTTGCTCCAATAAAGCCTCATACCGCTGTTCACAATCCTCCAGCCCAGCCAATTCACGCTCGTCAGCAGCAATGACTGCCTGCACCTTCTCCAACTCCTGACAAGCCGTTTTATGCCGTACAGCCGCTTCATAAGCCTCTTGCTTTTCCTGATCCAACCGTTGCTCATATTTACCGCTCATATAGTGAAACAACCGCGCCAGACTGCACCCTTCCAAGCGCTCCACATTCTGCTGCTCCGCCGCCATCTGTTCCGCCAGCAACTCACCCGCTGCTGCAGAGCTTGCTCCCTGCTCCCGCAAACTTTCCAACTGCGCCAACAACTGTCTTTTTCGCAGCACATCCATTTTTAAGGCAAACAACGCCTCCCGTAGCTGTTCCATGACACATTCCCCCTCAGCCTTTGCCTTTTTATTATAGAGAAATATTCTGCCAATGTAAAGCAATTCCGCACAACACCGACAGTCTACCGCAAACAGCATTATTTCCCAGATACGAATGTTGTATATGCTGCATTTTTACATTCTTTCTTTTACTAAATTATTTTTTACTTCGAATAGTTTTCCACAAAAAATATAGCATATATAGCACAACCCTATTGGTTAAGCCAAAAAATACAACACAAATGCAGCACAAATACAACATTTATAACACTGATTTTGGGCAAATATCACTATATTTGATTTTTTAGAGAATTGCAACTTCTATTTCATGTCATTTTTATCTTTATTCGTGGCACCGTTTCCAGATAGAGAAACTTTTCTCTACCTCACAAAAAAGCTGCCCACTTGCCTACGCAAGTGTGACAGCTTTTTTTCTTGTTCTTCTATTCTATTTCCCAGCTATAGCTTTTTTCTTTTGCAAAAGTCGAAACGCTGCTGGGCGTCTTTGTCGTCGGGAGCATATTCTAAGGCTTTGCGCAAATCAGCTTCGGCCTCGGCAAAGTGGTTCAGCGCGGTGTATAGGCTGCCCCCGTCCTTTATAGGCATAGGTGTAGTAGGGGTCCAGCTCTAAGGATTTGTTGAAGCATTCCAGGGCTTTTTCCCACTGCTCCATTTTGTAATAGAGGTTGCCTTTGTCTTTGTAGATGATGGCGGCGGAATAGGGGGACAGCTCCAGCACTCTGTCTAAGCCCCTGCATGGCCGACTCAAATTCTTCTAGGTCGGCTTCAATCAGGGCTTTATCCCAAATGGCCAGCGCATAATCAGGATTGATGTGCAGCGCGGCGTCATAGTCTTCCAGCGCCCGCTCTACGTCGCCCAGGTTCAAAAACAGCAGCGCCCGATTGTAGTAATAGCCTTCGTCATCCTGTTTGAGGGCGATGGCGCGGTCATAATCTTCTAGGGCTTTGCTGTATTCCTGCAAACTGTGATTATAAATATTGGCCCGGTAAAAATAGCCCTGGGGCTGCTTCCAGTCCAACGCGATGGCTTTGCTGAACCATTCCACCGCCTCTGCAAAACGCTCGTAATTTTTTGCTTCGATTCCACGTTTTAACGCTTCCTGGTAGTCCATCTTTCTTTCCTCCATTAGCCAAAAATTTTCTTGTGCAGTTCCATCCCGGTGGGCGTAGTGGCCAAGCCGCCCCGGGCTGTTTCCCGCAGCGATTCGGGCAGGCTGCGCCCCACTGCACCCATGGCGGTAATCACTTCGTCTACGGGAATAACGCTGGTAACGCCGGACAGGGCCAGGTCGGCCATCACCATGGCCAAAGACGCGCCTAAGGCGTTACGTTTGGCACAGGGCACTTCTACCAGCCCTGCCACTGGGTCGCAAACCAAGCCCATGACATTTTTTTCAGCACCATGGCGCAGGCCTAACCGGCTTGCTCCGGTGTGCCGCCCCGCAATTCTACCGCAGCAGCGGCAGCCATAGCCGACGCTGCGCCGCATTCGGCCTGACAGCCGCCCACTGCGCCGGACACCGAGGCCCGATGGGCAATGACCATGCCAAAGCCGGCGCAGGTCATCAGGGCCACGGCAATTTGTTCGTCGGATAAATTGTCCAGCTCTTCTTGTATTTTTTTCAGCACGCCGGGCACAATGCCGCAGGAACCAGCGGTAGGACAGGCCACAATCCGTCCCATGGTGGCGTTTACCTCTGCTACAGCCAGCGCATAGCTGACGGCCTCCATCACGCTCTGCCCGGAGAGCAGCGGCGCGCCGCTCTGGCAATAGTCATAGAGCTTGCGGCCTTCACCGCCAATTAACCCGCCTTTGGAGCGCTGGGGATTTTCAATGCCGGTGGCGATGGATTCCTTCATCACCTGCCAGTTTTTTTCTCCATCTGGGCCAGCACTTCCGCTTCGGTCTGCTGCTTCAGCGCTGCTTCCTGCTTTACCATGGCCTGCCCGATGCTGCTGTGATTTTCCCGGGCCAGTTGAATTAATATCTCCACAGAACCAATTACCATCGTGTTTCCTCCTGTTCAAGTATATGAAACAACCTAAAAAGGTTTGACAAATTTTACATCAAAACGGTTCGCATGGCCACAATTTCTTGCAGCGCTTCGTCGGGCACGTCCTGGTCTGTTTCAATGACCATGTAGGCCAGCGCGTTTTTTTCCTGCCGGAACACCTTCATCGCGGCGATATTCACATGATAGTCCACCAGCACGCCGGTAATTTTGTGAATGACGCCGGGCTGGTCCATGTGGGTGTCGATGATGGTGGGATACACGCCTTCGATTTCTACCGGAAATCCGTCCAATTCGGTAATCAGTACCTTACCGCCGCCGATAGAGCAGCCTACCACTGTTTTTCCTGGCCGTCGGCTGTTTTCATAATGAATTTGGCTGTGTTGGCGTGGTAGCCTTCGCCCAAATCGGTGGCTACAAATTTATATTGTAGCCCTGCTTCGTCGGCCAAGCGATAAGATTCCCGAATGCGCACATCGTCTGGCTCCATGCCCAGCAAGCCGCCCAGCAGGGCCAAATCGGTACCGTGGCCTTTGTAGGTTTTGGCAAAAGAGCCGTGGAGCAAAATTTCCACTTGCTGGGGCAGTTCCTTGGCAATGGCGCGGGCAAACCGGCCCAGCCGCACAGCGCCGGCAGTATGGGAGCTAGACGGACCAACCATCACCGGCCCGATGATATCAAAGCAACTGTATTCACTCATGGATAAGACCTCCTCTTTCGGTTTTGGAATTTGGTTTCGTTATTTTTTTCGTTGCACCCATTGTACTATTTCCCACCGGTCACAGGCAAATAAAAATGGCAAAACACGTTGCCATAAAAAATTTATCATTGCACTTGACCATTGCACTTAGCCCATTGCACTTGTCCATTATACTTTCTCATGGGCTTTTGCCTTGGTTGCAGAGAAGGGCCGCCAACAAAAAGGACTGCCGGGAAGCACCTTCTCCGTGCGGCAGTCCTTGCTTTTGTATCCGGTCTGGAATTATTCCAGTTCCATTGCCTGTACTTTTACCAAATCCAGCGCCGACAATTCTGTCTGCAAAGCCTGAATTTTGGCATCGTCGCCGATTACCTGCAACAGGATCCGGCCGTTTTCGTTGTTTTTCGCCGTGATAAATCATGCAGCCCCAAACGGAAATGAATCATTTCTCCGTATTTGGTCAGCACTTCCTGAACGGTTGGCGCAGCGGTGCTGCGTTTATCAATACTGATTGCTAAAATAACGTCTTTCATTGTAAAAACCTCCTATGCATTGTTTCCTACTGTTTATATTCTCCAATCTCTTTTTATTTTATACCTGATTGGAAAAAATGTAAACGGCTTTATTGAAGATTTTTACAATTCCTATGCACATTCCTTTCCGCCTGCGCTTATTCTGTTTCATCCTGCAGGGCATTGTAGCCTTCGTCGGCGGTACGGATACGGATGACGTTTTCGCAGTCGTAGACGAAAATCTTGCCGTCGCCTACTTTGCCGGTATACAGGGCTTTGCGGGCGGTGTTGACCACCAAATCGACAGGCACCTTGCACACAACAATTTCAATTTTAATTTTGGGCAGCAAATTCAGTTCCATCTGTACGCCACGATAGTACTGTTTCTGTCCCTTCTGCAACCCGCAGCCCAGCACATGGGAAACGGTCATGCCGCTGACGCCAATCTTGGCCATGGCAGCCTTCAAATCGTTGAATTTGTTTTCGTTGGTCATAATTTCTACTTTGGAAATCTTCACGTCAGAAGCCAAAATCTTATCATCGCTGGCAGGGATCACTTTTACCGGTACGGCCTCTTCTACGCTGACTGGTACGTCGGCGTCGCATAGGCTAGTGTGATACGCGGTTTCAAACATGGATTTGAAATCGTTGGTGGGCGGCAAGCCATGTTCCACCACGTCCAGACCGGCAATTTCTTCTTCGGCTGTCACCCGCAGCCCCACGGTGGCTTTGATGATGACAAACACTACAGTCATCACAACGGCTACATAGACCGCCACTACCACCACGCCGATAAGCTGGGTGATGGTCATAGCCAAGCCGCCGCCGTAGAACAAGCCGCCGTCCAGAGCGAACAGCCCTGTCAGGATGGTGCCGGCAGCGCCGCAAACACCATGTACGGAGATGGCGCCGACGGGGGTCGTCAATTTTGCAAACTTTGTCTACCAATTCCACAGCGCCTACTACCAAAACGCCGCTGACCAAGCCGATTACAAATGCGCCCACCGGCGTTACGGCATCACAGCCGGCCGTAATGCCTACCAAGCCAGCCAAAGCGCCGTTTAAGGTCATAGATACATCCGGCTTGCCGTAGGCTTTCCAAGTAACAAACATGGTAGCTGCTGCCGCTGTTGCCGCAGCCAGATTGGTGTTGACAAAAAATCAAGCCCATGGAATACAAAGCGTCGTCTCC
>VOFC01001416.1_pt1 | contig 20001 bp, 25 predicted proteins | sample 5384161 | NCBI WGS metagenome assembly VOFC01 (sample SAMN12384722, study PRJNA508395) | human gut metagenome | isolation source: healthy gut B | host: Homo sapiens
TTGTCCAGGTATTGATCGACATATTTCGTCATCTGCTCCGGCGGGTTCACCTTTGTAAATTCCAGCCCGTGCTGCGCGCAGTATTCCTGCCCGAGCGTATCGCGCAGTCTCTGCCGCAGCATCACGCGGGGAAGCTGCTCCGCGACCGTGTCAAAATACTGCTCGGTGGTGATCCCCATTTTTGTGCACCACTCCTCGATATAGCTTCGCACTTCCCCAGATTCTTCGTAGTTTTTCCGCTGTCCGGCCATCTCTGCGTCCACCTCTTCCTGTGTGACGGAAAGGCCGCGCTGCTCCGCCTCATCGAGCATGATGAGGTTCAGCAGGATCTGATCCAGTGCGTCCGCGTCGCTGACGGTTTTGTCTCCTGTGACATTGATCTGGTTTTCCTTTTCATACGCGACTTCGCTCTGCAAAATCCGTATCCTTGTAGGTCGCAACAACCGGGTCGTCCGACGTCTGCTTCTGACAGGCTGTCAGGAAAAGCAGAAGAAGACACAGCGCAAGTATGGTTCGTGATCGCATGGCGTTCTCCTTTCGTCATTCAGTCAGGTCGCACAGGGTTGCATTTACATAATCCGCGAGTTGCATGGAAAGATTTTCTGAAGGCATTTATCATGAGAAAAACGAAGATCGTCTGTACCATCGGTCCGGCCAGCAGTTCGGAGGAAGTCTTTGCCGATATGTGCAAGGCAGGCCTCAACGTTGCACGGCTGAACTTTTCACACGGAACGCATGAAGAGCATCAGCAGAAATTTGACATGATCCATAAGGTCCGCAAGGCACTCGGCCTGCCCATCGCCATCATGCTCGACACCAAGGGGCCGGAATACCGCATCTGTACCTTGAAAAACAAAAAGATCCTGCTCCAGGACTGTCGGCGTCAGCTATGCGGGGCTGGCGAACGATCTTTCGGTCGGCGATACGGTATTGGTCAACAACGGACTCGTGATCTTCACGGTCGAGCGCATTGAGGGCACGGAGATCCACTGTCGTGTCGTAGTCGGCGGCGAGCTGTCTGACCGCAAGAGCATGTCCTTCCCGCACAAGGTGCTCGAGCAGGTCTATCTCAGCGAACAGGACAAGGACGATCTGCTGTTCGGCATCCGGAACGGGATCGATTTCGTCGCAGCGTCGTTCGTCTCGCGGCGGCAGGATGTGCTGGATGTGCGGAACTTCCTCGACGCGAACGGCGGGCAGGACATCGAGATCATCGCCAAGATCGAGAACCAGACGGGCATCGACAATGTGGAGGAGATCTGCGAGGTCTGTTCCGGCATCATGATCGGCCGCGGAGACTTGGGCGTGGAGGTGCCGTTTGCGGAGCTTCCGGCCATCCAGAAGTATCTCATCACCAAGTGCCGCCTGCTCGGCAAGCGCGTCATCACGGCCACGGAAATGCTCGAATCCATGATCCACAACCCGCGCCCGACGCGCGCGGAGATCTCCGACGTGGCCAACGCCGTCTACGACGGCACGAGCGCGGTCATGCTCTCCGGCGAGTCCGCCGCGGGCAAGTACCCGGTCAAGACCGTGCAGACCATGGCCGAGATCGTGGAGGAGACGGAAAAGCATATCGATTATGAGCCGCTGTTCCGCAGCGAGGAGTTCCAGATCAAGAACATGGTCGACGCGATCTCGCACGCGACGTGCTGCATGGCCTGCGACATTGGCGCAAAGACGATCGTGGTCAGCTCGCTCTCCGGCGCGACGGTCCGGATGGTCTCGCGCTTCCGCGTGCCGGTCGACATCGTCGGCATGGCGACGAACGAGCGCGTGTGGTACCGGCTGGCGCTCTCGTGGGGCGTGCAGCCGGTCTTGTGCGAGGAGACGTTTACCTCGACCGACGTGCTGTTCTACAACGCCCTGCACGCGGCCAAGAAGGCCATGCACCTGCACAAGGGCGACAACATCGTCATGACTGCCGGCAACACCAACGGCGCTTCCGGCAACACGAACCTCATCAAGGTCGAAACGATCTGACAGACAAAGAGTCCCCGCCGGGATCGGGCCGTGTTCCTGAAACAGCGAATCCTCCGTATGCCTGCAGGCATACGGAGGATTGTTTTCTGCATATAATTCAAACTCGCTGGCGGAGAATGAAGCTCCGCAGAACGCACTACTCTCGATATAGAGAGTATAGAAGTGCGCCCTTTCGTTCCTAAAGGGATTTTATCGGTTCGACAAACTGGAATTTGACGAACTGTTCATTGTGCTGCGATGCGTAATTACAATGCAACTCCAAGTTCTTTGCACTTCTCGATTGCCAAATCGTGGTCTTGCAGTGCCGCAAGTCGATACCAATGCTTAACCTGTTCGATGTCTCGCTCCACTCCGATTGCATCTTCGTAAAACCACGCCAAATTACATTGTCCATCTCGATCACCATGCTCAGCGGCACGGCGAGTCCAATACAATGCCTTTTCCAGGTCTTTTTCTCTACACCAAGTCCTTCATAGTAGAAATAACCTATTTGGCATTCAGCCAAGGGATACCCCTGATCTGCCAAAACCAAATGTCCTTCAAAACACTTATCATATTGTTTTGATTTCCAATACTTTTCAATCAACTCATTGCAAATATCTAATTCTTTGCAGGGTTTGTAATACGCCCTTGCCATATATTCATACCTCAAAATTCCGATTTGTTGCTCAATTTTCGTATCCAAATCATATCATAAAGTCTATGAACAATTCAACCGCAACTTTGGAATATATGAGAAAAGCCCGAGCAGTTTTCTGCCCGGACTTCCTCGCTCAATCGTAAATCAATTCTGTTTTCACAGCTTCCTCTGCCTGTGCCTTGCAAGCGTTCATCTGCCGCACCCATCCCATTTGGTTTCGGCTTTCAGTTGCTCGGTCACGCCGTTTTGCTTCGCCAGCTCCGGCACGATCAGCTCCATGCGGTTTCGTGCCGCTTCGTCAATCTTAGCGCAATACTGTCTTACGTACACCCAGCAATCCCGGCGGGGGCGTTTTTCTGTATGAGATCCCGGGGTGCTTCTCCCCTGTTTTACAGCGGCTCGAGCAGGCAGACAGCGTGGGCGGCGATGCCTTCGCCGGAGCCGGTGAAGCCGAGATGCTCCTCGGTCGTCGCCTTGACGCTGACGTTCTGCAGCTCCGTATGCAGGGCGGCGGCGAGATTCTGCCGCATCTGATTGATGTACGGCGCAAGCTTTGGCCGCTGGGCGATGATGGTCGCGTCGAGATTGCCGAGGCGGTATCCGGCCTCTGCCAGTCTCCGGCTGACCTCGCGCAGCAGCTCCATGCTGTCCGCGCCGAGATAGCGGTCGTCGTTATCCGGGAAAGAGCTTGCCGATGTCCGCCCATGGCCGCCGCGCCGAGCAGCGCGTCCATGACGGCATGCATGAGCACGTCGGCGTCCGAGTGGCCGTCGAGGCCCTTTTCAAACGGGATGCGGACGCCGCCGAGGATCAGAGACCGTCCCTCCACGAGCCTGTGAACGTCGTAGCCGTGGCCGATCCTCATGCGTTTGCCCTCCGGCGCAGGATCAGCGCGGCCAGCTCCAGATCGAGCGGCGTTGTGATCTTCAGGTTCTCTTCATCGCCGTCGGTCAGCTGCACGGGCATGCCGAGCGCTTCCACGGCGCTGCAGTCGTCCGTGACGGCGAGGCCCTGCGTTTTTGCATTCTGCAGCGCTGCGGCAAGCAGATCGCGGTCAAAGACCTGCGGGGTCTGCACGGCGTAGAGCGTGCTGCGGTCCGGCGTGGCGTCGACCGCACCGTCGGTCGAGACTTTGATGGTGTCCTTGACGCGCACAGCGGGCGCTGCTGCACCGAACTTCCTTGCCTTGACGACGGCGGGGCGGATGACTGCGTCGGTCACGAGCGGCCGTGCGCCGTCGTGGACGGCAACAAGCTGCGCTGCGGTCAGAAACAGCTGCAAGTCCCGCCATGACGGAATCTGTCCGCGTCTCGCCGCCTGCGACGACCATGCGCATCTTGTCATAGGCCGCGAGGTAGCGGCTGACCTTTTCCATGAGGTCCTTCTGCGTGACGACGATGATCTCGTCGATCAGGCTGCAGCGGTCGAACGCGTCGACGGTCCGGCAGATGACCGGCAGTTTTCCAGCACCGTCAGAATCTTATTCGTACCGCCCATGCGCGACGACGAGCCCGCCGCAACGATGACGGCCGCGCAGTAGGGCCGCCCCAGCTTTTCCCGGATCGCAAGGCCCTTGCGGAGCCCTTCGCTGAACTTCATATCTCTTGTCTCCTGTGTCTCCTGTGTTACAGTGCCTGCACGAGCCGCTTATAGGTCTCGCCGCGCACCATGAAATTTTTGAACTGGTCGAAGGCCGCGCACGCGGGCGAAAGCGTGACGATATCGCCGGGCACGCTGTGCGCCTGCGCAAGCTGCACGGCCTCGGCGAGCGTGGCCGCGTGCAGGATCTCCGGCTGGCCCGGCTGATATTCCGGGGCAGCGCAGACGGCCGCTTCGATCTTCTCCGCCGTCGCGCCGCAGAGGATCAGCAGGCGCACATGCGCACAGATCTCCGGCCCAAGGGCGTCGAACGGGATCTTCTTATCATAGCCGCCCGCGATCAGCACGAGCTTCTGGTGGAACGAGTGCAGACCTGCGATGGTCCGCGACGGGCTGGAGGCGATGGAGTCGTTATAATATTTGACGCCGTCCTTTTCCCGGACGAACTCGATGCGGTGCTCGACGCCCGCGAAGCTGCGGGCCACAGCGTCGATATCCTCGTCAGTGGCCAGACCCTCGACCGCGCAGGCGGCGGCCATATAGTTTTCGATGTTGTGGACGCCGGGGATGCGGATATCGGCGGCGTCCATGATCGGCCTGCCGTCCCGGAAGATCGTCCCGTCCTCCAGATAAACGCCGTGCGCGGGTCTTGCCTGCCGGGAGAAGAACTCCACGCGCCGGGAGCGTCCGCGGCGAAGGCGCGGGTGATATCGTTGTCGTAGTTCAGGACGACCTTGCCGGACCCGTCCTGATGCGCAAAGACGTTTTTCTTGGCCTGCACATACTCTGCCATGTCCTTATGCACGTCCAGATGGTTGGGCGCGACGTTCGTCACGACGGCAATATCCGCCGAGCGCTCCATCGACATAAGCTGGAAGGAGCTGAGCTCCACGACGGCCAGATCCGTCTGCGTCATGTCCGCTGCCTGCGGCAGAAGCGGCGCGCCAATATTGCCGCCGATCCAGACGCGATGCCCCGCATGCTCAAGAATCTTTCGCAATCAACGTCGTGGTGGTCGTTTTGCCGTCGGAGCCGGTCACGGCGATGATGCGGCAGGGACAGACCTCAAAAAACGCCTCCATCTCGCTGGTGATCTCCGCCCCGGCGGCACGCAGCCGGCGAAGCGCAGGGATCTCCGGGTGCATCCCGGGCGTGCGGAAGACGACGTCCGCCCGCACATCGTCGAGATACCCCTCGCCGACGTGCAGCACCGCGCCCGCCTGCTCCAGTTCCAGCACCTCCGCGTCAAGTTTTTCGCGCGGCGTTTTATCACAGGCCAGAACACAGATGCCGCGCGCAAGGAGCATCCGGATGAGCGGCCGGTTGCTCACGCCGATGCCGAGAACTGCGACCTTTTTATCCGTAAGGGAATCAAAATACTGATCGACAAGATGATTCATATCCAAAAGCCTCTTTGATCATTTCCTGTCTGTATTATATCTGCGCGGGAAAGAAATTGCAATCCATTTGACTTTTTCCTGCAAATAAAGTACAATACATCCGCGACCGGGTCGGACAGTCGCGGGCGCAGCGCCGAAAGGCCGCGCATGAGGAAAGTCCGGGCTCCGCAGGGCAAGGATAACGGGTAACGCCCGCCCAGAGCGATCTGAGGAAAAGTGCAACAGAGATATACCGCCGCGGCCCAGAAATGGGGGCCCCCAAAACGACAGTTTTGTGGGGAGAGGAGGCGCAACGGAATGACCGAGACCTGCCGCTTGCGGCAGGAAGTTTGCGTCGACGAGGTGGAAACGTGCGGTAAGAGCGCACCCAATGGCGTGCGAAAGCGTCCATTGCTGTAAACTCTATCCGGAGCAACACCGTGGAGGAAGCAAGGCTTGCCCGGCTGTTTCCGAGAAGGTGGCTGGAGCGCACCGGCAACGGTGCGCCTAGATAGATGACTGTCGATGACAGAACCCGGCTTATAGACCCGATCGTAAAAAATACGCCTGACTTTTTGTCAGGCGTATTTTTTGCTTTTTACAGGGTCTCGAGCCGGATCTTGCCGTCTTCGCAGGGTAGCTTTGATTGAGCGGAAGGGCTCGACGTAGCTCCGGATGATGCGCTCGGCGATCGGGTCTTCGAGGTCGGTCTGGATGGTGCGGCGGAGATTGCGCGCGCCGTAGGCGACCGAGTAGGACTTTTTGACCAGGTAGTCCTTGACGCTCTCGTCCCAGGTGAAGTCGATGCCGCGGCTCTCGAGCGACTGGCGGAGCTCCGAGAGCATGATATCCGCGATACCACGGAAGTTCTCCTCGCTCAGCTGGTTAAAACAGACGATCTCGTCGACGCGGTTGATGAACTCCGGCCGCAGGAACTCACTCAGCGCCTTCATGGCCTTTTCCTTCGACTGCTCGGTCAGGCTGCGGCCGAAGCCGACGCTGCCGCCCTTCTGGCTGGAGCCTGCGTTGGAAGTCATGATGATGATGGTGTTTTCAAAGTTGACGACGCGCCCCTGCGCATCGGTGATGCGGCCGTCATCGAGGATCTGCAGCAGGATATTGAGCACATCCGGATGAGCCTTTTCCAGCTCGTCAAACAGAATGACGGAATACGGACGGCGGCGGATCTTTTCGGTCAGCTGCCCGGCCTCGTCATAGCCGACATAGCCAGGAGGCGAACCGATGATCTTCGACACGCTGTGCTTCTCCATGTATTCGGACATATCGAGCCGGATGAGCGACTCGACCGACTCGAACATCTCGCTGGCCAGCCGCTTGACGAGCTCCGTCTTACCAACGCCGGTGGAACCGACGAAGATGAAGGAGACCGGGTGCTTCTTGACCTGGATGCCGACGCGGGAGCGGCGGATGGCAGAAACGACGGAGGCGATCGCCTCGTCCTGGCCGACGATGTGCTTTTTGAGCGCCGCGTCGAGGTTCAGCAACTGCTCATATTCCTGTGCGCGGATCTTGCTGGCCGGGATCTTGGTCCAGAGCTCGATGATGCGGGCCAGATTGTCGATGGTGAGGACGGGCTTCGGCAGCTTCTCGAGCTCTGCGATCTCGGAATCGAGCTGCAGATTGCGGCTGCGCAGCTCCGCCATGCGGGCATAGTCGTCCTGCGTCTTCTCGGCGTTCTCGGTCAGCATGCCGAGCTCGAGATCGTAATCGGCGTGCTCCTTGCGGAGCGCTTCAAGCTTGCCGAGATTCTTGTTTTTGAGGTTGACGTCCGAGCAGGCCTCGTCGATGAGGTCGATGGCCTTATCCGGCAGGAAACGGTCGGTAATGTAGCGCTCGGAGAGCAGAACGGCCTGGCGCGCAATCTCCGGCGAGATCACGACACCGTGGAACGCCTCATAGTAATGGCTGATGCCGCGGATGATGGCGATGGACTGCTCGATGGTCGGCTCGGCGACGGTGACGGGCTGAAAGCGGCGTTCGAGTGCAGCGTCTTTTCGATATGCTTGCGGTACTCGTTGAAAGTCGTTGCTCCGATGACCTGGATCTCGCCGCGGGACAGGGCGGGCTTCAGGATGTTGGCAGCGTTCATGGAGCCTTCGGCATCACCCGCGCCGACGAGATTATGCACTTCGTCAATGACAAGGATGATATTGCCGAGCTTTTTGACCTCTTCAATGAGGCCCTTCATGCGGCTTTCAAACTGCCCCCGGAACTGCGTGCCCGCGACGAGGGCCGTGAGATCCATGAGATAGACCTCTTTGTTCTGAAGCTTATACGGGACGTCCTTGTCGGCAATTTTCTGGGCCAGGCCCTCGGCGATGGCCGTCTTGCCGACGCCCGGCTCGCCGATGAGGCAGGGATTGTTCTTCTGGCGGCGGTTGAGGATCTGGATGACGCGCTCGAGCTCCTCCTCGCGGCCGATGATGCGGTCAAGCTTGCCGTCACGCGCTTTCTGCGTCAGATTCTGGCAGTAGGTATCGAGGAATTTGTGCTTTTTGTTTTTGGAGCCGTTCGGCTTTTCCGCCGCGCGCTGGCGGCTCTCGGTCTTTTCCGGCTCCGGGGCAGCGGGAACGTTGTCCTGTCCGGCTGCGCCGAAGAGCTTGTTGAGGAACGGGAAGGTCGCGGTCTGGCTGTCGTTCTCGTCAGCCTCATCGTCATCGCCTTGGTTCTGGCCGAGCAGTCCCTCCAGCCCATTCATGGCTTCGGTCATTTCGCCGTTGAGGTTTTCCAGATCATCCTCCGACAGGCCCATCCGCTCGATCATATCGTCGACAGGCTTGATGCCCATCTCCTTCGCGCACTTGAGGCACAAGCCCTCGTTGACGGTCTTTCCGCCGTCAATTTTTGTAATAAAGATCACTGCAAGATTCTTTTTTGCATCTTGAGCATAAGGTCGGTTTCATAGAGGTGTCTCCTTATCGTGCTTTTGCTTCTAAAGAGTATATCACAGACAGGCAGTCGTATCGTTGCAGAATTGTAAACGATTTTTGGAAAAAGTTTTACGGGACATACAGGGTCCCGTGGCCGTTGGCCAGCAGGATCGCAGAGCCGTCGGCGCGCATGACCACACTGGCCGCGCCCGCGGTGTTGTCGGAAACATCGTATTCCTGCAGGGTCTGGTCGTAGATGGAGAGCGAGCTGCTCGTCAGGATCGCCAGATATTTGCCCGCGGCGGAGATATCGAGGATCTGCTCGCCGGAGGACAGGCGGCCGAGCTCCGCGCCGTCATAGCCGACGGTCAGGACAGTATAGCGGTTGCCCGCCTGATAGAGGTTCATCACGAGCGTCAGACAGCCGCTGCCGTCGGTGGTGTAGTCCTTGAGGTACGACTCGCCGTAGGAGAAGCTGCCGAGCAGATTCCCGTCCAGATCGTAGAAGCTGAGCGCATCCTCGGCCAGCACGCAGAGCTTGCTGTCGGACACGAAGTGCAGGTCGTAGATCATGGCGTTGCCGATGGGGATGGTGCAGGCGATCTCCTCCGCGTCGGTCCGGAAGAGGACGACGGAGGATTCAAACATGCCGTCCTGCTGGCCGAGGACCGCCGCGGCGGCGTATTTTGACCCGCTGGCCACGGCACAGCGCATGAAGTACTGGCTGGCGGACAGCCAGCGGTAGATGAGTGACTGCTGGCTGTTATAGACGTAGAGAACGGATTTATATCCGGGCTCCGAGGAGGAAGATAGCAGATGCTGTCATCCGCGGCGATATCGGCGTCGAGGATCGCGCGCTGCGAGGCGACATGCAGGACGGAGCCCTTCTTCTGACTGGCAGCCTCCAGCACGGTCCCGCCGGCGTCGTAGGCCAGAGCGACCGTATTGCCGGTCTTGAGAACGGGCACGGACATGGCGGCCTGTATGGACGCGGTCTCCGTGCCGTCTTTATCGTAGAGGCTCAGCCCCGTCGCCGAGGCGACGGCCAGACCGCCGGACAGACCGGCATACTGGTTGGAGTTGCTCTCGTCGTAGACGAAGCGCCCCGTTTTGCTGTCCTCGGAGACGTTCAGATAGCGCACATAACGCTGCAGCGCGTCCAGATTCAGCCGGTCACGAAACACATACGCCGCGACGCCGCCCGCCACAAAGGAGCACCGCGAGCAGCACGAAGGCGGCGATACGCTTTCCGAGACCCGGCTTTTTCTGCGGCTGCAGCTGCGAAACATTATCCGACATGGAAAACCGCCTTCCCGTCATCATACCAGAGTTTTGTCATGTACAGGCCGCCCGGCGGGACGGTCGGCCCGGCGGCCGTGCGGTCGCCGTTCAGTAAGATCTGCGCCACGTCCTCCGGCGGGAACTTCCCTTCCGCAGCATAGACGCAGGTGCCCGCCATAGCGCGGGCCATATTGTAGAGGAAGCCGTTGGCGCACACGCGCAGCGAGATAAGGTCGCCCTCGCGCTCGATCTTGTAATAATAGACCGTGCGGACCGTGGACTTGACGTCGGTGCCGACAGAACGGACGGCCGCAAAATCGTGCGTACCGACAAAAGCAGTCGGCCGCACGCTGCATGACGGTCTCGTCGAGGTGCTTTGGGATAAAACCACGCGCGATTGACATAAAACGGATCGCGGATGCCGGAATTATAGATCAGATAGGTATATTCCTTCTTGACGCAGGAGCCGATGGCGTTGAAGTCATCATGGACCTCCATCGCATCCGTCACGACAATATCCTCGGGCAAGTGCGTGTTGAGCGCATACGGCAGCCGGTCGCAGGGAATGCGCGCGGTGGTCCGGAAATTGGCGACGTAGACGCGTGCGTGAACGCCTGCATCCGTGCGGCCGCAGCCGGTCATATGCACCGGATGGCCGACGACGGCAGCTGCCGCCTCTTCAAGCGTCTGTCCGACGGTCGTGACCGTCTTCTGCACTTGCCAGCCGTGATAGGCCGTGCCGAGATATTTAAGCGTCAGGGCAATATTACGCATAGCTTCCTTCCTTTTTACAGTCCGAAGTGCCGCAGCACGATCATCACGGCGAGCAGCGCCGCGCCGGTGAATACGCGACCCAGTCGCGCGTCGATAGTGCAGCTCGAGAGGCTTGGTGCGGCCCTCGCCGCCGTGATAGCAGCGGCACTCCATAGCCGTGGCAAGCTCGTCGGCACGGCGGAAGGCGCTGATGAACAGCGGCACAAGAATGGGCACCATCGCCTTGGCCCGGCTGAGCAAATTCCCGGATTCAAAATCCGCGCCTCTCGCCTTCTGGGCGGACATGATCTTGTCCGTCTCCTCGATAAGCGTCGGGATGAAGCGCAGCGCGATGGACATCATCATCGAAAGCTCATGGACGGGCGCGTGCAGCTTTTTGAGCGGCGAGAGCAGACTCTCGAGGCCGTCAGTGAGGGAGATCGGCGAGGTCGTATAGGTTAACATAAATGTCCCAGCCACCAACAGGGAGATGCGCAGGACCATGAAAATGGCGTTTTCGAGGCCGGACTTCGTGATCTTGAAGATCCAGAACTGCGCAATGGGCTCGCCCTGGCCGTAGAAGAGGTTCAGAACGGCCGTCAGCAGGATGATGAACAGCAGCGGCTTTGAGGTTTTTGAGCACGACCTTCAGCCGGATGCGGCTCATGGCGATGACCATCGCCAGAAACGCCGCCACGACCACATAGGAGACGAACCACTTGGCAAGGAACAGCGCGACGATATAGACGATCACGAGCACGAGCTTCGTGCGCGGGTCGAGCTTATGGATGGGGGTGCTGCCGGGGAAAAAACTGACCGAGGGTCACATCTTTCAGCATGTCGGACGGCCCCTTTCAGAAGCGGCGCGAGCAGGTCCGCCGCCTGCTCCACCGTATAGGCGGAGGCCGGGACGTCTACGCCGAGCTGCTGCAGCTGCAGCAGCACCTGCGTCATGCAGGGCACGTTCAGACCCATGGCGACGAGCTCCGCCGCGTGCGAGAAGACCTCGCCGGGTGCGCCGTTCATCACGGCCGTCCCTTTTTCCATGACGATGAGGCGGTCGACGTTGGAGGCGATCTCCTCCATCGAGTGGCTGACCATGACGACGGCCGCGTGCTGCGCGGCCTGATAGGCGCGGATATTCTCCAGAATGCTCGCGGCCGGCGGGGTCAAGCCCGGCGGTCGGCTCGTCCAGAATAAGCACCTCCGGCTCCATGGCGATCACGCCCGCGATGGCGACGCGGCGCTTCTGCCCGCCGGAGAGATCGAACGGAGATTTCTGCAGCTCCGCCTCGGAGATCCCGACGAACCCGGCTGCGCGATGCACGCGCGCGTCGATCTCGTCCTTGGACAGGCCCATGTTCTTCGGGCCGAAGGCGATGTCGGTATAGACGGTCTCTTCAAAGAGCTGATACTCCGGGTACTGCATCACAAGGCCCACGTGGAAACGGATCTGGCGGGTGAACTTCGCATCCTCCCAGATATCGCGGCCGTCAAAGAGCACACGGCCGGACATCGGCTTCAGAAGCCCGTTCATATGCTGCACGAGCGTGGACTTGCCGGAGCCGGTATGGCCGATCAGGCCGACAAATTCCCCGCGGCCGATCGTCAGATCGACGTTTGTGAGCGCGGGATGCTCGAACGGCGTGTCCGGGCTGTAGATATGGGAAAGATTCTGTATCTCTAAAATTGGCGTCAAGGCTTCTTCCTCCGGGTATTGGTCCAGACTGCCGGGATGTACTGTCTGAGCAGGCAGGCGCACTGCCCGGGCGTGAGCGCGTCCGTGGGGATGTCGACGCCGCGCGCCCGGAGCGCCAGCAGCAGCTGCTCCGTCTGTGGGACGTCGAGCCCGACGCTGCGGAGCAGCTTCTCCTGCGCGAAGACCTGCTGCGGCGTGCCGTCAGCGATGATCTTCCCTTCCGACATGGCGATCACGCGCCCGGCGCGGACCGCCTCGTCCATATGGTGCGTGATCAGGATCACGGTAATGCCCTTTTCACGGTTGAGCCGCTCGATGGTATCGAGCACCTCGCGGCGGCCCTGCGGGTCAAGCATGGCGGTCGGCTCGTCGAGCACGACGCACTGCGGCTGCATGGCCAGCACGCCTGCGATGGCCACACGCTGCTTCTGTCCGCCGGAGAGCAGCTGCGGCGCATAGGTCCGGTATTCGTACATGCCGACGGCGCGCGGAGCGCATCGTCGACGCGCCTGCGGATCTCCTCCGACGGGACACCGAGGTTTTCCGGCGCAAAGGCCACATCCTCCTCGACCACGTTCGAGACGATCTGGTTGTCGGGGTTCTGAAAGACCATGCCGACGTGCTGCCGGATGGCGAGCAGCTGTTCCTCGTCCTTCGTGTCCATGCCGTAGACGTGCACGCTGCCGCCCGCAGGCAGCAGGATCGCGTTGAAATGCTTGGCCAGCGTAGATTTGCCGCAGCCGTTGTGGCCGAGGATGGCCACGAAGCTCCCCTGCCGGACCGACAGGTCCAGCCCGTCAAAGACGATATGTGTTTCTCCGCCGTCCTGCGCGTCGTAGGCATAGCGCAGGCGGCTGACTTCGATCGCTGTGGTCATGGTCTCTCCTTTGTCCAGCGGCAGGTCGCGCCGCACGGCAGCGCCAGCCCCGTATCGCGCACGGGGAGCCCAAGCTCGTCGGACTGTGTGCTGCCGCCGTATTTCTTCGCAACGAGCGTCTCGGTCAGGTACCGCATCACAGACGGCGCCAGACCGGTCGTATAGGAATTGATGATAAAGAACAGCGGATCGTCGGAGAGGACCCGGCTGACGAGCTCCACGAAGGGGTACAGGTTCTCCTCCAGCTTCCAGACCTCGCCGGACGGGCCGCGGCCATAGCTCGGCGGGTCCATGATGATGGCGTCGTAGGTCTTGCCGCGGCGGATCTCACGCTCGACGAACTTGGCACAGTCGTCCACGATCCAGCGGATGGGCCGGTCTTCCAGGCCGGAGGCCTTTGCGTTCTCCTTGGCCCAGAGCACCATGCCCTTCGCCGCGTCCACGTGGCACACACTCGCGCCGGCCGCCGCGCAGGCCATCGTCGCGCCGCCCGTGTAGGCAAAGAGGTTGAGGACACGGATGGGGCGGCCCGCGCGGCGGATCGTCTCCATCATGAAGTCCCAGTTGGCCGCCTGCTCCGGGAAGACGCCCGTGTGCTTGAAGTTCATGGGCTTGACCTGGAACGTCAGCTCCTTATAGCGCACCTGCCACTGAGCGGGCAGGCGCAGATTCTGCCACTTTCCGCCGCCGGTGGACGAGCGGGCATAGCGCGCGTCGTACTTCTGCCAGAGCGGATCGTCCTTCGGCGTGTTCCAGATCACCTGCGGATCCGGACGCACGAGGATATACTTCCCCCCACCGCTCCAGCTTTTCTCCGGCGGAGGTGTCGAGGACCTCATAGTCCTTCCAGTTATCAGCCAGCCACATGTTGCTCTCCTGTCTGTTTAGGGATTGGACCCGGCGTTCGTCCAGGTGTTGAGGATCCGGTCGATGACGCCCCTGCGCGTCGTCTTCGTCGGAGTCGGCCGTGCCGGCGTCTTCTTCATCCTCCTCCGGCTCTGGCTCGGGCAGATCGCCCTCGCTGTGGATGTAGCACTCGACGTTGATCGCGTCGACATCCGGCGAGACGGCCGCGTAGTAGCCGGCCGGCAGCGTATCGCTCAGGATGGCGTAGGCCTGGTCGAGCACGACGACGCCGTTTTTCGGGAAGGCACGCGAAACATCGAGCAGCGCGGCCTTATGTGGGAGTTGCCCGGGACCTGTGCGCAGTATTCATTGGCCACATGGCCGGAGGCGTTGCAGATCTCGACCTCCTTATGCACATTGCACGTTTCCGTCGGCACGTCGTGCGCGCTGAGCGTCACGCGGACCGTGCGCTCGCCGCGCGGGTCGAGCGCGCAGGCGTCGGACGGCAGCAGGCCGCTGTCACGGCAGACCGTGACCTCGACGAGGTTAGCGGGCTGCTTGAACGCCTTGTTCTTGAGATTCTGATGGACCTGCTCCATGACCTTTTTCCACATGACGATGGCCGGGTTGGTCTCGGAGTCGGTCAGGACGATCTCCTCCGGATCGTTGTAGCCGCACCAGACGACACTGGTGTAGTACGGCGTATAGCCCGCGAACCAGCGGTCAAAGTCGCGGGAGGTCGTGCCGGTCTTGCCGGCGACGGCCATGTTTTCGAGCTGCGCGGCAGTGCCGGTACCCGTCTGGACCGTTGTTTCGAGCATGTCGGTGATATACCACGCGGTCATGTCCTTCATGGCGACGTGGGAATCCTGCGTATTGTCAAGGATGATCTGCCCGTTGGCGTCCTTGACGACGGTATAGGTCCTGGCCTCGCGCCAGACGCCCTCGTTGGCAAAGGCCGCGTAGGCCGCCGTCATGGAGCGGACCGTCACGCCCCGGGTCAGACTGCCGAGCGCGAGCGCCCAAAGGTTGACGTCCGAGAGCTCCTCGCCGGTATTCGACTGGTAGGAGGAGACGAGCGTGGACAGGCCCATCTTGTCCTTGGCGCAAAGGAATAGCTGTATTCCGGCGTCATCTGCGCGACGAGCTTGACCGGAACGGTATTGATCGACTGGGCCACAGCCTCTTCCACCGACACAAGACCGCGGTAGGTCGAGTCGAGGTTCTTGGGCCAGGTCGCGGAGTCGGTGAAGGAATAGGGCGTATCGTCCATCACAGTCGCCGGGGTGATGAGGCCAAGCTCGATGGCGGGCGCGTAGACCGCGACGGGCTTGATGATGGAGCCGGGCGAGAGCAGGCTCTGCGTGGCGCAGTTCCAGACAAGGCTCCCCTGCTTTGCCTACGCCGCCGGCCAGCGCAACGACGTCGCCGGTCGTATTGTCGACGATCACGATGCCGGACTGCAGCTGCTGGGAGCTCGCCGTGGCCGGCAGGCTCTGCAGGTCTTCGTAGACCGCGTCGACCGCCGCCTGCACCTCGGGGTTGACCGTGGAGTAGATCTGGTAGCCGCCGGTCATGACCATCTTGTAGACGATGTCGTATTCATATCCGGTCTTGTCGCACAGATCGCTGACGACATCGCGGATGACCTGATCTTCAAACCAGGAGTAATAATCATCGCTCGTGTCGCTGTTATCGCGGCTGCTGTTGGTGAACACCAGTTCTTCGGCCACGGCCTCGTCATACTGCTCCTGATTGATATAACCCTGCTTGAGCATCTGGGTCAGGATGACCTCCTGCCGTTCCTTGTTCTCTCTGGTATTCGCTTCGCTGATATACGGGATCGTATCGGGACGGGTTATTCGTGATGCCGATGAGCGACGCGCACTCGGCCAGGCTCAGGTCCTTGACGTCCTTGCCGAAGTAGACGCGGGAGGCCGACTGACGCCCTTTGCAGTTTTCGCCGAGCGGAATGATATTGAGATACCACTCCATGATATCCTTCTTCGTGTGCGTCTTTTCGAACTCCAGCGCGCGATAGATCTCGACCAGCTTGCGGCGGACCGTGACCTCCTTTTCGCCCGTGAGGTTCTTGATGAGCTGCTGGGTGATGGTGGAGCCGCCGGCCTCGCTCTTGCCGAGGAACATCTTGAAGCAGGCGCGCAGGGTGGTGACCCAGTCGACGCCCTGGTGCTTTTCAAAGCGCTTATCCTCGATGGCGATGCAGGCGTGGATGAGGATTTTTCGGGATATCATCGTATTCGACCCAGGTGCTGTTGGAGCCGCCGTAGAGCGTCTGCAGCACCTCATATTTCCCGGTCTCGGGGTTTTCGTAGTAGATGACCGAGGTCTGGTCGAGCGAGAAGCTGTCAGCCGCCCACTCGGCCTGCTGCGAAAGGTCGTTCTTCACATAGACCGCAAACAGGCAGGCGAAGATCAGAAACGCCAGAAATGCGGTCAGAAAGACCGTCCCGATCACCTTGCCGATCACCGCGAAGACATGGCCTGCGCCGGACTTCTTCGCAGCTTCATTTCTTTTTTGCTGAGCCATACGGACCCTCCATACTTTTTTCTGTTATACAGGCAAACGGCGCATTGCGCCACTATATATCATGCTATCCAAGCAATTATAACACATCTGTCAATTATTTTGAAAACAAATTTTGAAATCCATGCAGTCTTTTTCTTCTTCCGCTTTTTTCCCGCGCGCATGTGGCAAAAACGCCCTGTTTTGCAGGTTTTCCGGAATAAAATGGCGTTCCGGCGTGCGGCAGGCCGCATCCGGTCAGCAAATTCCTCTTGATTTTATCCGGCCCGCAGGTTAAAATAGAGCCAAGATCAAGTGATACGGAGGAGCCCCATGGAGCAGCAATACGGCGACGATTTCATCAGCATCACCGACGAAGACGGCAAGGAATACGAGCTGGAAGTTCTGGCTGAGCTGGAGCACAACGGCAGCCGCTATCTCGCCCTCGTCCCGGCCGGCAGCGGCAACGACGATGAGGAAGAGGATCTTGAGGTCAGCATCCTCAAATCCGTGGAGGAAAACGGTGAGGAATTCCTCGAAGCCATCGAAGACGACGCGGAGCTCGAGGAGGTCTACAGCGCGCTGATGGATCTCATCTACGAGGAAGACGACGCACCGGAAGCATAATTCCGCCGCGCCGCAGCAAACTACAAATATAATAATAAACGCGTATCCCTGCGGGGTGCGTGACGGCTCCACTTAAACCCACATTATATTCAGGGGATGCCGGAATCTTCCGGTGTCGATTGCAGGCCTCCCGCCCACGGCTTTGACCGGTGGTGGACGTTGGAAGCAGAGAAGCAGCAAAGAGGCAACCCACCTGCCCGTTTCGTGCAGGTTATAATTGGATCCGCACGGCTTCTGCGGGGATACCTGTGTTTATAGGAAGTAAGAAGTAATAGTGAAGAGTGAATCAGTGCGGCGTGCCGCGGGGCAGCACGATCGGGATCGCTGGCGCAGCCGGTACCGCACTTCTTCCCTTTTCACTATTACTTTTTCCCTTTTGCAAAATTTTGCTTGCATATAGCGGCTGTTTTCGGTATAATACGCATTGAATTGCCTGATCGGCTGACTGCCGCCGGTTTGCGGCAAAACTCAGACTTATGACAAATGAGAGGAATGATCCCACATGAGCGCATCCCGCGAAAAGAACAAGCGCAAGGAAGAGGCCGCCGCTCCCGCAGCTGCCAACGAAGCAAAGAAAGGTATGAGCAAGGGCCTGAAGACGACGCTGATTGCCGTCTGCGCTGTTTTGATCGTCTGCATCGTCGTGTTCTTCTACATGCTGACGAGCGGCTTCTTCGCTTCCCACACCACGGCTGCCACCGTCGGCACGCACAAGCTGACGCCCGCGATGGTCAACTACTTCTATAAAGGCGCCTACGGCAACATGCAGAACCAGTACGGCGACTTCATGAGCTACGTCATCGACTCCGACACACCGCTCGACGAGCAGGTCTATGACGAAGAGTCCGGCGAGACCTGGGCCGATTACTTCACCGATCAGGGCCTGATCAACGCTTCCAACGCCTATGCCCTCTATGACGCGGCAAAGGCTGACGGCCACACGCTCTCCGAAGATGAGCAGGCTTCCATCGACTCGCAGATCTCCTCCCTGGCGCTGTATGCCTCCTACTACGGCACGAACACCAGCGGCTACATTGCAGGTGTCTACGGCACGGGCTGCAACGAGAAGAACTTCCGCGAGTATCTCGAGGTCGTGACGCTGGCCGACAGCTACGCTACCGCCACCCAGAACGGCTTTACCTACACCGACGAGCAGATCGCGTCGGAATACGCCGCTGACCCCAACAGCTATGACGCCGTGACCTACCGGCAGTTCCTGGTCTCCGACGCCATGTTCCAGACCGACAGCACTGACACGGAAGATGACGACGCCGAGGCCGAGGCTGAGACCCTCTCCGATGAAGAGCTGACCGCTCTCAAGGAAGAGCTGGCCTCCAAGATGGCTGCTGACACGCAGGGCGACGAGCAGGCTTTCATCGATCAGGCTTACGAAAACTGCCTGGAATCCGCCAAGGAGACCTACGCGGAAGACAGCGCCACGCTGAAGGAGAACCAGCTGTACAGCTCCCTCAGCACCGACGTTGCCGACTGGCTGTTTGACGCCGGCCGTGCCGAGGGTGATACCACCTATATCGCCACTGACAGCGTCTACTACGTCCTCTACTTCGTCTCCCGCAGCACGAACGACTATCAGCTGCCGAACGTCCGCCACATCCTCTTCTCCGTCAGCGACACCACCGACGAGACCGCGATGGACGAGGCCCGCACGAAGGCCGAAGACGTCCTGACCGAGTACGAAGCCGGCGACAAGACCGCCGAGAGCTTCGGCGAACTGGCCAAGGAATACACCGCCGATTCCAACGGCGACGAGGGCGGCCTGTATGAAAACATCATGCCCGGCCAGATGGTCACTGAGTTCAACGACTGGTGCTTCGACGCCGACCGCAAGCCCGGCGATACCGGCATCATCGAGACGTCCTACGGCGTGCATGTCATGTATTTCGACAGCTTCGGCAAGATCTACCGTGACGCGCTGGTCGAGAACGCTCTGCGCAGCGCCGACTACAACGCCTGGTACGATGCCACGGCCGGTGACGGCAGCTACACCACCTCCGCCTTTGGCATGAAGTACACCACGAAATAAGGTTTTTGCAGAACAGCCGTCCGGTTTCCGGACGGCTGTTCGTTTTACCCGGATGTATAAAACCACCCCGTTTCCGGCAGACTATGCCGCGAGAGAGGTGGTTTTTTATGCCTGAGACGCAGAAGCCGAAGCTCGGCTTTTGCCTGCTGGCCGGGGCGCTGGCAGGGTTCATCAATGGATTTTTCGGTGCGGGCGGCGGGATGGTGCTTGTGCCGCTGCTCCTGTGGCTCGTCCGGCTGGAGGATAAGGCGGCGTTTTCCTCGGCGGTCGCGGTGATCCTGCCGCTGTGCGCGATGTCTATCGCGGTCTACGCGGCGCATGACAGTCTGCCGCTCCGGGATGCCCTGCCCTATCTGATCGGCGGCGCAGCGGGCGGCGTGCTGGCAGGGCTCTGGTTCCGGAAGATCCCGGCGAAGGCGCTGCATCTGATCCTCGGCGGCGTGATTTTGGCGGGAGGGGTGCGGCTGATCGTATGCTGAGGTTTCTGGGTGCCATCCTCGCGGGGCTGGTCTGTGGTGTGCTGTCCGGGTTCGGGATCGGCGGCGGCAGTCTGCTGATGGTCTGGATGACCGCGGTACTGTCCATGGATCAGAAAGCGGCGCAGGGCGTGAATCTGCTGTACTTCCTGCCCTGCGCCGCCTGTGCGCTGATCTTTCATATCAAAAGCCGCCAGATCGTCTGGCCGGCCGTCTGGCCGGCGGCGGCTGCCGGAGCCGTGTGCGCCGTGGGCGGCGCGCTGCTGCCAGATATCAAAATGGTCAAACGACAAAATTCCTCTTTCAAATAAAAGGTCATGGTATTCTCTCCCTTCTGATGGGTTATTTGACGCCAGACGGGAAAAGCGTTCCGACTGGA
>VOFC01001476.1_pt1 | contig 20001 bp, 25 predicted proteins | sample 5384161 | NCBI WGS metagenome assembly VOFC01 (sample SAMN12384722, study PRJNA508395) | human gut metagenome | isolation source: healthy gut B | host: Homo sapiens
CGTCATTAATACCGAGAATTATATATGCAGCTATCTTTTTCACAATATGCTCATCGCGCACGGAAAAATGTATTGCATCAATGAAAACGATTGGGTATACCGCTGATAACGGTCTTTGCTGCCATTCCTCTATTTGAGGCAGTATTTTGTTTGTGACGGCAGTAACCATGCTTTCGCTTACCTCAAAACCATATATATCTTCCACAATATCAGAAATTTGTCTTGTTGTCATGCCCTTTGCAGACATAGCAATGATTTTTTGTTCTATTGCTGATATGTCCTTCTTTCGTTTAGGGACTATCTGCGGTTCAAAATCACCGTCACGGTCTTGTGGAACATCAATAGGTATCTCGCCATAAGAACTACGAAGTTTTTTGTGTTTTACTCCATTTCGATAATCCGGATTGTCACTGCGTTCATATTCGTCATAGCCTAAATGTTCATCCAGTTCAGCTTCCATCATTTCCTGAATAGTACCGCCTAATAGATCCTTTAATGCCTCTTGAATATCTTCTGCTGTCTTGATGTTGTATTCCTGAATCAATCCGGCAATGATATTCTTCTTTCCTTCACTCATTCTTTCTCGTCTACGTCTTGCCAAAAAAAAATTCCTCCTATGATTTATTTATATTCTATCATAGATAAAACAGTTTTTACAAATAATAAAATTTTCAATGCAGTAATAAACACCAGATTAGAAATATGTCAGCATAAGAAAATAAAAACAACAATTAAAGTGGAAAATGATATATTAAATAATATAAATGATGAAGATATTGCGGTACTGTTTGGAAATATATTTGATAATGCTATTGAAGCGGCAGAAAAAATTGAGGATAAATTTATTTCATTGGAAATACAAAAACAAGGAGCATATATTTCAATTTATATGGAAAACAGCTTTGACGGCTTATTTGATCCTGAATTAAAGAGTAGGAAAGGCGAAAAACATGAACATGGTATCGGAATGAAAAATGTCAGAAGAATTGTAGAAGAATACAACGGTATGATGAAATGTTTTGTTGAAGAAAATATCTTTTGTTGTGATATTCTTCTGAAAGTATGCTAAACTTGACAAAAAAGAACAAAACTTGACAAAAATCTTGAATTATAAAATCTAATTAGCTATGATGTTGATGGGGATATGATATATGGAGGCAATCATATGAAATCTTTATCGGAAGTCATAGCTGATTTTTTATATAAAAAAAAATATTATAAGTTCAGATATGAAAAGTGTTTATGTATACGGAATATCACTAATTATCAATGATATAATTGATTTTGCTGTGATTTTGATACCAGCTATAATAGCTCGACGCTTTATATACGGAGTAGCTTCTTTTTCTTCTGACATTTTGTATTACAAGGATACATTGCGGAGGATTTCATGCAAAGAAATCATGGATATGTGCCGGGGTTATGTTATTAACATTTATACTGGTTTGTTTATGTACTGAATTAACGGCTTCAATTTATGGGGTTATATTGAATATGATAATTAATTCTATTTCTATATTAATAATGTTGCCGATTATTCCGATTGAAAATCCTAATAAAAAGTTAGATGCAGACGTAAAACAAAAAAATAAGAAAATTGGAATAATTGTGACAAGTTTATTTGCAATGCTCTCAATTGTATTGACTGTATACAACATACAGGAAGGTGCAGTTATATCTTTTACATTATTGTCTGTTGCAGTCTTAGCAATGGTAGGGAAAATATTAAATCAAGGAGGTGAAAAAATGAAAAAATATTAGATAAAGTAATGACAATTACAGCTGATGCTGCATTGGAAGCAGCTTTAGCAGCTGTAGGATTTGCATCTCATGCAGGAACTTATCAGCCTAAGGAACCGGAAACTTTGGAAAATTTGAAAAAAATCTAAATAAGGTTTAAGCATCTGTTTTATATGATGTAAAAAATGGTAGATAGAGCAGGATATTTTAAATCCTGCTCTATAGAACTTTAGTTTAGAGGGGGGAGGTAAAGAAATGAAAACTATAAAAAAATTATTATCATTAACACTGGCTACCATTATAATGGTCTCTATGCTACCTGCTCATGCTGAGGAAACAGAGGAAAGCCATGGTACAGGTTTGCAGGCAATGACGGAAGATAGACGAAATGAGCTGATGAAGCATGCAATAACCCATACAGATGACGAACCGATTAAATACTCAAATGTAACAAGCGTTGATAATAGCAACACTGACTATTTTCAGTATAGCTAATCAGGGGAAAGATGGGGCATGTGTTGCATATGCAACAACATACTATCAGTTATCATATACCATATCGAAAGCGTTAAATGCTGATTGTAGCAATTACACATTTAGTCCTAATTGGACATATTCTCTTATAAACTCAGGTGTGGATGAGGGTTCTTATGAGAGAGATGCCTATAAAATTTTAAGTGATTTTGGTGCACCAAAAAATCAGAGTTTACGGGTACTAAAACAAGTATTGAAACACAAGCAAGTGTTTGGAAGTCAGCAATGAAGTATAAAATAGATCCTGATAAAGATAATGATAATTGGAAAATGAATTATTTTAACAATACTGATGATTTTATAGTATCAGCAAAACAGAAATTGGCAGACGGAAAGGTTTTAACAACAGGCACTAATTCGTACTGGTGGTATGGGGATGACAGCAATGAATCGGTGACTGCAAAAGTAACTATAGATGGTACAACAAAAATCAAAAAGGTATTGCATATATTTATGATAATGGAAAAGATGAAGGGCGTCACTTGATTACTATTGTAGGATATGATGACAATGTAAAAAATTTTCATATGGAAATTATTCAACAACAGGTGGATTTAAAATAGCTAATTCATGGGGTACAAGTTGGGGAAACAGTGGATATATATGGGTGGCATATGATGCATTCTATAAAAAAATTCAGCAAATAGACCTAAAAAGAAAGAAATGGCTATGGATTTGTGAGTTCATGGTGGAATGAAAATAGTGACGAAAATGTTTATTATACAATAAATTTAGATGAAAACTACGCTCCTTATCAGGCATCATATATAGGAGAATTGAGTTTATCATCTAAAAATTGTCATCTACACATCTTACATACGCAACCAAAGAAAACTTAGAAGCAGAATTATCACATGAAAATGACATCTTTAATGGTGAAAATTATGCCAATATATATGGGTTGCCTACAAAATTCTACACTGGAACTATTGCTCTTGATTTGAGTGATATGTCATATTATATGGATAATTCAGATGCATATTGGGAGATTTGTTTGAACGGAATTACTGCTGGCAAATTGAAGGTGATTGATTCGGATTCGAATGTAATATTATCAAGTACTAGCGGAACCAAATGGGTAAAAACCTCATGAGCATATTTATACAGAAGGAGAAATGACATACAATGAAAGTCAATGGACAAGAAATGATACTTTGCAATATATGCAATGAAGTAAATACAGTTAATGGTGCTTGCTATTTTAATATGGACTTTGAAAATGGTGTAAATGCATCTGATTGGATAAATAATGGTCGAGGTGTAATATCGTCTTCAAGCGATGATAACAATACATATATGCAAATAAATTATGTTAATGAATCAGGGGACAAACCTAATTATTTTGAAATATCGAATCAACCAATTGGTACTATTCAAATACGAAAATAAGTGGGCTTACAGAAATGAGTTTTGATGTGAAATTTGGCGGCATAGATGGAGATATATATTTAAAACAAAAGAGCAGAAGATATAAATAAAATTGTATTAAGAATTTGTTGTAAAGAAGTAGGAAGATTGCAGTATGGAACAAATGGAGGAAGACGAACATTTTTTGATGAAAATGAACAATATATTAATCCAATTGACAGATGGTTACATATAAGAATAATTGCTAATATCAGTGAGAATAATGATGAAGCAAAACAGACAATTTATGTTACAGATAGAAATACGGGCGAATTAATTTCTACAGTTGAAAACAAAGCATTAGCAAGTGATGTATCATATTGTAATATGATAACAATTGGAGGCTCATCCGAGGTTGATATAGATAATATCATAGTTAGAGATGTAAAATAAGAGGTAAAAAAGAATGTCAAAGTTTATGCAGAAAAATTTATATATTATTACAACAATAATGACTATATTATCAATAGTAGCAAAGCCGGTAAATATACCGGCTTTGCAGTTGATAATCAAGTTTCACAAATGGAGTATCTTGATCGTGGTACGGTTGCGGTTAAAAGCGGTACGAATGTATATTTGTCATGGCGACTTTTCGGTACAGAAAATTATGACACTGCGTTTGATGTTTTCCGTGACGGTGAGAAAATCGCTACTGTTACAGATAGCACCAACTATACAGATTCACGTGTAGGCACATCATATACGGTTGTTCCGTCAGGTGAGTCTGCATCGTCGGGTAAAGCGGTAAGTGTGTGGGACAATCAGTATATGATAATTCCGCTTGACCGTCCCGAGGGTGGTACAAGCCTTGACGATGAAACGTATACATATTCTCCGAACGATATAACACCGGCTGATGTTGACGGCGACGGTGAATATGAATTGATATTAAAATGGGAGCCGTCAATTCGTTTGACAGCGGAAAAGACGCACGTCATAACGGAAACGTATATATAGATTGCTATAAAATGAACGGAACAAAGCTTTGGCGAATTGATATGGGTATGAACATAAATGCCGGTGCACATTTTACGCAGATGGCAGCTTATGATTTTGACCTTGACGGAAAAGCGGAGATTGCATTGAAAACCGCACCTGGTACAAAGGACGGTAAAAACAATTATGTTTCGGAAGCATCATCAATAGAAGAAATCAAAAATACCGATAACAGTGCCGATTATCGACATGATAAAAACGGCGGAGATACGGGCGGACGAGTATTGTCGGGAGATGAATATTATACCGTATTTCAAGGCAATACGGGTGAGGCGCTTGATACAATATATTATCCGCACTCAAGAGGAGCAATCACCGAGTGGGGCGATACATGGGGTAATCGTTCCGAGCGTTATCTTGCGGCGGTAGCATATCTTGACGGTCAAACTCCATCTATGATTGCATGGCGAGGATATTACGGAAAAACCACCGCGACTGCATATAATCTTGTAGAAAAAAAACTTGTTCAAATTGCCGATTTTGATACATCGGTTGATGGATATTCTTCTTATGCGGGTAACGGAAATCACAACTTAGCAGTAGGCGATGTTGATAATGACGGCTGTGATGAAATTCTATGTGGTTCACTTTGTCTTGATAGTGACTTAACACCGTTGTGGTGCAGCGGACGCGGACATGGTGACGCACTTCATCTTGCGGATTATGATCCGACACATGAGGGAATGGAATACTTCAGCGTGCATGAGGATTACAGCGGAAATGCCATAACAGGCAGTACAACGGGACATAACGGTGAACAGCGTTTAGGCGGAATGACGCTTTATGCCGCAGATACAGGCGAGGAAATGTTTCATAAGGACGATAATGCAGATACGGGTAGAGGTATGATAGCGAATGTTGGTTATACAAACGGATATTTTTGAAATATGGGGCGCAGGAAATTACGCTTCATACGGCGGTAACCAAATATCAATACTGAAAAATATTATCCCGACAGCACTAATTTTCGTATTTTCTGGGACGGAAATATGTATGATGAACTTCTTGACGGCACAAGTGGCAGTGATGAGGAGGAAGTCTTAAAATCTCAGGAAAAAGTGGAAGAATACAGACTTTAAATAATGTTATTTCAAACAACGGCACAAAAAAATAATGCGTGTCTTGTCGCTGACTTGTTTGGAGATTGGCGTGAAGAAATAGTAGCAAGGGGACAGGACAACAGCAGTTTACTTGTCTATACAACGACTATTCCGACAGAAAATAAGCTCTATACGCTTATGCATGACAGAGCATATCGTATGCAGGTTGCATCGCAGAATGTCGGTTACAACCAACCGCCACATATAAGCTATTATGTCAGTGATGATAATAACGAGTACGATATGAGAAAAACAGCCGGATATATAAAGACTGTTCATAACGGACAAACAGAGTTGAGAACAGAAAATAAACCAAGTCCTATTTTTCAATTCAAGCTCAATGTAACAGATAATGTTGTATCAATCTTAAATAAGACGAAACAACCATTGTTAGCGATTCTGTATAAAGTAAAATATAATGAAAATAAAACACTTAAAAATGCAGAGGCGGTAAAAGTAGATATAAATGGCGACAAATATACGACAGATGTTGATGTGAGGACGGAGATTGCTTATTCCTTTGGGATGAAAATATGCAACCGCTTGCAGAAAATATTACAGTAGAGCCAAGTCCGACGGCGACCCCGATACCGACTGTTGCTCCGACTTCTGCACCGACAGCTAAACCTACCGCAACTCCTACCGCAACTCCGACAGTAGCTCCGACAAAGACACCAACACCGGAGTTCGTTGTTGAGGACGGAACTTTGGTAGGGTATAACGGCACGGACACAGATGTAATTGTTCCTGAAAAGGTAAACGGACAAACTATAACTGCGATTAATTTATTTGCATTCAGATCTAATCAAAATATAAACAGTATCATCTTACCTGATTCGATAACAGATATTGGTGAGGAGTCATTTGCATGGTGCACTAATTTAAAGAAAGTCGTTTTGCCGAAAAATCTTACGCAAATCAATGTCGGTTTGTTTAGAAAATGTACATCTCTTGAAACCATAGAATTACCGAAAACAGTAACCTTTATTGATGCCGAAGCATTTGAAGGATGCAGCAGTTTAAAAGAAATTACTATTCCTGACGGCGTCGAAGAAATATACGATGATACTTTTGATAATTGTACTGCTCTTACTAAAATAAATCTTCCTGCATCTGTGACCGCAATAGCCAGCGGTGCATTTGGAAGTTGTACTTCATTGGAAAGCATTAATCTTGACAATATAAGTTCAATCGGCAAATTTGCTTTTTATAATTGTACAGGGCTTACAGAATTAACATTAGGTGAAAATCCTGTGGACATATCAAGAAAGGCATTTTCTGGATGTAGTAACATTACAAAGGTGACGGTAAAAAACAGTGAAACTTCACTTGACAGCACAGGACTTGCAGAGTTAGAAAATCTTTCGATTTATGGTCATATAAATTCTGTCGCACAGTTGTTTGCGGATAAAAACGATATTCCGTTCTATGATTTGAAAACAGGTGAGAGAATTATAAATGAATGGGTGGTAGATAATGAAGGCGTTGTTTGGGGATATAAAGGTAATGAAACAGATATTGTTATACCAAGAGAAGTAAACGGTATTGCGATAAACAAAATCGGCGAAAATGCTTTTGCAAACAGCAAAATAACGTCGGTGGAAATGGAAGACAATATTCAGAGTGTTGATGACGATGCTTTTATAGATTGTGAATCACTCAGAAGTGTTAAATTGTCTAAAAGTATGGAAAGTATTCCCGGTTGTTTTTCGGGATGTGGCTCGCTTGAATATATAAGTATTCCGTCTAATATTAAATCTATTTACCTGTATGCTTTTTATAGTTGTAAAATGTGGTGATTCACTGTGCAGAAGGATCAACTGCTCAAGAATATGCGATTAATAATAATATTTCATATGTGATAGACGAAAACTTATAATAAGTTAAAAGTATTTTTAAAGATTTTATAAATAAAATATCAGTGATAGAAAGGATGAATAGGAACTATGAGAAAAAAATAAAAATATGTGTAGCAGTTACTCTTATAGCTGTGATTGCCATTGGTATATATACAACAATGGTATCGGCGGTTAATGTATCATGGGATTTTGAAGATGGAAAGCTTCCGTCATGGACTGCTATATACGACAATGCGAATATGTCCATAGAGAGTGAAGATAATGGTAATAAGTATTTGAAGCTCAGTTATAACGGAAAGGCTAACAGAGACAGGAAATATTATGATGTAAAGGTTACAGATGTGAATTCAAAAGGAATATTGCAGGCAGACTATGACATTATGTACTCAAATACGGATACTGAAAAAGACGGAGAAATACAATTTAAGAACCGCCGAGGACCAGGAAGTACGGAAACTACAATGGTATCCCGAATAGGAAAACATAAGGGATATTTCAGAATGCATAATGAGTCCGGTACTTTGGTAGCGATAAAAGATCTAAACAATAAAACTTTGGAGATTGAAGAAGGACATTGGTACTCCGTAAAGGTTGTTGTGGATTTGGATAATGGAAAACAAAGCGTACTTATGTTTGACAGAGATACTAAGGAGTTGCTTTCATATTCTGAATATTCCGCAACAATATCGGGAAAACAAAAATGTGAATATGATTACATTTTTCAAGTGGAACGGATATGTGTCTCGATAATGTAAGGATTTATAATACGTCGTGTGAAAAAGGTTATATATACGGAAGTCCGTACATATCGAGCGCTACAAAAAATAAATATTATTTGCTCGGACAGAGTAGTGACGGTAGCTTTACTGCCATGCCTGAAGGTGAGACATCATGGACGCTTGAAACTCCAAGAGCTGGGGTTTCTGTAGATTCTGGGACGGCGAGAATTATAGTTGGCAGTCAGCCTGAGCCTGGACCTGTTATATTAAAGGCTGAAAAAACTACAAAGGATGGAACGATATCGGAAAGATATATTGTGAATGTATCAAAGTAAGTCCAGCGGTGAAATGTCAAGAGGAAAATAAGTGAAAAAGCAAATATTTTTCACCAAATTCCGAAAGGTACAAAACACCTGCCTAAGCCCTGTCTATCAAATTTTTAAAAATGAGCAGGGCGACCTGATTTCAGCAGAAAAAGCTTTGCTATTCTGCCGAGGTATATAAACGATTGTCTTTCAGCAGTCGAAAGACTAACCGCACAAATTTACGAGCAGTTAATGCGAGTGCACGTTTGTGTTGATATCTGTTTACCTCTTTGTATTTGAGATGATAGAAGTCGCTGTATTCCTTGTCGCATCTTACAAGAGAAAATGCGGCTTCACACAGATAATACTTTAAAAATCGATTACCGGAGTTAATAAGCCTTGTTGTTTGAGCTTCGAAATCTCCGGATTGATGTTGTTTCCATGCAAGACCTGCGTATTTTGCAAGCTGAGCTTGATTGTGGAAACGGTTGATATCTCCGATTTCTGCCATGATTCCGGCAGAAAAAACCGGTCCGATACCCGGAATAGATATCAATACATTAGGAAGGAGTTCCATTTGAGTAGCGATAGCTTTATCAAACTCCTTAATTTGAGCTTCCAATGCCTTTATGGAGGTTATGGATATAGAAAGCACCTGATTAACAGAATCATTTACCGTCTTTGGTAAACGGTAAGAACTTCGGGCTGCTTTCTGAATGGCTTTGGCTACTGCATTGGGATTTGGAAAACGGTTTTTCCCCTTTTCCATAATAAAAGCAGTAAGCTCATGTAAGTCCATATCTGCCAATGCTTCTGCGGATTCAAACTCATCGTAGACTGCAAGAGCGGTAGTGCTGAAGGTATCGCTAAATACCTTCTCCTGCGTCATAGTAGAATACTTCTTAAAGAGTATGTTCATAAAACGTTGCTTTTCTTTGATGAGGTTGAAAACCGCGAAATAACGTGCTCGTGTAAGGTTCTGAAGTGCTTTGTAACGATAGTCACCGATGTATACCTCTTTGTTGATTCTACCGAAACGCAGGCAATCAGCAATAACAAAAGAGTCAATGAGATCATTCTTAGGCAAGTCATTGTAAGCCTCTTTGAATTTACTGACTTGCTTAGGATTGAGGACATGAATCTTTGAATTAAAACGAGCTAATGGCATCTTCCCTTAGAAAATAAACAAGGTTATCACCATACACAGAGGTTGCTTCAAGACCTATTAAAACAGTATCTAAGGAGCAAGATGTCATAGCAGAAAGAATTCTTTTTACCAACTGTGAAGAACCGGTATGTGAGTTGGCAACAGAAAAATTACAATGTTTACTTCCGTCAGGAAGCATGAAATAAACGACATTGGATTTGCTGCTTACATCAATACCGACGTAAAGTGGGTTCATAAAAATCACCTTCTTTCGTTAAAATTTTAAAGTGTTCAATCGGTTTGGTAAAACCCATGATTATGGAGCATCAACACCCTCGCATATAAGAATCTAACTTAAGAAGGACAGATGCGAAACCACACTGCTAAATGGTTGTCCCTGAAGCTTAAGAAAACAGCCAGCCGGTTTGAAGTTAACTTCCATATCAGGGGAACAGACTTATTATGAAGCAACCGCAATGGTTCAACAGGGGACAAAGAACTATTACCTGATTGACACCAAGTCAATTATATCATAGGTTTACCAAACCGATTGATATTTTGAATATAAAAAATATATCTATAAAGATATTATACGAGGGGGGAAAACTGATGAAAAAGTATTTAGGTTTAATTTTAAGTGCAGTTATATTATTATCTTCTATAGCAGTTAATGCGGAGACAAATACTCCCAAAACAACGGAAGAAGCAGTTATGTCTGTCGAGCTTATTGAAAATAATGCTTTGGAAGAAGATATACAGGAAAGAGAGATTGATAAATCGAATATAAATTCGGATGAAAGTCAGGATATCCCTGCATCTAACAGCGAGAAAGAATATGATTGCTTGGAAGCAGGAGAAGATGCAGCTACAGAAATCATGAGCTTGGATAACGATTCATCTGATACATGGCAAGCAGCTGCAAATATGGGTACTTCGCGGACTGATTGTGAGCTTGTGTCGATTAATGGAAACATGTATGCCATAGGTGGAATGGGAAACAACGGATATTTAAGAACTGTAGAAAAATATAATGTGGCAGATAATGCATGGCAGATGATAACAGAAATCCTGAACGAAGTAAAGGGATTTGGAGTTGTGGCATACAATTCAAAAGATATATATTATAGGTGGGTACAGTAGCTCGGGTTATTCAAATACAGTTCAGGTATATGATGTATCTGCAAATTCATGGGACTCTTTGGAATCAATGAATGAAGAAAGAGATCAGCCGACGACTTTGTGTATGAATAATAAAATATATGTATTTGGAGGAAGAAATGACAACGGCTTTGCAGATAGCTATGAATATTATGATTTTACAGATAATTTATGGCATATGGTAACAACAGGATTTTTCTGAAACAATGATACGCACAGGAGCTCATGCACAGTATATCGATGGATATGTGTGTATATATGGTGGTATAGATAAAAATTATAATTATGCCGGTGTTGATGTTTACTCATCAAATAATTTGAAGGAAGAGCAGGAGATTATTGGTGATGGATATGATGGAATCTCGATTGCTTGGGGTGAAGATAAAGCTTTAATTTTTGCTTGGGACAGGAACAACAATGCATATAAGGATACACGAGAAATGACGGTTAGTGACGGAGATATTTCACTTGCTGATGTTGTGTTTACAAATTCACCTTCCGCATGTAAATATTCTCAATATATTATATATAACGGATATTTGTACTCCATAGGGGGATACAACACGGTATCAAAAAATATTTGGAAACAGTCAATAAATATTCGGTATATTACGGAGATTATTCGGTAGGCGACGGCACAATAAATAGCACGGATACAACAAATGGAAATTCTATTACATTTAATGCGGAAGCAGGCAGAGAATACATGCTTTTCATTAATGTAAATAATATGGTGTCTTTTGAAGGTTATACTTTTAAATTGGAATACCCTGATGGTACTTTTACGGTTACAGATGGTTGTGCTATGACGGCAGATAAAGACACAAATGGAATTGTCGACGGAGCTGAAGTTGTAATAACTGAAAATAATTCAAGCGGGATTTCATTTGAATGTACGGAATCTTTATCAGGTCAGGAAGCAGTAACAAAGTCAGTAAATGCCGTAATACTTAAAGCAAATGCATCAGGACAAAGAACAATAAAATATAGTATGGTACAAGAGTAAAGGAGGGTGTAGATATGAATAAAGTAATAAGTATCTTATTAACGGTTTCGTTATTGATTAGTAGTTCTATTACTGTGTTTGCTGAAAACACAAGTATATCATCGGACGGTGAAGTGAATATACCATGGAATTTGGAGAATGTTGGTACGAGCGAAGATGTTTCTCCTGTGGAAATTGGCGAAGTGCTATCTGAAGATAATCCGGAACAGACTTATGAACCTATTGAATATGAACCTATTATACATGAAGAAACGGTAGAGAATATGTTTGAGTTTCGGAAGATAGCGAGAACTTGATTCCTGTAGAAATACCTGAACCAGGTGATACTTCATTATTTAGTTTGGACAGTAGTGATAGCTCCATGTGGAAATCAATGTATGGTAAAATGTTTGGTGATGATTATTTGAAACCATATGAAAAAAAAAAGGAGGATGGGCAAAAAGTAAGTGGAAATACAAATAGATTAGTTATTGAAGAGACGGATTTAACATTACCTGGCAAAAATGGCCTTGACGTAGTGATTAAAAGAAAGTATGATAATCAAGATTATAATGAAGCATATAGTTATTACAGAGATTACAATGATGATGGATCAAATTATTATTACGATGTAAGACATTATAGGTATATTTATGGTTTCACCAATACGACAACTAATACAACATTATATGTAGCTTTTTTGTCTGAAGATCAAATGTATACTTATATGTATAATGGGGGCTACATAAAAGATTTGAATGAAAAAGTTTAAAATCCTATACAAAGGATGGAAAAGTAATACATTATTATGATTTTGAATATATTAAAATCAACTTACAGATGATACATCGTATGATAGATATGAGTATGATAGCAGTATATCCAGATTTATGGTGACAGAAAAATACGAAGAAGCTACAAAGTATGCGTTAGAATCACGAAAGATACTAAACAATAATGGATATTTAGGAGGCGACTGGAATTTACTGCTGCCGGAAGCATATATATACAAGTACTATAATGAAACAAATGACGCAAAAACCAAAAAAACGTATAGCGAGGAATATGTAGGAGCTTTTAGAGATATTAATGGCAGTGTATATACATTTGAAGGGAATGGAAAATATGTGAAATATAAGGACGGTACAACTCCGTCTACATATACATCATCATACACACTGGATGATAATAAATATCTACATATTGAAAGCCTATATGATTCTAAAACATTATATGAAAATGGACCAGAATATAACTTTGTTATATATGACAGCACAGGATTAACATATTATTTGTATGATTCAGGTGTGAAATATGGTGAAAAACCTTCAGCAAAAACACAAGATATATATAATAGCTGTAGAAGATGAATATGGCAATATGATAAGATATGAATATGGAGATAATTTTGGACAAATAACTAAAATTATTGATACATATGGCAGAGAAATAAACATTGCTTCCATTACAGGAGGAAAGCAGATTTCATATTATGATGATTTATCAGCAGAAACAAAAACAATTACATATACAACAAAGATGCTTCCGGCTTCGACATTAGACAACGATAGCCCGTTAAAACCTAAAGAGGTTAAGAGGTTTACAGTTACAAACCAAGAGGGAGAAAGTACAGTTTATGACTCGCGTGAAGCAGAAGTGCTTAACTATTATTATCAAGCTAGGTCTGGCAATATAAATGATTTTCCCGATCCGGATGAAGAAGAGGTTAAAATATCAAGCGGACACAATATAGAAAGAATTATATATCCTACTGGAGCAGAAACACGATATAGATATAAATGCGTGTATCCGATAAATTATAATGCAAAAAGTTCGTAGCGGAGTTTATGCGGTCGAAGCATCGTATGATGTAGTTGACGGAGATATTGAAAATCAGAGAGAATATACATTTTCAAATTCAAGTATGAATATAACGAATACTTGCTTAAATAATTCGTCAGATACGAAAACTGTATCAGAATATAATGATAAAGGACTAGAAACATCTGTAAAAACAACGCCAATATCTGGGTCATCGCCATATAAAAAGTTACATATTCATATAATAGCAATAATAATCCTACATCAATAGTGACAAATGAAAATGGTACGTCAAATACAGTAACATATTCATATTTAAATGGATATCCAAATGCGATAAGCTCGGTTTCAGACGGTTTGTCTACCGTTACATATGACTATCATAGTAAAGAGTTTTCTTCCATTAATAATAGCGATACAACATGGACAAGTATAACCGGTAAAGTTAGTAAAACGACCAATAAGAAAGTATCAGATAACAGTGTAGATTATTATATTACGACAGAGCTTACGCCGGATAAAAAATCAATACAGTATGAGAAAACAACACAAGGCAACGTCATAAAAGCATAAAAAAGAAATATGAATATGACAGTGAAGGAAACATTGCAGCAATTAAACAATGGACGGATGATACAAATGCGGATGGTGTTCTTGATGAAAATGATGATATAATTACATTATCAAATACATATACAACAACTACGCAAAAAACAAGAACAGTATTAAATAATGTATCAAATGTTCTCAATGCAGACGGTATTAATGAAGGGCAGTAACATCAGAATATAGCTACAATATTTATGGTTCACCTATATCTCAAAAGGATTCATATGGCACGGTAACCACAATTGAATATGACGATCTTAATCGTCCTACGACATATAAATATGCCAAACGGAGGGATGCAGGAGATAGAGTATAATACTGCAAATAAATATACCATTGTGACTGATGCTGCAGGAGTTGTTACCAAGTATGAGATAGACGGACTGGGCAGAAACAAGGCAAAATATATAAAGTACGGTACTTCGTATAAAAAAGTTGAAGACTATACATATGATTCCGCTGGAAGACTATCATCGAAAAAACCTATAGGGATGCAAATCAAGGAACAAATGAAGTTTACCAATATGATATTATTGACAGGGTAACCAGTAAGAGCGTATATGAATTACCCAATAAACTTCTATATGTTGAAAATTATTCGTATAACAATGACGCTACACAGTCAGAAATAACAAAAACAATAACATCTGAAGGATTGACTACAGCAACACAGAAAGATTACTATAATAAATATGGACAGTTAATCAAATCAGAAAGTGTATCTGGAGATACGACACTGACAACAACGTATGAATATGACTATTTAGGACGGGTAACGAAAGAAATCGACCCGAATGGCAATGAAACTACTTATGAATATACATATGACGGACAAGTTTCAAAGCAAACTAATGCAAAAGGCGATAGTGTAAGTACTGTATATGACCTTGCAGGACAAGCTGTTTCTGTGACAGATGCTAATGGAAATACAGTTAATACAGAATATGATAAATTGGGTAGAACTATAAAGGTACAAACTCCATTTGATGATACAGTAAGTGGTGAAACCAAAACATATTATGATAAAAATTCAAATATAATAAAAACAGCGGTAAAGCGCAGTGAAAGCAAAGATCAAATAGAAGAATACAAATATGATAATATGGGAAATCTTCTGGCAAGTATCACAAATGACGGCAAAACAGATACAGTAACGCAGTATAAATATGACACTGCAAACCGTGTTACAAAGATGATTACAGGACTATCAGCTTATAGTGAAAATCCTGCAGGTGGAGCAGTAACGCAGTATAGCTATAACGATTTAGGATATTTAGCAAAGACAACAGACCCAATGGGACTTTCGGAGACCTATAATAGCTATGATTATGCAGGAAATCTGCTATCAGTGACAGATAAAAATTCAAATACAATGTATAACACATACGGCACATATGGATTAGTAAAATCATATTTTAACAATTCTCCTGAAACAAAAAGAGTATACTTATAACAAAATAGGACAGATAACGTCTGCAAAATCGGTTAATGCGAATGAACAGTCTGTTGAGGAGAACTATAGCTATGATCCTTTCGGAAGGCTTATAAGCTCTATATCAAATGATGGTTCAGTACAGAATTATACATATGATGCCAATTCTAATGTGGAAACGTATGAGTTGGTTGAGGATGATGTTGTAAAAAATTCAATAGAATACGCATATAATACACTTAATCAAATGACCACTCTAACAAATAATGGAATAGTAACATCATATACATATGACGCAAACGGTAATCTCACTAACAAGTTGCTGAGCACAGGAGTTAATACAAATTATACCTATAATAAAGCTGGATTAATGACTTATATGGAGAGTAAAAAGGGCAGCAATGTATATACATATTCAAAGTGCAAATATTTGCTAAACGGTCTAGTGAATAGAAAGTGGATATGCAGTATGACAATAATCCGGCAGAAAAGGAATAAAATAAAATATTATAATTATGATGATGCCGGTCGTTTGATAGCGGATAATATTACAAACGCAGCAGGATTTCCAGTGGCTAAATCAGTTATTGAATATGATTTGTACGGAAATAGAGTCAAAAAAATGGTGTCTTCGCCTGGAGACAGGAAGAGACAGAAACAATAAATTATGAGTATGATTTAAATAACAGATTGCTTAATGAGAACAGTTATGATATAACAGTTATCGTAACAGATGAATTCATACTCATCAACACACTATTATTATGATAATAACGGAAATATGACAGCAAAGCAAAAACATATTTTGATGGTTCAAACAATAACAATGCTGTATTATCGGGACGTTCAACGGATACTGGACTTTCGGTTTACCGTTATGACGCATTTAATCGCTTGGCAAACTACAACAGCGGAAGTAACGAGGCAAGCTACACGTATAATGCGAATAATCTAAGAACGAGCAAGACTGTAAACCGTGAAAAAACTAATTTCGTATGGAATGGACAAAATCTTGCAGCTGAGAATAAAACTGATATAACTAATACATATACATACGATATGACAGGTGTACATATTGCAAATCAGAACGGAACGGTTACATCATATCTCAAAGACTACCATGGTAATATAGCAGGTAAAACTACTAAAAACCGGAGCGATGTTCAACGAAATGGGAACAACAATGGACTATGATGCATTTGGTAATCAATGGATTGGGGAGACGTACCCGACCCGTTTGGTTATTGCGGCGAATATCTTGATGGCGAAAGTGGACTGATTTACCTGAGAAATAGGTATTATGACAGTATGAGTGGCAGGTTTATAACTGAAGATCCGATTAAAGATGGATTGAATTGGTATAGCTATTGTTATAATAATCCAATTATATATGTTGATATTGATGGTGCAAAACCAAGACAGTATCAACCAGATGAATGGAATGACAATAATATTATTCAATATAGTACTAACTGCTATGCCTATGCATTAGATTTTCGTGGTGGAATTACATTACGGAAATCAAAAAGGTACAATATTCCTATAGGAAGACCACAACCTGGTGATTTTCTAGACAATAGTTCATATACTCTTTTTAAGACATTTATATAATAATACATCAAATACACAAACTCGCGTGGTTGCCGGTTCTATGTTGGATGCAATGGGTAACGGACATACATTTAGACCTGCAACCGAGGCAAATATAGAAGGAAAAGATTTGGTATTTAAAAAATGAATGGACTGTTATGCTAGTAATGACAAGCATTCCGGAGAATGTGCAATATGATGACATATATCCAGGTGTACCTTATGTTATTGAGAATGGGATGAGACATTATTATATTCAGGATTATCATTGGTATAGGCAAAATGCAGATGAAAATGGTAATTTTGATGGTACTTGGTCTCATAAACCAGGAAATACAGAAGTAAGAAATGTTGATAACAGTGGTAATGTTATTTATGATCCAAGAACAGCAGACAGAAAAAAAGGGAATCAATGATTTTATTAAGTAATGGAGAAATAGCAATAGAAACATGTGAATATGATAATTATGTTGGTGCATTTGTGGTTGGATATTAAGGGAGGGTTTTTATGATAATGAATAATTGTAAAAACATAGTGATAAGTTTATTATGTATATTAATTGTTTTTTGTAACAATACTGCGCTTGCTAATGACAATGAGGATTCAGAGTTTTGTAGTTTGTTTAAGTTCGGGAACAGAAATTTATATGAGTATTGTTCATTAAATTATGATAGAGTATCCATAATACTTTCAAAAAAATATGAAGAAAACCAAAAAATCTATACAGCACGAGAAGATATTATTGATATTTTAGATATGCTTAATCATTATAATTATACTAAAACTCATAATAATCAAAACAATTATCATATGTCAGTTGATTTAAAATATAGAGTTTCATTAAAAATAGAATTGAATGATGAATATTCTACAGAAATTATTGTATGTGATAGCGGATATATATATAAGTCGGAATCGAATGAAATAAACTCAGAACCATTTGTGTATGCAGTTGCATATGATGAAAAAGCAATTATGTGGCTTAATAAATAATTTATATTTGTATGATGTTGAAACGACTAAAAATATGAATTTCTGCGGAATACGGTAATTTGTTGTGTAGATAATACAGATATGATAAAAGAATCAGTATATTTTTTTGATCAACAAAATGTATTGTTACCTTTAAGAATTAATTTGAAATAATAGAGGAGCGACAGTTGAGTGGGATGATAGAAAAACGGATATGTATAACATATGGTGAAAAAAGTTATACATGTATAATTAATAAAACCAGATAGAGATAATCCCAAAAAGAGAAATCTTAAATATAATTGATAAAGATAATCCACTAAGCTTTTTACTTTAAGAGGACCATATATAAATATTAATGATAGTATTTATCTACACAACAGTACATTTGAAGCGTCTAATTTTGATAAAAGATTTTGGATATAAGATAAATATAGATATAGAAAGTCATAATGTTGAAATAAAATCAGAATAGCTTCTTTAATTCTAAATCACAGTGCAACAAATAAAACCCATAAAGAATATTTTTGTCTCAAGTGATGAAGGAGATCGTATTGATTTTGAAACTTTTTTTTTGACAAGAATGCAACAAGAAATATGATACATGGCATTGGGATGGTTCTCCTGATAAAAAAAATGTGTTTATAAAATATGGAGATAATAATCCAATTGATGTAAACCCTAAAGATTTTATAGATAAAACGTCAAATGTTGAAAGTTTTGATGTTTTTGAAAAACAATATATTTTTCTGTTCGAAATGATTATGATACACTAACTTATTATAAAATCAACGATGGAAAAGCATCTATTTTATTTGAGTGATTAAGATAAAAAGAAATAGAAAAGGTTATTGTAACTTTATTAAAATTAAATGATATAATCTAAAAGTCCGAGAAACAAATATAGGATTTATTTTGAAACGAGGAAATTTATTATGAAAAAAAATATTAGTGACAATATTATGTTTTATTGAAACATTTGTTATGTCTAATTTTGCTTTGGCAGAGGACAACAATATGTCAACATATAATTTATATGTTAACAGTAAACATATTGAAGAAAAATAATATAATTATGCGTGAATCAGTAATGTTATTTCCTTTTTAGAACAATATTTGAATCTTTAGGAGCAAGTGTGATTTGGAATGATTTAAATGGAGATATTGATGTGCAATATAAAGGAAAGAAGTATATATGTTATATTTCAGAGCCTAATCCTGGATATGGGAAATATTTTTACGTAAAAGACGTGGATACAAATGAGAATATAAAATTGACGCCTATGTCTATGGGAGGGGGATTTGATATTGTAAATGACTATACATATTTGTATCGAGAGGCAGCAGAGCGTTTATTTACTGCATTGGGATGTACAGTGACTGTAGATTCAGAGAAAAATGATGTATATATTAATATCAAAGAATAAATCCGTATAGTTATGTCTAATAACGGAACAGATACAGTAAGATTTATCAAAAATCCTCATGGTAATGTTGTATCTACTTCAAATAATGACAAAATGATAATATTACAAAAACAGGTTATTGTAACTTTATTAAAATTAAATGATATAAACAAAAAGTAAAAAGAAGAAAGAAGGAATACAAAATGAAAAAAAATATTAG
>VOFC01000028.1_pt1 | contig 20000 bp, 24 predicted proteins | sample 5384161 | NCBI WGS metagenome assembly VOFC01 (sample SAMN12384722, study PRJNA508395) | human gut metagenome | isolation source: healthy gut B | host: Homo sapiens
TCGAGCACGGCGGAGGTGTACTGCAGCGCGAGATTTTCGATCTCCGGACCGATCTCGTCGTAGTAGTCCTTCTCGGCCAGATAAAACGGGTCGACGGTGTTGATCGTGTAGCGCATATACGACAGCGACTGTGCCGTATCATACTCCGTCTTGAGCGAGAGATATTCCGCGCGCGCGGCGAGGATTTCCTCAACACTCTGCGCGGCGCGCACGCGCTCGATCACGCGCTGCAGCCCTTCGGTCATTTCCTCGCGCGTTACGCGCCGGTAGGGGAGTTCGGATACTTTCATGCTTGCTCCTTTCCAAGTTCCGCGGCCTCGGGATCCGTGCGCAGTGTCTGCCGGGCGAAGGCGAGAAACCGCTTCGCCGCCGGGGACAGCTCCTCCGGCGCGGGCGCGGCGATGCCGATCTCGGCATATTGCGGCGGATCGACCGGGAGGATCACGATGCCGGTCGTGTCCCAGCCGCGGGTGATGAGTTGATTGTTCAGACTCACGCCGAGACCGGCCTGCACCATGGCAAAGGTGGCGCGGCTGTCCACGGACGTGTAGCGGACATTCGGCGTGATGCCCGCGCGGGCGAACACGCGCGCGTTGTCTGTGTCCTGGTGCATATAGGTCGCGATGGTCGGCTCGGTCGCAAACGCCGCGAGCGGGAACGTCCTGCCCCCGGCCAGCGGATGCTCCGGCGGCAGCCACGCGACCATGGGGTCGGCGTACAGCGGGATCCAGTCAAAGTCGCCCTCGCGGAAGCTCGTGATGCAGAAGTCGGCCGTGTGCTCGCTCACGGCGCGCGTGAGCTGGCTGCTGTTGCCCTGCAGGACCTGCACCTCGATGCCGGGGTAGACTTCGCAGAAGCGGGCGATGCAGCGGCTGAGCCAGCCGTAGTATGCCCCGTACACGCAGCCGACGGCGATGGTGCCGGTCTCGACGCCGCAGATCTCGGCTGCCTGTGCCTCGAGCAGGGCGCTCCAGTGCGTCAGTTCCCGCAGCGTCGGCAGCAGCGTCCGGCAGGCGCGCGTCGGCTGCACGCCGTTGTGCGAGCGGCACAGCAGCGGGAAGCCCAGCTCCTGCTCAAGCGCCGCCATCATCCGGCTCAGGCCGGAGGGAGTGTAGTCCAGTTTTTCCGCCGCCGCCGAGAGGCTCCCGGCCTCGAGCACGGCCAGCAGTGCGCGGCATTTTTCCGTGTCCATAAGCTGCCTCCGTCCTTGCGGGATTCGCAAGGAACCGTTGAAACATTGTCTCTTTACGCAATGATATAACCGTGGTATCGTTTCGTCAAGACATTTTCGGGAGGAATTACGGATGAAGACCCGGGCCATGACGCGCACACAGGCGGAGCTGCTGCTGGCAGCGGTCATCATTGCGCGCAGCACATCGTATGTGCTTACAAAAGTCGGCTTGCAGGACATGGGCAAATTCACGCTGCTGGCGGTGCGGTTTTTGCTGGCGCTTGCGTTTCTAGCCGTGCTGTTCTGGCGGCGGCTGCTGCAGATCGACCGGCGCACGCTGCTGAGCGGTCTTGCCATGGGCGGCATTTACTTTTGCGTCATGACGGCGGAACTCACGGCGCTGAAAACGGTGGAGACCTCCACCGTGTCGTTCGTGACGAATACGGCCGTCGTCATCGTGCCGCTCGTTCAGGCGGTGCTCAGCCGCCGGTGGCCGGAGCACCGTGTGCTGCTCGGCGCGCTGGCGTGTCTGCTGGGCGTGGCACTGCTGACGCTGCGCAACGGCCTCGTGCTCACGCCGGGCGTTGGGTACTGTATTCTGGAGGCGTTTTTGTATTCGGCGGCCATTCTCGTGACCGACCGGCTCACGCACGCCGGAGCGGACCCCCTGCTGTCCGGCGTGGTGCAGGTGGGTTTTCTGGGCGTGCTGGCGCTCATCGCATCGTTCCTGTTTGAGACGCCGCACCTGCCCGGCAGCGGCACGGAGTGGCTGGTCGTGCTGGCGCTGGCGCTCGTGTGCAGCGGCTTTGGCTTCACGCTCCAGCCGGTCGCGCGATGCCGAGCTTGCCGCTGTTGACAACGAGGTCATACCCGCGCGCATCGCCCCACTTCGTGTCGCAGTAGTAGTTGTGGTAGGCCTTGCGGTCGCGGTCGACACGGCGCATCTCCTGCGCCGCCTGATCGGCCGTGAGGGATTTTTCCTCCATGAGCCGCCGGCGCTTCACGTCGGGCTTTCCGGCGATGAACAGGTGCACGGCGTTCGGGTTGGCGCGCAGCACATAATCCGAGCACCGGCCGAGCACGACGAACGACTCGCCGCTGTCGGCCAGCTCCTGAATGTGCTCGAACGTCTCGCGTGCGAGGGCATCCTCCGGCGCGTTGAAGTTCTCGCCGATGCGGCGCGACCACAGCAGGTGCACCGGCTTCTCGTCATAGCGCGCGGCGTCCTCAGCATTGAAGACACTGGCCAGCAGCAGCTCCTTATCATAAAACGCGATGCCGAGCTGCTTCGCGATCTGTTCGGCGATGTACTTGCCGCCGCTGCCGTGTTCACGGCCGACGGTCACGATGATTTGCTTCATGATGCGTTACCGCCTTTCTCAAAGTAGGGTCACAGGTATCTCAGAAACAGGCATCCCAGCGAGACCGCAATGACCAGTACGGTGGCCGGAACGCAGTATTTGCAGTATTTGCCCCAGCTGATGGGGTGGCCGCTCTTGGCCGACACGGACGTGGCCACGACGTTGGCCGACGCGCCGATGGGCGTAGCGTTGCCGCCGAGGTCGGTGCCGAGCGAGAGTGCCCAGGCGATCACGCGCAGATCCATGCCCTGCGTCGCCGCGATGGACTGAATGACCGGCACCATGGTGGCCGCGAACGGGATGTTGTCGATCAGCGCACTGCACACGGCCGAGAGCAGCAGGATGATGACGATGACGGCCTTGATGCTGCCGCCGCTGATGCTCGAGATGAACTGCGCGATGAGCTTGAGCACGCCGGTCTGCTCCAGTCCCGCGACGGAGATGAACAGGCCGATGAAAAACAGCAGCGTCTTGTAGTCCACGCCGCGCAGCACTTCCTTCACGCCGGTGCTGCCGTTGGTGCACACGGTCACGAGCAGCGTCAGCGCTGCGACGATCACGCCGATGCACGCGACGGTCAGCTCGGTCTGCGCGTGTGTCACAAGCAGCGCGACTGCGATGAGAAACACGACCACATCCGCGATGAACGCCTTGCGGTCGGCGATGGCGGTCGCCGGGGCGGGGCAGACGGCGTCCGCCGGGCGGGCAGCCTCACTCGCCTTGAGCGGCTTGCGGAAGCACAGCCAGAAAAACAGCAGCACGAACACAAAGCAGATGCCGACGATCATGCCGGTGTTCTGGATGAAGTCCGTAAACGTATAGCCGAGTGCCGTGCCGATGATGATGTTGGGGGGATCGCCGCACATGGTGGCAGCGCCGCCGAGGTTCGCGCAAAAGACCTCCGACAGGATCATCGGGACGGGGTCAAAGCACAGGATCTGCGCCAGCTCCAGCGTGACGGTCGCCAGAAACAGCACGACCGTGATGCTGTCGATGAACATGGCCAGAAACGCGGCCATGGCCATGAAGCACACCAGCAGCGGCACGACATGATAGTGCGTGGCTTTGGCCAGCGACAGGCACAGCCAGCGGAAGAACCCGGATTTGCCGAGCCCTTCGACCATGATCATCATGCCGGTGATGAAGAAAATGGTCGACCAGTTGACGCCGGAGCTTGCGCTCTCCGAGGCGCCGTACCAGAAGTCGGTGCGGAAGAACGCGCCGAGATTCAGGCGTTTTTGATCGCGTCCCAGCTGTGCATGCAGATGCCGAACACGACCACGAGCACAAGTGCCCGCACTGCCGAGCGTGACATACTGGCGCTCGAATTTGTCCATGATGATGAGCGCGAACATGCCGACGAAGATGACAGCGGCGAGGATTTGAGCAGTCATAGGAAAAGACCTTCTTTCTTGAAATTTGGGGGGTGCCGACGCAGAGGCATCGAAGAAAGAGGGTTGCTTCGCGGCGGTGTTTCCCTCAACAGGAGAGGAATTTTAGCGCGCTCGGTGGTAAAAGTCAAGGGCTTTTTGCAAATCTGAGCGGGTTCTTATCAGACTTTCAAATGCTTGATATTACAGGCATTTATAGGCGATGATCGTCGCGCCGCCCTTACCCTCGTAGCGCTTGATCTGGTACTTGTTCGGGAAGGCTGCCAGCAGCTCCGGCAGCTTGCTGTAGCCGTAGGCGCGGACGTTGAAGTCGGGCTTGACGCGCTTGATGTACAGCCCCGAGGAGCTGACGTTGACAAAGCCGTCGGCGTCCTGATACTTCTCGGAGGCGATGTGCAGCAGGTTGTGGATCTCGCGGATGTCTGGCTTTTTCGGCGCCGGTTCGGGTTCGGGTTCGGGCATCGGTTCCGGTTCGGGTTCGGTGGCCGGGGCAGACTCGGCCGCGGACTTCTTCGTGCTGCGTGTGGCCTTTTTCGTCTTGCGGGCGGGCTTTTTGGCCGCGGGCTCCGCGGCGTGCTCGACGGCGGGCTTGTCGTCCGCCTTGGCGAGGTAGTCGATGAGGATGAAGTCATCGCACGCGTTCTTAAATGACTCCGGCGTTGTCGTCACGCCCGCACCGATGATGTACAGCCCCGACTCACGCAGCCGGATGGCCAGCGGCGTGAAGTCGCTGTCGCTCGACACGAGCACGAGCGCGTCATACATATTCGTGTGCAGCAGGTCCATAGCCCCGATGACCATGGCGATGTCGGTCGTGTTTTTGCCGGTGACGTAGTCAAACTGCTGCTCGGCGCGGATGGCGAGGCGCTTGAGCTCCGGCTCCCAGTTTTTCAGCGAGTCCTTGCGCCAGTTGCCGTAGGCTTTTTTCACAACGATGCGGCCGTAGGTCGACACCTCGTGCAGCACGGCTTCAAGCTTGGTCAGCTGCGTGTTGTCGGCATCGATCAAGACGGCGATTTTCTGGAAATTTTCCATAGATGTTTACTCCTGAACCGTCCCGTGGGCGGTGATTTTTTCTTCATTATAGCGTTTTTGCGCGCAAAATGCAACGAAAGCGGGGCGAGGCCCCGCTTTCATTTTCTACTCATGACCCCTCGCCCACGGTCGCCGGACACTGGCGGCCGTTGGGGTCGATGCTCGTGTCGCCGGGGAGGATCATCTGCGAGATCGGGATGATGGAATACCCGTCGGCGATGAGCGCCTCAATGATGCCGGCCAGCGCCTCCGGCGTGTGCTCGGCCGCGTTGTGAAACAGCACGATGCTGCCCGGCTGCACGCGCGTGAGCACGCGCGAGGTGATCTCGTCGCTGCTCAGCCCCTTCCAGTCGAGGGAATCTACGTCCCACTGGATGACATGCATGCCCAGACCGTTGATGGTGCTCACGACCGTGTCGTTGTACTCTCCGTAGGGGCAGCGAAACAGCGTCGGCCGCGTACCGGTGACGGCTTCGATCTTGTCGGCGCAGGTATTGACCTCCGATTCGATCTGCTCGGCGCTTAGCTGCGCCATGTGCGGGTGCGTGCTCGAGTGGTTCATGACCTCGTTGCCCGCATCCGCGAGCGCCTTGACCGACTCCGGATATTTGTCCACCCACTCGCCCACGACGAAGAACGTCGCGTGTACGTTGTACTTGTTGAGGATGTCGATGAGCATCTGCGTATCCTCGTTGCCCCAGGCTGCGTCGAACGACAGGCTCACGACACGGTCGTCGCGCTGCACGCAGTAGATGGGCAGCACGCGCTTGGCCGCGCTCACGCCCACGAGCGCGCCGATGGAGGGCGTGACCGGTGACCTGTTCCGGCAGGCGCAGCGGCAGACCTTCCCCGCGGCGGACAGCTACTATACGCCCTTTCTCTCGCCGACGGCGAACCGCACCTTTTCCCCGCGCGAGCTGCGCGAGATCGACCCGCGCACAATGCGGGCATCCACGTCGTGCCGCAGCTCATGGGCCACTGCGCGGAGGATTTCCTCTGGATGGCGGGGCGGCTTGCGGACATGGGCTACGACGAGGTGAACTTCAACCTCGGCTGCCCGTCGAACACCGTCACGGCGAAGAAAAAGGGCGCGGGCCTGCTCACGGAGCCGGAGCTGCTGCGGCAGTTTTTTGATGCCGTATTTGCAGCCTGCCCGCTTCCGGTCTCGGTCAAGACGCGCCTCGGCAAGGCGACAGCGGAGACGTTTCCCGCGCTGCTGGAGCTCTATAAACGACTACCCGATCCGCGAGCTGATCGTGCATCCGCGTGTGCAGGCGGATCAGTATCACGGGCAGCCGGATCTGGAGACGTTCGCCTATGCGCTCGCGCACAGCCGCGCGCCGTGTGCTACAACGGCGATCTGTTCGACGCGCCGGCCGTGCACGCGTTTCAGGCACGGTTTCCGACGGTGGAGCGCGTCATGCTCGGGCGCGGGCTGGCTGCCAATCCCGGGCTGATCGGTCAGCTGCGCACGGGCGAAGCGCCGACGACGGCACAGCTACAGCTGTTTCACGACCGGCTCTACGCCGCCACACGCGCGCGCATTCCCGACCGGCGTGCGCTGCTGTTTCGCATGAAGGAGGCGTGGCGCTATCTCGGCTGCAGCTTTGCCGACGCTGAGCGTCCGCTGCGCCGCATCCGCAAGGCACAGGACCTTGCAGAGTATGAGAGCGCGGTGCGCCAGCTCTTCGCGTCCTGCCCGGTGCGGGAGGATGCGGCCGATCCCGGCAGTCAGCACGGCCAGCAGCGCCCAGCCGATGAAGCTCAGGTCGAGGCAGAACAGATCGCCCTTGCGTCCGTCCATGAGCGCCTTGGAGCGCTCGATGGCCTCGTGGCGAGATGGTCGGGTTTTCGGCCATGATGTACGTCGCCATCGAGTAGCGGTAGGCGGCGATGATGCCGGGGATGACGAACAGCAGCGACCATGCGAGCACCTTGAGTGTGATGAGCAGGTTGAGCACGAAGGCGCTGCCGAAGATGTCGAAGGCGGAAAAGAGATCCTCAAACTGTGCCTGCTCACCGTCGACGAGCTTCAGGCAGAAGCAGGATGTACGTCGCCATGACAACAGCAGCGACCATGCGGTTGTGGCCGATGGAGACGCTGCCGCCGATGACGAACTGCGCCAGCGAGATGATCCCGGAAACGGGGAGAAATACGCGCAGCGCGTGGCGCAGGGCCTCGGGATAATACTGCGTCAGGTCGTCCCCGTTGACCGTGAGGCTGAACGACGGGGTGAAGCCGCTGCTCGTCCCGCCGAGGATGCTTGCCAGCAGCGTCACGCCCACGGCGAGCCACCAGTAGTTTTTCAGCGCGCGGCGCGCCATGCTGCGGTAATCGGATGCGCAATACATAAGTGTTCTCCTTTCTGCCTGCCCTCACCAGGGCGTGCGTTCCTGCCCGTGCACGAGGTAGGCGTGCTCGGCCAGCTCCGCGAGCGGGCTGTCGCTGCGGGAGTCGGAGTAAAATTCTGCGATTTCTGTGCCGGGATACGCTTCGTGCAGGCGGCGCACCTTTTCCGCGCCGTGGCAGTTTTCCCCGTCGGTCTTTCCGGTGTGCTTATCCACGCGCGAGGCCAGCAGCCGCACACCGAGCTTCTGCGCCGGGATGCGCACGAGAAATTCCGGCGATGCGGAGATGATGATGTCGTCCGGGCGCTGCTGCGCGAGATACCACGCGTTCACGCGCGGAATTTTTCGCCCAGAACGCCTCAAGCTCCGCGTCCACATCGGGCACACGGCGCAAAAAGCCGTACATCCGCTCCTTGACGGCGGTCTTGCTGATCTTGCCGAGCCAGTATCCCGGCAGCAGCGCGAGCGTGCGCAGCAGCGGCCAGATCACGCCGGGGTGGCGGTGCAGACACCAGCGCACGAATGCCACCGTGCTGTCCACGGGAAAGATGGTCTTGTCCCAGTCGTATACGTTGACTTTTTCCATAGAGCTCCTCTCAGTAGAGCGTGCCGGCCAGCTGCATATACGCGGCGGCGACGGCCTCGCGGATGAAGTAATTGATGCGCATGGACGGCAGAGTGGTCTCGGCGGCGATGCCGACGGGCTCCGCCCCCAGCGCCCGCGCCATGCGCTTGGCGCGGTAGAGGTGGTATTCGCTCGTCACGATGCCGACGCCGTCGGCGGGGTCGTAGCCGCGTGCGCGGAGGATCGCAAACGAATTTTCCAGGTTCTCGCGTGTGGTGCGCGAGCGGTCCTCCTGCACGATGCGCGCGCTGTCGATGCCGTGCGCCGTGAGGTAGTCGGCCATGGCTTTGGCCTCCGTTATGTCCTCACCCTCGCCCTGACCGCCGGAGACGACGGCCAGCGCGTCCGGGTTCGCGTTCAGATAGGCGAGCGCCGCGTCGAGCCGGTTGCACATCGACAGCGACGGCGTACTGCCGTTGACGCCCGCGCCGAGCACGACGATCGTGTCGGGGTGCGCGTCGGTGTCCGTGCGCGCGTCGCGCACGACGGGGATCTCAAAGATCGTGAACACGATCAGCCCCGCGCACACGAGCACGCCCAGCGCGGTGCGGCCCGCGCGGGGCAGCCGCGCCCACAGAAGCACCAGCACGGCGATGCCCCAGAGTGTGTAGCCCAGAAAGTCGTGCCCCGGCATCGCAAAGCGCAGCACGCAGCCCGCGATGACGAGCGCGATGGCGAGGATCCAGGATGCTTTGTGTTTCATTCGCACAGCGCCTCCCATGCCTCATAGAGCGCCTCGAGCTGCGTGTTGAGCGTCTGCTTTTGCGCGTCGAGCTCCATGAGCTTCTGATAGTCGGTGGCGTTGGCCTCGCTCTCGGCATCGAGCGCCGCGAGCTGTGCCTCCAGCTTTTCAATGTCGCGCTCCGTGCGCTCGCGCTGACGCGTGGTGTTCGGGGCGCGCTTCGGCTTTGGCTTCTTTTCTCGCTCGACGGCCTTGACCGTCTGCTGCAGTGCGGTCTGGCGCGCGCGGTAGTCACGGAATTCCTCGTATGTGCCGCGGTAGTCCGTGATCGTGCCGTTTTCCAGCAGCCAGATGCGGGTGGCAAACTTCTCGATGAAGTACCGGTCGTGCGACACGAACAGCAGCGCCTGTGTGTAGTCGCTCAGCGCGTCCTCGATCCACTCGCGGCTGGCAATGTCGAGGTGGTTGGTCGGCTCGTCGAGGATGAGGAAGTTGATCTCCCGGCGCATGAGCATGCACAGCCGCAGCCGGGACAGCTCGCCGCCCGAGAGCGCCGACACGGGCTTGAGCACGTCCTCGCCGCAAAATCCGTAGGCGCCGAGCTGGTCGCGTGCCTCCTGCGGCGTGCACTTGCACTCGTAGAGCATCGTGTCGAGCATGGAGCGCTCCGGCACGGCAAAGCGCACGATCTGCGGCAGGTATGCCGTGCGCACGGACGGCCCGCGCTGTACCCAGCCGGTGTCCGGCGTCTCCTCGTTCATGACGAGCTTTAAAAATGTTGTCTTGCCGGCGCCGTTGTCGCCGATGAGGGCGATGCGCTCGCCGCCGGTCACGGTCAGGTCAAGGTCGTGAAAGAGCGTCCGCGCGCCGTAGCGCTTGCCCAGCCCCGCCATGGTCAGCACGTCGTCACCGCGAAATTCCTGCGCGGTGAAGTGCACATTGAGCTTGCGCGCCTCGGTCGGCCGGGCGGTCGTCTCAAGCTTTTCCATGCGCTTTTCGATGGAAAACGCGCGCTTGTGCAGCTTGTCGTTGCCCATGAAGGCCCAGAGGTGCAGCTTTGCCGCCGCCTCCGTGAGCTGCTGGAGCTTGGCCTGATCCTTTTCGTATTTTTTGAGTTGCTCGTCAAAGCGGCGCTGCCGCTCAACGACGTAAAAGCTGTAGTTTCCGCTGTAAAACTCCGCCTGCCCGGATGTGAAGTCGATCGAGCGCTGCACGACGCGGTCGAGAAAATACCGGTCGTGGCTGATGACGAGCACCGTGCCGCGGAAATGCAGCAGGTACGTCTCGAGCCACTCGGTCGCGCGCAGATCGAGGTGGTTGGTCGGCTCGTCGAGCAGGAGGATATCCGTGTCCTCAAGGATGAGCCGCGCGAGGTTCACGCGCGTTTTTTCCCCGCCGGAGAGCGAGTCAAACGGCTGCGCGCGCATCGCGGCCGGGATGTCCAGACCGTTGGCGACGCGGTTGCGCTCGTGCTCCATGTCGTACCCGCCGAGGCGGCGGAAGCTTTCCGACAGGCGGTCGTATTCGGCCAGCAGGGCGGGGGAATTGTCGGACGCCATGCGCGCGGTCAGCTCGTTCATGCGCGCCTCCATGTCATAGAGACGCCGGTGCGCCTCACGCAGCACGTCCTCCGTCGTCCAGCCGTCGGGGTAGACCGGGATCTGCGAGATCAGTCCCAGCCGCCGCCCGGCGGCGATGGACACCGTGCCGGCATCGGGCTGCAGTTCGCCCGAGAGGATGCGGAAAAACGTCGTCTTGCCGCAGCCGTTGCGCCCGAGGATGCCCACACGCTCCCCGGCGTTGACGTCAAATGTGATACCTTTTAATATGTCATTGCCCTGCTCAAAGCCCTTGACGAGCCCGCGGACGGATAGATCGATCATGTGTGACTCCTAAGTTACTTGTTCACGGCTGCCTGCAGTACGGTGTTGGCCACGGCGCCTGCGTTCGTCAGACCGCCTCCGGCGTTCTCCACCAGCACGACGAAGGCGTACGGGTGCGCATCGTCGAGCAGGAAGCCCGTGAACCAGGCGTGCGATGTGCCGTCGCCGACTTCGGCGGTGCCGGTCTTGGCGCAGAGATTCAGTCCCGGGAAACGGTTCGTGCCGTAGTGCGCCGAGACGTTGTAGTTCATCATGTCGCGCAGCTTGTTGGCGGTCGCGGTGCTGAGCAGGGTCGTGCTCGAGCCGCTGGGCGTGTCGAGCAGCAGCGACGGCTCGACGACGCTGCCACCGTTGGCGATGGCCGAGACGTAGCGCAGCATGGAGTACGGGCAGATGAGGTCCTCATACTGACCGATGCCCGACCAGGCGAGGTTCGCGCTGCCGGACGCGCCCTTGGTGAAGCTGCCGGCCATCGTCGGGATGCCGCTCAGCGACTGGGAATCGAGGAAGCCGAGCTTCTTGGCGTAGCTCTCGATGGTGTCCGCGCCGAGCTCGAGCGAGATCTGCGCGAACGCACAGTTGCAGGAATTTGCCAGCGCGTCCTCGAACGTCTGACTGCCGTGCACGCCCGTGCACTTGACGGTCACGCCGCCGACGTCGACGCTGCCCGCGCAGGTGAAGCGGCGGGTGCTGATGTCCTTGATGTTCTCGATCGCGGCGGCGGAGGTGATGAGCTTGTAGATCGAGCCCGGTGTGAACGAGCCGTTGATGCAGCGGTTGATGTATGCGCCGTCCGGCACGTCGCCGTCAACGGCCGGGTCGATGCTCGGCCCGGAGACCATGCACAGCACCTCGCCCGTCTTGTAATTGCTCACGAGCACGGCGCCCTTGCGCCCGGCGAGCGCCTCGTAGGCCGTGACGCACAGGCTCGAATCGAGCGTGAGCGCGACGGTGTGTCCGTCGGTCGCATAGGTGCCGGTGATGGGGTTGTAGCCCGAGAGCTGCTTGGAAAACGCCTTGAGTGCGCCGGTGCCGATGTTGCCGGCGTAGTCGCCGACGGCCTGATAGCAGGCCTTGCGCACGGCGGCATCCTCGGCGTAGCTGCGCGAACCGCCGCTGGCGGTCGCAAGCACAACGCCGCTGCGGTCGGTGAGTGTTCCGGTGTTGAGCACGCCGCTGGTGTAGACGCTGCTGTTGGCGGCAAAGGTCGCCCACTCAGCGCCGTGTTCGATGTAGCGCACGATGTACACGCCGATGCCGCCGAGCACCAGCACGGCGACGAGCAGCGCGCTCATGGCGCGGCGTTTGACTTTATTCATGCCTGCGCCTCCTTGTTGCTGCGCGACGGCAGCCGCACCACGAAGCTTGCGCCGCGCCGGGTGTCGGCCGCCTTGATGTAGGCCAGCAGCATCCAGCACGAGAGCATACTCGACCCGCCCTTGGACACGAACGGGAACGTCACGCCCGTGAACGGCAGAATGTCGAGCACGCCGAACACGTTGAGCGACATCTGCACGAGCATGAGCGTCACGGTGGCGCAGCCGGCGATGACGTAATACGACGAGCGGCCCTGTGCCGCGTTTTTGACGGTGAAGATGGCCAGCGCGATGATGGCCAGCATCGCGCACAGCGCCACGATCAGGCCGAGCTCCTCACACAGCATGCCGAACACCATGTCGGTGTTGGCGGCAAAGATGTTTTTCAGCCAGCCGCAGCCCGCGCCCTGTCCGAACAGACCGCCGGAGGCGGCCGCGCTCAGTGCGCGCGTCTGCTGATAGCCCGCGCCGGAGACGTCCTCCCACACGTGCCCCCAGGTGGCAAAGCGCTGCGCCACGTGCGGCTTGATGCTCAGCACGAGCGTGCCCGCCATGGCGGCGGACGTCACGGCCAGCAGCACGGTCGCGATGCTGCCCGAGCGCATGAAGGCGATGACGAGGAAGGTCGCAAAGAAGATGAGCGCGGAGCCGAAGTCACCCATCAGGGCGAGGCCGCCGACGCAGATGGCGGAAAAGGCGATGAAGAGCAGAATGCTCTTGCTGCGGAACATCCGGTTGAGCGACGTCGCGCCGACATAGATGAACGCGACCTTGATCAGCTCCGACGGCTGCAGGGAGAAGCCCGCGATCGTCAGCCAGTTTTTCGCGCCGAACACCTCGCTTGCGGCAAACAGGTTCAGCGCCAGCAGCGCCAGCGAGATGATGGCCGCCGGCCAGCGCAGCGCCTTGACATGGCTCAGGTCGCGCAGCCACCAGCCGAGCAGGAAAAACAGCACGATGCCCACGAGGATGAGAATGATCTCCTTGGTGAGGTCATTGGGCGTGCTCGTCGCGCAGACCTCCAGCCCGAGCGAGCAGAGGAAAAACGCGATCGTCTCCACCTCAAAGCCCGAGCGGTCCATCGTGCGCATGAGCACGTAACAGAACCACTGCGTGAGCGTGAGCGCGGCAAACGCCATCAGAATGCCCAGCAGGTGCGCGCTGTCGGCCGAGGACACGAACTCCAGCGCCAGCAGCAGCTCAAACACCGTCAGAAAAAACAGCGTGCCGCCGGCGGAGACGTTGCGCCCCGCGATCGTGCGGCGCTGCTCCTGCACGGCGCGGCGCTCCTCGTTCATGTCGGCGAATTTGAGCATATGCGTCGAGCAGCGGAGAATATCGCCGCTGAAGATCTGCGTCGGCTCCGTGATCTGTTCACCGTTGAGGAACACGCCGCCGCTGCGGCTCAGGTCGCTGACGGTCCACTCGCCGGCGTCGTTGCGCATGAGCACGGCGTGGACATTGGCGACGTCGGCAAAGGGCAGCGTGATGTCCGCGCTGCGGGCGCGGCCGATCAGACACTCCCAGTGCAGCAGGGGATAGACCTTGCCGTCGGGCGTCACGAGATGTCCCCATGTCTCGGGCTCTGCGCGCCCGTAGAACATGGATGCGACGCAGCGGATGAGCACGATGAGCGCGACGACCGGCAGAATGAAATGCGCGGCCTGCGCGGCGTAGACAGTTACGGCAGACACGGCGTCCGCCTCCTTTCCGAAGCTCCCGCACGGGGAGCGGTACATTTATATCTATATAAAGCGATAAAAAATCAACCATTATACCACGTCAAAAACCCATTGACAACTCCTGCCGGGCATCCTACAATGAGCACATGATGAAACAGACGAAATTTTGGATCCTTTTGTTCGCCGCGCTCGCAATTTTGGGCTGCGGCGCCTTTTTGCTGCTGCGCAGTCATGGGCAGACGGGGCAGACTGCCGTCATCCGCGTCGACGGCGATGTCTATGAGCGTGTCGACCTGCGCGCCGTGACCATACCATATGATATAGAGGTGCAGACCGAATGGGGCAGCAACACCGTGCACGTCGAGCCGGACGGTGTGTCCGTCACGCACGCCGACTGCCCGGATCACCTGTGCGTCAAGCAGGGGAAGATCACGTCACTCCGCCATCCCGATCGCCTGCGTGCCGCACCATCTGACGGTGCAGATCGAGGGGACGCCATGAAGGGGACGAAGCGGTTGGCCGTTCTGGCCATGTTCACCGCCATCGCGCTGACGATCTTCGTCGCCGAGGCGCAGATCCCGCCCATTGTGCCGATCCCGGGCGTGAAGCTCGGCCTTGCCAATATCGTCACGCTCATCGCCATGGCGCTGCTCGGCCGGCGGCAGGCGGGGGAGATCCTGCTCGTGCGCATCGTGCTCGGCAGCGTCTTTACCGGCGGCGTTTCGGCAATGCTCTTCAGCATCGCGGGCGGTGTGCTTGCTTACCTCGTCATGTGCCTGACCATTCGCCGTCTGCCGGAGCGGCTGCTCTGGGTTGTGAGTGTGCTGGCCGCCTTCGGACACAATGCCGGGCAGCTGCTGGTCGCCGTCTGGGTCACGGGGACCCCGTCCATTCTGGTGTATGCGCCCGCGCTCGTCGCGGCGAGCGTGGTCACCGGCGCGTTCACCGGCGTGGCCGCCGTGTATCTTGTGCGTGCACTGCGCAAAACCGGACATTTTCCGCAGGCATGAGCCAGTCTTGTCATTTTTCTGTAACATTTTAATGGCCTGTATTTTTAAAATATTCGATATGTTAGAAGCCGCAGTTTTTGGAAAGCTGCGGCTTTGTTGTGCAAATACGACAAAATGCGCAGAGAATATATAGTAATATACATCAAAAATGCATGCGAAAAAATTTCAGAAATGTTAAATCTATTTTAAGTATTGACTTCCTGGAGACGGCGCGCTATAATGCATCCGCGATTGAAAGATGGGAAGATTTAGGCTGGTATCAGCCGGTTACACGATCATTTTCTTCCCGCGCCGGGCGGACCCGGCGGAGCTTTCCGGACGATTTTTGATGCTTATGAATGCTTTTGATAAACTTGTCCAATCGAATACGGAGCAGACGGGGCGCGGCCATGGCTTCGCGCGGATGTTCGACCGTGTGTGCGCGTTTCTCGATGAGCGCGTCGGCGGCGCGTCGGCACTCGTTTCCGCCTGTCAGAGCGTGGCGGATCGCTTCTGGCACAGCAAGCTGTACTTCCCGGTCTGCTTTCTGATGCTCGCCGTGTTCATGGCGGTGGGGCAGCCGGTCATCGGCGGCGTGCTGGTCATGTCCACGCTCATTTTCCTGCTGCTGTTTTGTGACGATCTGCTGAGCATCCTCTTCCCGGTCGTGCTGCTGGCCATGGTGGGCACGGAGTTTTATGACGAGCTCTATAGTCTGCTGCGCTTCTGGTGGATCGGGCTGCTGGCTGTGGCGGCGCTGCTCGTGCACATCGGGGCCTATGCCCGCGCACCGCGCAACGGCGGCTGCATGCACGGTCTGGTGGCCGTGTCGGTCGCAACGCTGCTCGGCGGCCTCGGCTTTATCTCCCGCGAGGAGTACTTCTCGCCCACCGCGCTGTACTACTCGCTTGGTCTCGGCGTCGTGATGCTGCTGATCTACCTGCTGCTGCGCAGCGAGGCGGACCGCACACGCGACTATGACGTTGCCGAGCGCATGCTGCAGATCCTCTATGCCGGCGGCCTGTTCACGGGCTTTGTGGTCACGCTGTTTTACGTGCGCAATTTCCAGGAGTTCGTGCAGAGCTTTGCCACGCTCTATTTGAGTATCGCAACTTCAGCGCCACGATGCTGCTGATCTCGATCCCCGCCGCGGCGTACTTTGCCGCGCATGACCGGCGGCACTTCGCGTCGGTCGTGTTCATGTACTTCATGATGCTCATGACCGGCTCGCGCAGCGGCCTGATCTTCGGCACGGCGATGCTGCTGCTGTGCCTCGCCTTTGTGTACTACTGCAATCCGGAGCGCCGCGCGGTCTACCGCCGCGCCGGGCTCATCAGCCTGATCCCGGCGGTCGCGCTGCTGATCGCGCTCGTGCCGCGGCTGTTTGCCTCGCGCATGGTCGACGGCGCGCTCATCTCCCCGGATGACAGCCGCTATACGTCTTTATCCAGGGCCTGCTGGATTTTGTGAAGAATCCGCTCTTCGGCTGCGGCCTCGGCTCGATGCACAATGCGCCGATCTTCCTCGGCGTGGAGGGCAGCATCGTCTGGTACCACAATCTTATCGCGCAGATCCTCGGCAGTATGGGTCTGGTCGGTGCAGTCGGCTACAGCTGGCTGTTTTATGACCGCGTGCGTCTGCTCTGGCGCAAGCGCAGCCGCACGACGATGGCCTTCGCGCTGTCCTACTTTGCCATGCTGCTCATCTCTATGACGAATCCGGGCATGTTCTGCCCGATGCCGAATGCGCTGCTCATGGTGGCCATGTTTGTGGTCGTCGAGCGGCAGCCCGATACTGCTGCGGTGCCGGTCAAGCTCGGCTCCGCGAGACCCCGGAAAGGAGATCCTACTGATGAAACGTTTCCAGCTTCTCACCACTGCGATTTTTCTGTTCTGCACGCTGCTGATCGCCGGGTGCACCGGCCGCGGCGTCGAGGCCCAGACGACGCCCGCCCCGGAGGCGACGCCGACCGCCACGACGGAATATTCAGGCCGGTATCCAGACCGGTGACAACGAGGTCAATAAGATCCTCGCCGGCGCGTGGGCGTTTGAGCGCACGGACGCCGAGAAGAAGGCGGGCGACAGCAGCCTCAGCCAGATTCTGCCCGAAGCGGACACCGGTGCGAAAACGGCCACCGAGATCAAGAGCCCGGCACGATCCGCGAGCTGATGTTCCGCGTTGACGGCACGGGCAGCTATACGAGCGCCGACGGCGCGGCACAGGCCTTTGAGTTCGCGCTCAACGGCGATAACCTGACGCTCGCGCTTGAAAACGGAATGGTGCAGATGTTCCGCTGCACGCTCGAAAACGGTCTCATGTACCTCACGCCGATGAGCAACAACGGCGCGTATCAGGCCTTCACCGACGTGTTCCGCCAGACGGAGGCCAACTGAATCCTTGCCATCACCCCGGCCGGACGCTGAACGCGTCCGGCTGTTTTGCTTTTTTGCAAGAATTCAGAAATTTTCAGGATTTCCGGCCCAAAAACCGTGTATAATCAAAAGCATTCCCCTGGGAAAGGAGACCCGACATGTCCCGAAAGACAAGAAAACGCGGCCGCCGGCGTCTGCTCGTCATCGTGGTGCTGCTGGCGCTGATCGTGTTCGGCGTGTTCGCGCGCGGCCTGCTCACGAGCGGCAGGACCACGGCCGAGCGCGCGCAGCGCGCGAGCTGGATACCTATGCCGAGAAAAACGACGTCTCGCTTGACGCTTATCCGGAGGCGCTCGTGCAGCTGTACGCCCGCAACCCGGACGCGCGCGATTTCGTGCGCGACTACCCGAAGAAGAAGGCTCTCACCCCGACGATCGACCTCAGCGATCTCGCGGGTTCGAAGACCGTGCCGCTGCTGCTGCAGTGGGACGAGCGCTGGGGCTACCGTGAATACAACGAGAGCATCATCGGCCTTGCCGGCTGCGGACCGACGTGCCTGTCGATGGCGACGATCTATCTTACCGGCGACACGACGAAGGATCCGCTCTGGATGTGCCGGTTTGCCGAGCAGAATCAGTTCAACGTCCCCGGCAGCGGCAGCAAGTGGGCGCTCATCTCCGAGGGCGGGCGGATGCTCGGCCTTGACGTGACGCAGATCCCGCTGGACAAGGACCGCATCTACCGCAATCTGGACGTCGGCAACCCGATCATCGTGGTCGTCGGCCCGGGCGACTTACGACTGACGGGCACTTTCTCGTCCTGACCGGGCACGACGGCGACAGGATCACGCTCAACGATCCAAACAGTACCACAAATTCAGGCAAGAGCTGGGACTATGACACCCTCGCCGGGCAGATCCAGGCGCTCTGGGTGCTGCGCCGCGCGGGCTGATAAAAAGCAGCGCCGTCCTCGGACGGCGCTGCTTTTTGCGCGTTTCCGGGCTTGCGGTGCGCGGGCAGATGGGCGTATAATAGCGGCATCTGAGATTTTAGCGAAAAGAGGTTACAGGATGGAATACCGTCTGGAGCATGACACGATGGGTGAGGTGCGTGTACCTGCCGACCGTTACTGGGGCGCGCAGACGCAGCGCAGCTTTGAAAATTTCCACATCGGCACCGAGAAGATCCCGCCGGAGGTCATCCGCGCGTTGCGGTCGTGAAGCTTGCCGCGGCGCGCGCCAATGCACAGCTTGGCGTGCTTGATGCCCGCCGCGCCGGCGCGATCGAGACCGCCTGCCACGAGATCCTTGACGGCTCGCTCGACGGCAACTTCCCGCTCGCCGTCTGGCAGACCGGCAGCGGCACGCAGACGAATATGAATGTCAACGAGGTCATTGCCCACCGCGCCAATGAGCTGCTGGGCGAGACGCTCGTGCACCCGAACGATCACGTCAACTGCTCGCAGAGCTCGAACGACACGTTCCCGACGGCGATGCACGTGGCTGCGCGCGTCGCGCTCGAGGAACAGGTGCTGCCGGCGGTCGACCGCCTGACTGGCGACACTCGACCGCCTGAGCGCGGAGTACCGCGATGTGGTGAAGATCGGCCGCACGCATCTGCAGGACGCCGTGCCGCTCACGCTCGGTCAGGAGATCAGCGGCTGGAGCGCCATGCTCGGCCATGACCGCGTATGCTCACGCAGGCGTGCGGCGCGCTGCGCGAGCTCGCCCTCGGCGGAACGGCCGTCGGCACGGGCTCAACGCGCCGGCAGCGTTCGGCGATCTGGCGGCGGCGGAGATCTCCGAGCTGCTCGGCTACAGCTTCGAGTCCGCGCCGAATAAGTTCCACGCGCTCACAAGCAAGGACCAGATGGTGTTTGCCCACGGCGCGCTCAAGGCGCTGGCAGCCGACCTCATGAAGATCGCAAACGACGTGCGCTGGCTCGCGTCGGGACCGCGCTGCGGCATCGGCGAGCTCATCATCCCGGCCAATGAGCCCGGCTCGTCGATCATGCCCGGCAAGGTCAACCCGACCCAGTGCGAGGCCGTGACGATGGTGGCCGTGCAGGTCATGGGCAACGACACGGCCATCGGCATCGCGGCGTCACAGGGAAACTTCCAGCTCAATGTGTTCCTGCCTGTGACGATCTACAACTTCCTGCAGTCGGCGCGGCTGCTTGCGGACGTGATGGATTCGTTCGAGGCAAACTGCGTGCGCGGCATCCGCCCGAATCACGATGTCATCCGCGCGCATCTGGACGCCTCGCTCATGCTCGTCACGGCGCTCAACCCGCACATCGGCTATGAAAACGCGGCAAGGATCGCAAAGCATGCCCATGCCACCGGGCAGACGCTCAAGGCCGCGGCGGTGGAGCTCGGCTTGCTCACGGCCGAGGAGTTTGACGCATGGGTGCGCCCCGAGAATATGGTGCACCCGAAACAGGAGGAGGCTGACCATGGATTACGCAAAAGAATCGCTCCGGCTGCACGAGCAGTGGGGCGGCAAGATCGAAGTCAACACCCGCGTGCCGGTCTCGACAAAGGACGACCTGTCGCTCGCGTATACGCCCGGTGTGGCCCAGCCGTGTCTGGAGATCCAGCGCGACCCGATAAGAGCTACACGCTCACGCGCCGGCACAATCTCTGCGCCGTCATCACGGACGGCTCGGCCGTGCTCGGTCTCGGTGACATCGGACCCGAGGCGGGGCATGCCCGTCATGGAGGGCAAGTGCGTGCTGTTCAAGGCATTTGCGGATGTGGACGCCTTCCCGCTGTGCATCCGCACGCAGGATGTGGACGAATTCGTGCACACGGTGTACCTGCTCTCCGGCAGCTTCGGCGGCATCAATCTGGAGGACATCGCGGCGCCGCGCTGCTTTGAGATCGAGCGCAAGCTCAAGAGCTGTGCGACATCCCGGTCTTTCACGATGATCAGCACGGCACGGCCATCATCACGCTCGCGGGGCTCACGAATGCGCTGCGCGTGGTCGGAAAGCGGCTCGAGGACGTGAAGATCGTCGTCTCCGGCGCGGGTGCGGCCGCGATCTCCATCAGTAAGCTGCTGCTGCGCGCCGGTGCGCGCGATGTGACGCTCTGCGATCGCGTGGGCGCGATCTATGCCGGCCGCACCGGAGAATATGAACTG
>VOFC01000160.1_pt1 | contig 20000 bp, 28 predicted proteins | sample 5384161 | NCBI WGS metagenome assembly VOFC01 (sample SAMN12384722, study PRJNA508395) | human gut metagenome | isolation source: healthy gut B | host: Homo sapiens
GCTGTATATATGACAAAGCAGAAGGCTGCCGCGGCAAATAAAGGTAAGCGGATGAATACCGAATGCCTGACAGACGAAAGAGTATTTGATTATGCGGATGTGCTGACGGATGCACAGGAGGACGATCTGCGGGAACTGATCGCAGAGAAGGAAAAAAAGAAGTATCTCTTGATATTGTGCTGGTAACATTAAATGAAGATGTGGGCAGCAGTGATGATGCGCTGATGGAATATGCGGATCAGTTTTATGAGGATAACAAATTCGGTTATGATAAACCGATCGGTGACGGTGTTATCTATGTAGATAATTATTATGACAGATATGTATGGTTTGGTACGACCGGAATCGCGGAAAATGCCTATACGACATCTGCGATCAACAATCTGCTGGATGCAGTCTGTGATCTGACGGATGCAGATCCGTATGAGGCATATAAGACGTATGTTATGCAGGTAGCAGGCTATATGGCTGAGCGGGAAGCGGAGGATTCGATAGGCATTATGGTAGATCCGTTCAGTATCATGATCATTGCATTGATCGTAGCCGTTTCCTATGTGCTCGTGAATCTGAAAAAGCAGGAAGGCAAAAAGAACAACAACAGCTTCTACCTATGTGGAACGGACTCGGTCATGAACAATCAGGTGGATCAGTTTATGACCAAATCTGTCACGAAGCGAAAGATCGAGACATCAAGCAGCAGCGGTGGCGGCGGTCATTCCGGTGGCGGCGGTGGTCATCATGTGTCAAGCGGCGGACATTCCCATGGCGGTGGCGGAAGACACCGTTAGGCAGGAGAGCAGGTCTTTGACCGGATTCTCTGGCCTTGTGAGGGGCTGACAATTTTACAGAGAAAGAGCTATATTAAGCGCCTCAGAAATCGTAAAGCTGAGGCGCTTTATTGTTTCATCAATATCTTTGCTTGTCACATACATATTGTAAAGGTCATGGAACGTTTTCTGGACGACCGGATTATCCTGCTCTAACAAAAAGCATATCAGGATTCAATGCTTTCCAGTGCACTGATCACAATGGTGGCTGCATCCACGACTGTGGGCACGCCAATGGCAATGACAGGGATTCCGATGGTTTCCTCGGTCAGGCCGTTCGGTGGTTTCCGACGCCGGAGCCGGGCTGGATACCTGTGTCGGTCAGCTGGATCGTGGAATTCAGTCTTTTTGTGGAACGGGCAGCAAGAGCATCGATCACGATCATGACATCAGGTTCGGTCTGTTTTACGACTCCCCGGATGATCTCGGCGGTTTCCATTCCATTCTTTGCCATAACGCCGGGCGCAAGTGCGCTGATCTCATGCATTTTTCTTTATTATAAGCGGTTTTGCCATATTCCCGGATAATATGTCTGGTGATGCAGAGATGGTCAACAACCGCTGGTCCAAGCGCATCGGCGGTCACATCGCGGTTGCCGAGACCAATCACGAGGACAGACTGCTCCTTTTGCAGACCGGGAATCAGCTTTTTGAGCTGTCTGGCAAGCTCTGCGGAAATTTCACGGTGACAGCCTTCATCGTTTTGCACCATGCGGGGTGCTTCTATGGTAATATAAGTGCCCATAGGCTTACCAATTGCCTTGGCGCCGTTTCTGGTAGTCACATTTACTTCTGTGATGTGCGTATGGCTTTTTTTTTTCGGTCATATTCCGATACTGTTACCCCGTGAAGAGATTTGCAGCTATCCGTATTCCGGATACTTTCATGCGCCTCCAGCGCGAGGTCGGTTCTGATTTCTGAAGAGATCATAAGGGCTCCTTTTTTGATGCCTGCGAATTGCTCCGGTTTAGACCTTTTTGTCCCTGGCATCATTATATTGTAGTTAGTATTGCACAAAGTGGGGGAGAATCATACGGGAATAAAAGTAATTGCCAATGGTCGGCCGTGATGATATAGTAATGTCAAAGCATATTTTTCTTTTCGGAGACTATCTGTCTCCATGAACCATATCTTTATGATGTTGTGTGTTATGTAGCATATCTGTTCATCTTTTAGAAAATCCATGCTTGTAACTAAATAAGAGCAGGGATTTGACTAAGAGATGGAATACATCTTCATAGTTCTTTGTTTGTTCCTGCTATATAAAGAAAGGAGCAGCTTATGGACAATGCTGGCAAAAACATGTATGAGAAACTGACGATCCGGGACAAATTTATGTTCGGAAAAGTAACAAAGAACCCGGTAATCGCACAGAAAATGGCAGATTTATTGACTCCGGTAGAGATGGGAGAGGTCAAAGGAGTAGAACGGGAGAAATTCTTACAGCACAGAAGTTCATCAAAATATGTGAAACTGGATATGTATCTGGAAGATGAGAATGGACGTGTTGTAGATACTGAAATGCAGAATAAATCCCAGAAATAGAGTGGTGCAAGAGGAATTACCACTCCGTGTCAGATACTATCAGGGTATGATCGATCAGGAAATATTATCAAGTGGAATCGATTATATATTTCTGAAGGAAACGTATATCATATTTATATGTACCTATGATCCATTCGGGCAAGGAAGGTATGTATACCATTTTCACATGGCATGTGATGAGGATGAGGAAATACAGCTTCGGGATAAAATGAACTGGATCTTTTACAATACAACAGCGGATCTCTCAGAAGCACCGGAAGGAATCAGAGAATTTTTAAATTATGTTGAAAATGAAACTGTAGACGATGACTTTACAAAATTATTAGATAAAGAAGTAAAAAATGCGAGACTGAATGAAGAATGGAGGTCGGAGTATTTGAAAACATATGTAAATGATATGGATATGAGGCGTGAAGGGTATCTTGAGGGCGAGAAGCGCGGCAGAGCAGAGGGCGAGAAAGTTACACAAAAGAAATTGGTGCAAAAACTAATGGAATCCCAGAAGATTACCGAGATAGAGGCAAGAAAAAATGCTGGGAATTTAATTGAGAAATTTCATGGAAACACTTGACAAATAAAGGCGCTTACCTTATTATAATATGCGTGTGTTTACATTAGACTGTCCGTGTCCGGCGTAATGTGACACGTTACAAACAATAATTGAACATTACATGGGAGGTGTAGATCTTGGCTAACATCAAATCTGCAAAAGAAAAGAGTATTAGTTACAGCAACTAAGACAGAAAGAAACAAAGCAATTAAGTCCGGTGTTAAGACTGCAGTAAAGAAAGTTTACGCAGCAATCGATGCAAATGACAAGGAAGCAGCTAAGGCAGCATTAAATGATGCTACAGTAACAATTGATAAAGCTACTTCTAAGGGTGTTTATCATAAAAACACAGCATCCAGAAAAGTTTCCCGTTTAGCTAAAGCGGTTAACAAGATGGCTTAATCGAACATAAATCAAAATGGTAAGGCATTCGGATCCCGTCAGTCCGGATGCCTTTTTGTTATGGCGACGAGGAAAATGTACGCATTTATGCGGTGCATTTGACGACCGCTAATCAGAGCGAGATTCGCAGAGCATATCTCGTCTCTGTTATGGCGACGAACGAAATCAGCAGTGATGTGCAATTTGTGAGACATAACCTGCAAACCGGCTTCATAGGATGTAAAAAAAGAAGTCTTGGGATGGTGACGGATGAATCGTAAAATGCGCATGATCGGAAAAAGAACAGGGAGGCTTCTGGTAGTGATGACCGGATGTCTCTTTTTTTTATATATCGGAGCTTTGGGGTTGCCTGTTTCCATACAGCTGCACTGCCTGATGCTGCCTTACAGCATGCAGACAGAAGATGAGGAAAAAGGCATATATAAGGGGATAACAGGCTGTATGCCCTTATATGTTATGCGAAGGAGCAGGTGGAAGCAGATGGGCAGGATCTTGCTACAACCTATATTTTGCTGGAAGGAAGAGACGAGTCGCATGAGGTTCTGGAAGCAGAGGATAACTTGAAGAAACGTCAGATGAAAATACAGATGAAAAAACGGAAGTCATAACTATGGCAATGGTCAGATTGATTATGAAAGTGATCAGCCGGTATCAAGTGAAGCAGCAGAGGATGGAACAGAGAAAAATGCACAAGGGATACAGACAGAGCAGACTGATTTTTCCGATGATGGAAAAGCAGTAAATAACATGGAAAACATACAGAGCGAGCAGGATGAAGGGTCTGACACAGAAGGAGCCCGAGAAAACGTAGATATAGATGCCATGACAAGTGAAAATCAAAAGGCGGTTATGGATCAGCTCGTGGCAGCACACACCGGAAAGCAGACACTGGATCTGTCGCCTTATCAGGATTTTGATACGCTGTTACAGACTTTTTATGTGCTGGATTCCACAACCTATATCGATAATACGGAATTAAATATAGATAAATTATTGAATCAGGATTTAACTATTTCAAAAGGCGGAGATGAGCCGCAGATTCTGATCTATCATACACATGCACAGGAAGGATATGCAGATTCTGTGGAAGGAGATTTGTCTACCAATGTTGTAGGAGCGGGCGACAGGCTTGCGTCCCTTTTAGAAGAAAGGGGGTTTGGTGTACTGCATGACAGGGGGATTTATGATACGGACAGAGATTATGCTTATTCTGTAGCTGCACCGGCGCTTCAGCAGATCCTGACGGAACATCCGTCTATTGAGGTGGTCATTGACCTGCACAGAGACGGTGTGGGAGAGGATACACATCTTGTGACGGAATATCAGGGCAAAAAAACAGCTCAGTTCATGTTTTTCAATGGACTGAGCCGTACCAGAAAAGCCGGAGAAATTCCGTATCTGGTAAATGAAAACCGGGATGCTAACCTTGCATTTTCATTTCAGATGCAGCTGAAGTGTCAGCAATACTATCCGGGGGCTTGCCCGCCGGATCTATCTGAAAGGGTATCGGTATAACATGCAGTACCGGGGCAAGGAGCCTTCTTGTGGAGCTTGGGGCGCAGACGAACACGCTTGAGGAAGTTCATGCGGTTCCTCTGCTTGCTGATGTGATCGCAAGTGTGCTGGAGGGAGAAAAATAATATGCTTTATCGTAAAATTGAAAGAGGAGTTATGCTGATGCTGGAAATCTTCTTGAAGATAATACCTGTTTTATGCTATACTTGCCCAAATGAAACATTCGATCACGGTAAAATCACGGCAACACTGGCAGACCGTATTATTGAGCGGACCGGGCTTTTGACAGAACGTGAAATGCAGGCACAGGTGCTGGATAATATGGATCTGGAGCGTGAAAGAGGTATTACGATCAAGGCACAGACGGTCCGTATTATTTATAAAGCAAAGGATGGAGAGGAATACATTTTCAACCTCATCGATACTCCGGCCATGTGGATTTCAATTATGAGGTAAGCCGTTCTCTGGCGGCCTGTGATGGGGCGATCCTTGTCGTGGATGCTGCACAGGGCATTGAAGCACAGACACTGGCGAATGTTTATCTGGCACTGGATCATGACCTGGATGTCTTCCCGGTCATCAATAAGATCGACCTGCCCAGTGCGGATCCGGATCGTGTAAAAGGAAGAAATCGAGGATGTGATCGGGATCGAAGCCATGGATGCGCCTCTTATTTCAGCTAAAAACGGAATCGGGATCGATGATGTGCTGGAGCAGATCGTCAAAAAGATCCCTGCACCGACGGGAGATCCGGACGGAACCTCTAGCAGGCACTTATCTTTGATTCTGTATATGATTCCTATAAAGGCGTTATCATTTTTTGCCGGCGGGAAGGAAAGGTAAGAAAAGGAACAACGATCAGAATGATGGCGACGGGCGCACAGGCAGATGTCGTGGAAGTCGGTTATTTCGGACCCGGTCAGTTTATTCCGTGTGATGAGCTGTCCGCAGGCATGGTAGGTTATATCACAGCCTCCATTAAAAATGTCAGGGATACACGCGTGGGTGACACGGTCACAGATGCTTCAAACCGCATGCAGCGAGCCACTTGCCAGGCTATAAGAAGGTAAATTCCGATGGTATACTGCGGACTATATCCTGCAGACGGTGCCAAATATCCGGAGCTTCCGGGATGCACTGGAAAAGCTGCAGTTAAACGATGCTTCCCTGAATTTTGAGCCGGAAACATCGATCGCACTTGGATTTGGATTCCGCTGTGGTTTCCTGGGGCTTCTGCATCTGGAGATCATTCAGGAAAGACTGGAGAGAGAATACAACCTGGATCTGGTCACGACAGCACCGGGCGTTGTATATAAGGTATTTAAAACAAACGGAGAAATGATCGAACTGACGAATCCGTCAAAATCTGCCGGATCCTTCGGAGATCGAGCACATGGAAGAACCGATCGTCAGTGCAGAGATCATGGTCACGACAGAATTTATCGGATCGATCATGGAGCTTTGTCAGGAAAGACGAGGCGTTTATCTTGGCATGGAATATATTGAAGAAACAAGAGCACTTTTGAAATACGAGCTGCCGCTCAACGAGATCATCTACGATTTCTTTGATGCACTGAAATCCCGTTCCAGAGGCTATGCGTCCTTTGACTATGAGCTCAAGGGCTATGAGCCGTCGGAGCTTGTGAAGCTGGATATTCTGATCAATAAAGAAGAAGTAGATGCACTTTCCTTTATTGTGCATTTGAAGGATCGGCCTATGAGCGTGGCAGAAAAATGTGTGAAAAGCTGAAGGATGAAATTCCACGTCACCTGTTTGAAATTCCGATCCAGGCGGCTGTAGGCGGTAAGGTAATTGCCAGAGAAACTGTTAAGGCGATGCGTAAGGATGTACTTGCGAAATGTTACGGCGGTGATATTTCCCGTAAGAGAAAGCTTCTGGAGAAACAGAAGGAAGGCAAAGAAGCGTATGCGTCAGGTGGGTAACGTGGAAATTCCGCAGAAGGCATTTATGAGCGTTCTGAAACTGGACGACAAAAAATAGAAACGAGAACAGCATGCAAAATAAAGAAGAGTTAAGCCTGTATATCCATATCCCTTTTTGCGTACGAAAGTGGAACTCTATTGTGATTTTCTCTCTGCACCGGCAGATGAGAAAGCAAGGGATCGGTATGTACAGGCTCTTCTTATGGAAATAGCTAGCGTTATCGATGCAAGGGAACAGAAACAGCGGATAGAAAGATTAAAACACTTTATATCGGCGGTGGCACACCGTCCAATTTTATGCCAGGGATCAACTGGATTGTATTATGCAAAAAATTAAATACACATTTAATTTTTGTGATGATATAGATGGCGTCCATGGAAATGAATCCGGGAACCTGGCTTCCAAAAAGAGAAGTGCAGGGCACTTTATCAGATGGGGATCAACAGATCAGCATAGGGCTGCAGTCTACAAATGACATGGAACTGAAAACACTCGGACGTATTCACTCTATGAGGACTTCATAAACACCTATACATGGTGCAGAGAAGCCGGTTTTCAGAATATCAACGTGGATCTGATGGCAGCACTTCCTTACCAGACTGTGGAGAGTTATACCACAGGACTTCGTAAGATCATCCGCCTTGCACCGGAGCATATTTCGGCTTACAGCCTGATCTTGGAAGAGGGGACTCCTTTTTATCAAAAATATAATAGCGGATGTTATCCATTGCCGGATGAAGAGCAGGGAACGTCTGATGTACAGGGAAACGGAGCAGATATTGGCACAGGCGGGGTATGAACGGTATGAAATTTCCAATTATGCGAAAAAAGGGTATGCCTGCAGGCATAATCTTGTGTACTGGCAGGGGGGAGATTATCTGGGGCTGGGACTTGGAAGCTCTTCCTATATGGATGGTGTACGGTTTCATAATACAACTGATTTCAATACTTATGTAAACCAAGGCGCATATGTTGAAGACCGGGAAGAGCTTTCCGTGCAGGCGAAGATGGAAGAATTCATGTTTCTGGGGCTGCGTGTCATGGCAGGTGTATCCGGGACGGAATTTGAGAAACGCTTCGGGAAAAACAATGGAAGATGTCTATGGCGACGTTTTACGAAAACACGAAGAAGAAGGTCTTTTACAGATAGAACGCAAAGAGGATCGTAAAGAAGCAGCTGCCGCAGAACCTGCAAAAGGAAAAACAAATATTGAAAAAGTTATGTTAACCACAAATGGGGTTGATGTCAGCAATTATGTATTTGCAGATTTTCTGCTATAATCCTTGCGCTGTCTGTGTTTTCTATGTATAATAAAAATTGGTCGTTACTTTAACCAAACCCTATGCATACAATGGTATAAAACGTATTTGGGAGGCTTCCCTTGCAGACCTTTCAAAAACCACTTTCTGACGAGGAAGAAGCGTATTATCTGCAGATGCTTAAGGGGAACGATGTCAAACAGAGTGAGGAAGCCAGACAGATACTGATAGAAAGAAATCTGCGGCTGGTTGCCCATATTGTAAAAAAATACCAGAATGTGGAAGAGGACGCAGAGGATCTGATCTCCATAGGGACGATAGGACTCATTAAGGCGATCCGGACATTCGATGGAGGAAAAGGAAGCCGTCTGGCGACTTATGCAGCCAGATGTATTGATAACGAACTGTTGATGATGCTCCGTATGCGGAAGAAAACCGCAAGGGATGTATCCCTGTATGAACCAATCGGAACCGATAAAGAGGGAAATGAGATCAGCCTTTTGGATGTGACATTATCCAAACAGGAAGATTTTGCAGAGATGATCAGCCGGCGGGAGGATATCAGCAAGGTCAGAAGGCTGGTGTCTGCAGTTTTATCTGACAGGGAAAAAAGAGATCATCACGATGCGTTACGGGCTCTCGGATGAACAGGAGCTGACGCAGAGGAAATCGGGGAAAAACTGGGTATATCCAGAAGCTATGTGTCACGTATTGAAAAGAAGGCATTACTGACATTGAAAAAGGCTTTTGAAGATATGTAATGTATAATTCCGGTTTATACCGGAAAGAAAAGAGAGGTACATTTATTATGGAAAGTTTAGAGGAAATACTGCACGTTGCCTATGAGGCGGGGGCGTCCGATATCCATCTGACGGTTGGCATTCCACCGACAATGCGTCTGAATGGTCATTTGGTAAAGATGGATTATCCAATCCTCAGACCGGAGGATACATTGGAGCTTTGTCTGGATGTATTAAACCCGGTGCAGCGTGAAAAATTCGAGGAACGCGGGGAATACGACCTTTCAATTGCATTTGCCGGAATTGGCCGTTATCGTGTCAACGTATTCAAGCAGCGTGGTGCGATCGCGCTTGCACTCCGTACTATCACTGATGAAATCCCGGATCCTGAAAAGCTGGGAGTTCCGAAATCAATCGTAGATCTGTATCTGAGAAAGCGTGGACTTGTCCTTGTAACAGGACCTACCGGTAGTGGTAAGTCAACGACACTGGCATCCATCATCAATAAAGTAAATGAAAACAGAGATGCTCATATCATTACACTGGAAGAGCCGATCGAGTATGCGCATCATCATAAGATGTCTATGGTAAACCAGCGTGAGATCGGGCAGGATACATTAAGCTTTGAAGCCGGTCTTCGAGCAGCACTTCGTGAGGATCCGGATGTTATTCTCGTCGGAGAAATGCGTGACTTTGAAACAATCAGTATCGCCATCACCGCTGCTGAAACAGGACATCTGGTATTCTCCACACTGCATACAGTCGATGCGGCAAGTACTGTCGACCGTATCATCGACGTATTCCCGAGCATCAGCAGCAGCAGATCCGTGTACAGCTTTCCAACGTTATTGAGGCGATCATTTCCCAGACATTGATCCCTAACGTTGCAGGAGACGGACGATGCGCGGCTTTCGAGGTTATGCATGCTACATACGCTGTCCGAAACCTGATCCGTGAAGGTAAGTCACATCAGCTTGATTCCATTATCCAGACCGGTAAGAAGGAAGGCATGATGACACTGGATGATTCCCTGCTTGCTTTATATATGCAGAGAAAGATCTCCAAGGAAAACTGTATCCAGTTCTCGCGTGATCCGGAAAAAATGAAGACAAAAGTATTCTAAATCTTATAAAATCTAAAATCTGTGGCCGGGCAGGATTGCCTGCCCGGTCATCTGAAACACATCATTTATAATTTCAAAACATTCAATGAAATAAATCCCTTATAAAAGCAATAACAATTTATTTATCATGTCAAAAAATCAAAAAGGAGAACACATCTATGTACAAATCTATTCTGTCAGGGGCATTTCATGGCATGGAGAGCTTTCTGGTACAGGTTGAGGCTGACATTTCCGACGGGCTTCCGTGTATGGATATGATCGGCTATCTTTCAAGTGAAGTAAAAGAAACAAGGGAACGCGTACGCGTTGGTATCAAAAACAGCGGTTATCAGCTTCCTGTAAAGCGGATCACCATTAATCTGTCGCCTGCGGATGTCAGAAAAGGCGGCAGTGCATTTGACCTGCCTGTAGCACTTGCCCTGCTTGCAGCAAGCGGGCAGATGGACGAGGCTGCTAAAATGGCGGATGCGGCAAGGGAAAACGAAGAGGCAAGGGGTACAGGAGAATATCTTGTGCTGGGCGAGATGGGGCTGGATGGCACGATCAAGCCGGTAAAGGGCGTATTTCCGATTTTGATGCATGCACTGGATATGGGAATCGGTAAGTGTATTGTTCCGATCGAAAACAGGGAAGAAGCAGAAGCGGTAGACGGTATGCAGGTCCGGGCTGTCAGCTCGCTTGCAGAAGCGGTATCTGTATGGACAGGAAGGCAGAATGCCGGCGGATCATCAGATGACCGGAATGCAGAAGAAGAAAAAACAGAAAATGATGAAACCATTGGAAGCCTTGTGATAAATCGGGAAAATAAAAAAAAGGACTTTGCGGATGTATGCGGACAGGAAATGGCGAAGCGTGCTGCAGAGATCGCTGCTGCAGGATTTCATAACCTGCTGCTGGTCGGACCGCCGGGCAGCGGGAAATCTATGATCGCAGAGCGGATTCCTACCATTATGCCTCTGATGAGCAGGGAGGAAAGCATTGCTGTTACAAAAATTTGTAGTATGGCAGGAAAACTGCAAAAAGGAGAAGGGATGGTATGGCAGAGACCTTTCCTGCAGCCGCATCATACGATCACTGCACAGGCTCTGGTAGGAGGCGGAAATACGCCGATGCCAGGAATTGTGACGCTGGCACATCGAGGTGTGCTGTTTTTAGATGAACTGCCGGAATTTGGCAGAGAAAAGCTGGATCTTTTAAGACAGCCTGTTGAGGATAAGAAAGTGCAGATCATCAGGGCAAGATATGCCTGCACGTATCCTTCGGACTTTTTACTTGCTGGTGCGATGAATCCGTGCCCATGCGGTTATTACCCGGATCTTCACAAGTGTAATTGTACGGATCAGGAAAGAGAAAGATATCAAAAGCGTGTCTCGGGAGCACTTTTAAACAGACTGGATATCTGTGCTGAAGTAGGACGGATTGAGTGGGGACAGTTACAGAAACAGGGAAATGAATCAAGTGCAGTGATCGCTTGGCGCGTACAAAGGGCGATCAACAGACAGAAGATAAGATATGGGATGGACAATAAATTTAATGCAGATTTATCCAATGAAGAAACGATACTGTACTGCGGAATGAATGCAGGCGCAGAGCGGATTCTGGAGAGAACCTACACAAAATACCAGCTAAATCCAAGAAGCCTGTTCCGTATCCGCAGACTGGCAAGAACGATCGCCGATCTGGCAGAGTCGGATGAGATAAAAGAGGTACATGTCAGCGAGGCGATAACGCTGAATAAGGGGTTGTGGCATGCGTAAAGGAGACCTTACATGACAACAAAAAACATAGAAGAACAAAAGAAATATGAATACTGGCTGTACCAGACAAATCCGCTGCGGCGAAGCCGCATGATCCGGATGACGGAGAGGGGATCAGCCCCAAGGATCTTTATGAGATGAAAGAGGAAGAACTGAAGAAGCTGTGGCGGTCTATTTGCCAAAATGGGCAGGAAAGTGTGACGGAAAGAGATATTGCCCTTATTTTAGAAAGCCGCAGGACATTTGACCTGCAGGGAGAATATGCAAAAACTGCAGGAAAAAGGAATCACATTTGTATCCATATTGCATGAGGGACTACGCATATAAGCTGCGTAATATCCCGGATCCGCCATTCGCCTATTTCAAAAGGACAGATAATACAAAAGAACAGACAGGATCAGCCGACGATCGCCATCATCGGAGCCAGAAACTGTAGCGGATACGGAAAAGAAATCGCAAAAAGATTGGGAATGTGCTGCGCAGATCTGGGGATGACGGTTGTCAGCGGACTGGCAGCAGGAATTGACAGTATAGCGCAGGAAGTCGCCAATCAGGCGGGCGGTTTTGTACAGGCGGTGCTGGGAAGCGGTGTAGATATCTGTTATCCGGCGCAGAACAGGAGCCTGTATGATGCAGTACTGAAAAACGGTGAGATTCTCAGCGAATATCTGCCGGGGACAGCGCCTATGGCATGCAATTTTCCACCACGGAACCGGATCATCAGTGGCCTAAGTGATGCCTTGATCGTGGTAGAGGCAAGGCAGAAAAGCGGGACAAGCATTACAGTCAATATGGCACTTGAGCAGGGAAAGGATGTGTATGCCATTCGGGGCGGATTACGGATCCGATGAGCCTTGGCTGCAATCACATGATCAGTCAGGGAGCAGGCATTATCACAGATATCGAGGAAGGTCTGCTGGAAATCAGGCAGATGATACTGGAAAGAACTGAACACGCAGACAAATGCAATAAAGCACAAGATAACACGGGTTTACATAACATAAACAGACAAAAGAACCCCTATTTGCCGGATGACCTGAAAGGCCGTCTGTATGCCTGCATGGACTATATGCCAAAAACGATGCAGCAGCTTTATGAAGAAATCGGAGATGCCAATATTGCGGAGATCATGACTGCCCTTTGCAGATGGAACTGGATGGAGCGGTTGTGGAAAAGGGAGGGGCGTATTCTTTATGAAATCGTTTTTTTTTATTTGGTGAGTTGGGCATAATTCACAAAAAAAAAGCGTTCATTTTGCAACTTTACAGCATTGAATTATGGCAATGGAAAAATTATAATAAAAAAGACTATATGATGCGCTGACTGTGTCTGTAATGATGGGGAACATGTTGGGGCAGACAACATCCGGTCATGCATCTTTCATATATGTCATGATAAAGAGCGAAACAAATAAGAAAGGGGATACATGAATGGTATTTAACAAATTACCGAAAGAGATGAGAAGAACACTTTGCGCTCACGCTGGCTGCCTCTATGGTGGCTGGACGGGAACGCAGACACCGGTTCTTGCAGATCAGGTGCAGGAGGTTTCTGTGCAGGGAAGTGCAAAATGCGCAGACAGAGGCTGGAGAGGAACAAAATGTCCGGGCTGCAGAGCAGCAGGAAGAAGTACCCGTGGCAGAAGAGCAGACAGGTACAGATAAATCTGTACAAAAGCAGACGCTGTCTGCAAATGAGGTCAACCCGGTTGATCCTGTTACAGATCCGAATGGGCAGGAAAGCAAGATTGAAACACAGGCAGCAGAAGAGGAAGAAATTGAGGCTGAGACAGCAGATGGAGAAGTTACCAGTGCTACATATGTAGAAATTGTCGTACAGGATCAGGAAGGTAATTATGCCGGCAAAGTGAACTGTGGTTTTGACTTTGATAGTGTGAATCATACAGCAAGACTTGTTAGAATCTTACCGGCGGAAAATGAATCATACAGAACGGCAGTGGATGAAAAGAGCAGTGTTAAGCTGATTATTAAAACAGTATCATATAATAAAGAGGAATATACGGTTAATACGATTTATAACGACGGTGGAATCTGTGGAGCAGGTCTGCCCAATCTTGATCTTGTCATAGGGAAAGAAGTTACCTTGATCGGAACCAATGCATTTAAGGATGTGGGAGCCAAGACTCCGGTGAAGTCAGTCACATTTGAAGCAGAATCCGGGTTAAAAGAGATTGGTGATTATGCATTCAGTGCTGCGAATCTGAGCGGAGAGGTTATACTTCCGCAATCAGTAGAAATATTGGGGAAGGTGCATTTCGTGGTACAGCGTGTACAAAATTCACCTTCGAAGCCGGCTCTAAAATGACAGCAATGGGTGATAGCGTATTCGCGAATTGCGGCAAGCTGACAGAGGTTGAGAATTTCCCGAGTGGTATTACCAAAATCCCTGACAGTAGCTTTATGAGCGATAAAGTACTTGCAAAGGTTACTTATGCAGCTCCGGAAAAAATGACAGGAATCGGTGCGAGTGCTTTTTCCGGTTGTGAGGTACTTGTTTCAGATGCATCGTATTCGCCGATTACAGAAAATATGGTCACAATCGGAGCATCTGCATTTATGGGGTGTAAAGGGGAACAATTTACAACTGTTACCATTCCGGCAAGTGTAACAAAACTGGAACAAAATACATTTGCAAATTGTCTTAGCCTGGCAACGGTTACATTTACAAATACAGAAAGTGTAACGGAAATTGCAGCAAAGTGTTTTGCAAATGATGGTGCATTAACAGAGTGCGAGCTTCCCGCAAAATTGGAAGTGCTTGGCGACTCTGCTTTTGGTGCGACTGCGCTCACCCATGTACGTATTCCGGTTACGCTGCGGGAGGCAAAACAGCCATTTTCTAAATGTCAGCAGATCGGACAGATTGAATGGGAAGAAGGGCTTACCAAGGTAATAGATAATCTCTTCCAAAATATGGAAAGCAGCCTAAAAGTGGATTTTCAGAATCAGATCACAGAAATAGGAAATCATGCATTTGATTCCAGTTTAATTACCGGCATAACAGGAACTAACAAACTGGTAAAGATTGGAGAATATGCGTTTAATAGTTGTGCGGGTATAAGCGGTAAAGTAGAATTACCCGCCGTAACAGAAATACATGCCTATGCATTTTCGAAGATCTTTGCAACAGATTTTGAAATTTCGGAGAATATTACATTAATAGATAACAGCGCTTTTATGAATTGTACAAACCTGAAAGCAATAAACAAGAATGATGGTGTTGCAGACGTCGATCTTGGTAATATGACGAAGCTGGCAGAAATCGGAAAACAGGCATTTGCAGGATGTTCTTCCATTGTCAGCCTGCGTCTGAGCGGAACCATTACAAAAATCAATGACAGTGCATTTTCAAAACTGACTACTCTGGCGAATGTCAAGTTTAATGACAATGGCGAAGCAGGAACAACGGAACTTGGTAGCAGTGTGTTCTCCGGTGTACAAACCTTGTAGAAGTATCAACGGCAAAAAATGTTGGAATTATTGGAAGCAGTGCTTTTTCAGGCTGTATCAAGCTGATGCGTTTGAATTTGGCGGAAGGCTTACAGATCATTAAGAGCGGTGCTTTTCAGGCTGTGCACGTCTGGAGGGTGCTTTTGCCGGAAGGAGTAAGTGAAAAATATTCCAGCGCAAGTGGTGCAAAGGTAATGCTGCCGAATGAAAAGGCGGTTCTTGAAATTCCGGGAACAGTAACAGCTATAGAGGATAGTGCATTTGCGAGCTGCTATAGTGCGGATGAAACACTTCAGGCAGATGGCGAAAAAGAGCCGTCTGACTATAAAATCGGCATCAAAGCAGTTCATATTGCAGGTAATCCTGCGGGCACAACAATCGGTGCTTCCGCATTTGCAGGCTGCCAGAATCTGACAAAACTGACATTGGGAGAAGGCGTGACCGGGTTAGGAGACAGTGCCTTAAAAGATACCAGACTGGAAGAAATTACGATTCCATCTACCTTTGAAACCGGTACTGCGAAGAATTCTCCGTTTACATCCGGGGAAAACAGTACTCTGAGGAAAGTGACATTTGCAGATGGTATTCAGGTGATTCCGCAGTATTTCTTAAGCAACATTACAACACTGACAAAAATCGAAATACCGGCAAGTGTGCAGAAGATCGGGGATCATGCATTTGCAGACTGTAGTAATCTTACAGCGGTGACTTTTAAAGAACCGGCTGATTCAAAGCTTACAACGATTGATACAAGTGCCTTTGAGGGCTGCAGCCTGATGACGCTTTTTAAGCTGCCTGAGGGTGTGACAACAATCAATGCCTCTGCTTTTAAAGATTGCAAAAAAATAAGTCTCACAGACCTTCCAACAGGTTTGATAACAATCGGTAACGCAGCATTTGAAAACTGCACAATGCTTCGGGTTGGCGAACTGCCTGCTATAACAGCCTTGGGAACGGCTGCATTCAAAAACTGTGTTAATCTCCCGTTTCTGTCAGTAGACACCTCTAATTTGGCTGAGATCAATGCAACGGCATTTGAAGGATGTACAGGCCTTAGAAGTGTTCAGATTAATGGTGGTGAAAAAGAAACAAACGACGATTGCTGATGGGGCGTTTGCGACATGTAATAGTTTAAAATGGTTAGATATTGAGAATGTCAAATCGATTGGAAAAAATGCATTTGCAAAGCTGCCGTTTTCAGCATTGGAGATCAATCAAGTAGATACCATCGGGGGAATCTGCCTTTGCAAGTTGTGATAAATTAGAAAATCCGGTCATCCAAAATGTAAAAACAATTGGTGCTTCAGCATTTGCGGGATCTGGAGCGCAGACAGACGATAACAAAGTATTGCTGGATTCTATTCAGAATGTGGGCAGCAGGGCGTTTGAAGGATGCCAATTTACAAGTGCTGATATCAGGGATTTGGAGAAAGTTACAACTTTACACAGATCCGGGAAACAAAGATTGAGTATTCTCCATTTGCAAAGAGCAGCATTAAAAAGTGGAGTTTAGTGATGAGACAAAGAACACTGTTTGCACAAAGGCATTTAAAAAATGTAACCAGTTTACAAAGCGTGGAGCTGGCTTATTGTTTCACATACGGTAATATTTCCACCATTGATGCAAGTGCTTTTTGAGGGCTGTGTGAATCTGACTGATATTAACCTGAGTGATAAATTGACAACAATCAACGGACTTGCTTTCTACAATACAGGATTGACAGAAATTACGGTTCCGGCTTCTCTGACAAAGATTACAACAGCATCCGCTGCAGGGAAAAACGTCGGTCCATTTGCAGGAGGTGTGCTGAGAAAAGTAACGTTTGCAGATGGTGTAACAAAATCATTACAGGGTATGTTTATGGGTACGACTTCTCTGGAAGAAGTGGTATTAACGAAAAGCCTTTTAAAACGATCGACCAGAATGCCTTTAAAGATTGCAGCAGTCTCAAGAAGCTGTCAGTAGGAAAGAGTGGAGGGGAAAACGTACTTGATACAGTAGAAACCATTAATGCAGGTGCGTTTAACGGCTGTTCTTCTCTGGAAACACTTACATTAAAGAATGTTGCAAAAATTGATTCCAGCGATACTAACAGAACATTTGGCGGCTGTACGAGCTTAAAGAAAGTATCTGTTACCGGTGTGACGACAACAGATAACACAGGAAAGACAACACTGAGTACAACAATCGGAACATCTGCCTTTAAGGACAATAAGGCGCTGAAAGAGATAAATCTGGATACGATCAAAACCGTATCGCAGGAAGCATTCAGAGGCTGTGGTGTGGCAGATGATGGAACAGATCCTGCAACATTAACTCTGAATAATGTAAACGCTATTGGTTCACTTGCTTTTTACGGATGCGGATTTAAGGCAGTACAGATACCGCGTCAGCTGACTTCCGTAGCAACCGGTAAGATTGATGGAGTGGAATATGGTCCGTTCGCAGGCGGAAAACTGGAAACAGTTTCATTTGGTACGTTGATCAATACTATTCCGGATAATTTATGCATGAATACTACAAGTCTGCAGAAGATTGAGCTGCAGTCTGTCAAAGCAAAGCCTGAGAACGATTGGCAAAATGCATTTAAGGGCTGTACATCGGTAGAAGAAGTTACAATTCGAAGGGCATTTTAACTGTCAGCAATTCAGCTTTTGAAGGCTGCAGTGGACTGACAGATGTTACGATAGCAGCGAAAACGATCAATGCCAAGGCTTTTGCAGAGTGTAAAAATCTGAAGGCAGTGAAAATGGAAGAAGGTGTGACGACAATTCAGGGCATGGCATTTGCCAACACACAGATTTCTGCTGTTACCATACCTTCTACCCTTACAACGGCCGGAACGACAAAAGAAGGAACCATTGAAAAAGGACCTTTTGCCGGAACGATGATTGCAACAGTGCATGGTCAAACAGAGGATAGTACCGAAGCACAGGAAGGTGCAACAATTCTGCCGGAAACCAAAAAATACCGGATAATCTTTTCCTTGGCTGTACCTCTATTATAGATGTACAAATTCCGGAAACTGTTACTGAGATTGGACAGAAAGCATTTAAGGATGCCAGCAGTGTTGAAAATGTGACGTTTGCCGTGAATACGGGAAACCGGTAAAGTAAAGGGAGTAGAGAAGATTGGCATCAGTGCATTTGATGGCTGCAGCTCATTGCAGGAGCTTGTTTTGCCGGAAACTGTAACAGAAGTGCTGCAGGGAGCTTTTTGCAAATGAAGGAGCTCTGGTAAAGGCTGATATGAGTCGGACAGCATCTCTGAAAAAATGGGATAAAGAGTCTTTCAAAGGGAGATACAGCACTGGCAGAGGTTATTCTGCCGACAGCAGGTGGTATCACAGCAATTCCGGATGGTGCATTTGCAGGATGTACTACTTTGACAGGTGAAAACCTGAAAATTCCAAAAAATATTGTAACGATCACAGCGAATGCTTTTAAAGAGTCCGGTTTGAAGAAACTGTATATACCAAACCAGGTGACAATGATCGGAGCAAGCGCATTTGAGGCTTGTAAAAATCTGGAAGATGTGCATATTAGTAACAATATATCGATCATCAGTCAGAGTACGTTCAAAAAACTGTGAGAAGCTGAAAAAAATTGAGATTCCGGTTAAGGTAGAAAAATTGGAACAAATGCATTCTATGGTTCCGGACTGAAAGACGTATATATTTTTTGGAGATCCGGAGATTGGCGGTGGTATCACAAATACCTATGCAGGCATGAAAAATCAGCTTTCTGTTTTTGAAAAAGAAGTTGTGGATGAAACAGCCAGTGCAGTGAGCCAGCATATATTTAATGCAGACTTCACAATTCACGGTGCTGAAAATACAAAACTTAAGACAGCGTTTTTTGATACATACAGAACAGAAACAGACGGACCGTCTGTACCAAATGTTGCAGATGGCAAGGGAACGATCGCTATTTACAGTACGAGTCTGGCGAATACAGATCAGCCATGTATGAAATGGGACAGTCTGGATGAGGCTGTTTACAGGGCTGCAGCAATTAAGCTGGATCAGTCAGAACTGACCATGATGCTCAAAAATAAGAAAGCCATGGTGGCAAGTGTAATTCCTGCTGATGAGACGAAGGAAGACAGCGTACTGGATGCGCTCACATGGGAATCTAGTGACGAAAAGATTGCAAAAGTAGATGCCAACGGCGTGATTACCGCGAATGCAGAAGGTACGGTAACGATAACTGCAAAAGCGGGAGATGTAAAGGCAGAATGCAAGGTTAAGGTAATCAGCCCAATCAACACCTGCGTGATGCAGAAAGAGGGTGGAACAGATAGTCTGACTTCTCTGGCACTCAGAGGCGGCGAAAGTATCACTGTGACTTTCGATGTACAAAAATCCAATAAGCAGGCATCCGATGAGTATACAATAAAGGCGGGAGACGCTTCTGTGATCTCTGTTGAGAAGAAAGATAAAAGTAGCAATACTTATGTGATAACTGCCCTGAAGAAAGGAAAAACTTCTATCATCTGTAGTGCAACGGATGGATCTGAATTTACCCAAACGTTTGATGTAACGGTTGATTCTACACAGCATATTGTTGCGGATCCAACGAAGTTTAGCAATAATAATGAGGACGGTTCCCGTAATTATGAAGCAAATACAAAAGATTCCCTGGACCTATCATGTGGACGGTGTATCTGAGATAAAGATCACATTTGATCCTGTGACGGAAGTAGAGCCTAATCATGACTTTATACTTGTGTATGACAAAGATGGAAAATCATTATTGTATGATGGAGATACTGCTGTAAATGGTGTCGCAACTGTAGTGGCAGAAGATAGTACAGTGAAGTATAAGTATACGGGCGATCAGCTTGATGACCGGACGTTTACAGTAA
>VOFC01000403.1_pt1 | contig 20000 bp, 30 predicted proteins | sample 5384161 | NCBI WGS metagenome assembly VOFC01 (sample SAMN12384722, study PRJNA508395) | human gut metagenome | isolation source: healthy gut B | host: Homo sapiens
CTCAATAGCTGGATTTCAGTACGTATTGCTTAGGTGGCAGTTAGTTTACTGATAAACTATTACTTCTTTATTGGAGAAGCTATATTCAGCGATGTACTTTTATCTGTATTGTTACTCGGTAAAGAAGTACATTCTCACTGAAGCTCTGCGAATGGCGAGTGAGAGACTGTTCTGGGAGATTGCAATGGGTGTTTGCTGAGTGCTTGTAATACCAGCACGGCGCTCGGCCTAATGCAGAACCAGGAGCTATCTTCGTTTCTAAATGACTATGATTTTATGGTCTACAGGTGAGCCATAGCAAATATGTAAGCGATATTTGCGTCAATGTTTATCATGCGGAGTGCACCGTATCAGAGTACGCACTTTGTAGTCAATCTGGAACGCAGTGGCAGAATGTAATGATGCCCTCTCTACCTGTTGTTGGCATTGCAGGTGAGTGCGGAGAGCCTGCACCAGTTTGCTGAAGTTATGAGAAATTCTGCATAATATGTGCCTTCGATACCAATGTTAAATGCAATATTTTACAAAATGCCACTTACTATGCAGATGGTACTATATTGCCTATTCTTATTCTTTGCGGTGCTACAGCGATGGTTTTTGGATAATGATGAGCTGTCAAGCAGAATGGAAAGGAATGCGTGGAAGACTGTTTTTTATCTGTACAGCAGCATTCGTTTGCGCTTGAACTTGTTCAAAGTAATGTGGAACTGCTGGGGCTAAAAACTCAGGTGACTTCAAGTGCAAGTATCTTCTGGATTCTATGGGGGCACGTGGTATCGCTGGAGTAGTGCTTTGCGGATTCGTAAAAAAAATATAGGAAAACTGAAAAATATTTCAGTGATGATGTCTTCTGTTATGGTTTCTCGTTTATTTATGGGAAGCTCATATGTTGACAAGATATGTTACAGATACAGATACTGGTGAACTTATGCTTGGTATGCAGGATATGAACTTGGATAATGTTGCAAAGCTATTACCACAAGGCGAATGGTATCAAATTAGACAATAACAAATTATAATTTGGCATTAGGGTTCAGCAGCGAGGACTTTTTCAGTTCCACAGTTTCGCCGGGCATTTTTTCTTTTTACATGGAAAGCGGGACATGGCAGGACAGTAATGCCTTGATGGACAACAAACTATGCTTTACGAAGTTTGTTGGGTGTTAAATAGCGATGGTTGGCGCTGAAGATGAAAAGGCGTGGAGCGCTGATGGCTTCTGGAACAAAAGTTACTATTAACAATAGTAACGCCGGTAACTTTTACAATTGTTGAAGGATAGTGAAGATACCACCGATACTGTTTATACACCGCAAGAATGGGCGGTCAACTGGGAGGAAGCGTGGCAGAACAGAAGAAACTATTGTTATGAAGAGAACAAATTTTTATTCCAATGGGCTTCACATACGACTATTATATTACCAAAGACCAACTTGCTGATGTAGATGCAGATGTTCGCTCAACCTACTTCTGAAAGCAATTGTTCTGAATGATGAACAGGTCGGAAAGGTACGGTGATATATTACAACCGCTTCCGGAGAAAAGAATTCCAAAATCTAAACTTCGAATCCTTCAAAAGACTGTGCGGACCGCCGTAAGCAAACAGCAGACACATTTGAAACGAATAATTACGGCTTCACAGCCACAAGCAAGCTTTGATACTGATGAGCTCGTCTTCAGCGTCCCATATATGAAGAACGCCTTCACTGCTACGGTCAACGGCGAACCGGTCAATGTTGAGGAAGTGGATTGCGGTCTTATGGCTATTCCGGTCCCGGCAGGAGAAGCGAACATCGTTGTAACTTACCACACGCCCGGACTAAAAGCGAGTAATACCATTTCGATTGCTGGTATTATTATCTGGATTCTATATGCGTTGTATGCTATAATAGGGCAAAAAAAAGGGTACGCCCTGAATTACAGGAAGCCCAGCACCGAAGTAGTAGAAGTAATTCGAAAAGGGGCAACATCATGCCAAGGCAGCAACCATCAAGTCCTAAAAGAAGCGCAAAGCAGCTCGACTTCGAAGACTGGTATGAGATTGCCAAATACTGAAAGAGCACGGTGACCTCCTTGTACCTCAATCTCTATGAGGATGAAGAAGGGCATAAACTGGGCCGGTGGATTGAGCGGCTGAGGAAGCGTTCTATAACAGGAACCCGAAAATCAAAGTCGCGCTGACTCAGACGGGTATTATGCGTGCTCGAGAAAATCGGCATGGTATGGAAACTCGAAAGCCGATATCCATGGCCGGAATGGTATCTACAATACAGGCTGTATTGTGCAGCCAACGGTGACCTGCTCGTACCAAAAATGTACAAGAATGAGCAGTATGCTCGGTAACTGGATTGGCGAACAGCGAAAAAATATAAAGGAACGCTCAAACCCGAACAAATCGAGGCACTCGAAAAAATCGGTATGATCATGGGAAGTCGTTGACCGAGATGTCTGGGAGAAACGCTACAATGATGCTTACGCTTACTACAACGAGCACGGCAATATAGATGTGTCGCCTAATGTCTTGACGGCAGGCAATATGTATCTGCGTGACTGGCTGATAGCGCAGAAGAGTTTGTATCAAGAAGCCAACTGCGAGACAGACCTTGACTGGGAGCGCCACGACCTGCTGGATGACATCGGAATGGACTGGGAAAAAAGCAGGTTGGCAGAAAATCCTATAGCTACGCATATCGAGCGCAGAGGTATTATAATGAATTCGGCAACTTGGATGTGCCGGAGGATTATAATGACATGATGGGTGGCAATCTCCACGAATGGGTGAAACGCCAGTGGAGACTTTATCATCGCCCGACAACGGACAAGTCGGATGCCTACATAAGCAAGAAGAAAGAACTTGAAAAACCTTGGCTTTGATTGGGCTGCGAAGGTCGCTGGGATTGGGATGCCAAAGAAGCTACTTGGCTGCAAAACTACAACGGTATCAAAGCCTATGTGGATGCGAACGGAAGCCTGCCTATTGGTGAGAGTTCTATTCCCTTGACGACTAGCGTAAACAGCGAATTCTGGATTGCTGCTCAGAAAGCTGCTATCCGAAACGGAATGATGAACGAAGATAAGCAGCAGATGCTTGCCTCAATCGGCATTATCTACGGCCAGTTTAAAAGGAACGATGACTGGCAGGAAAACTATAACTTCGTTAAGGCATACTATGAGCAGCACAAGCAGCTGCCCGTCGGTGTCAATTCTCAGCAGATGAGTACCGGTAGCCTGTCCGGCTTTTGGATTGGTCTGCAGCGCAAGAAATTAAGGACAACGCGCTGTCCGCCGAGAGTAAGCCTGCTGAAAGAAATCGGCATCGAATACGGGCAACTTGAAAAACAGCTGGAACGCGAACTACAATGCGGTAAAGGCGTTCTTCGATGAACATCATCACTTGCCCGTACAGGATGCTTCGATTCTGTTTCCAAGCGGTATCCAATCTCGTAATTGGATTACCAACCAGAAGAAATTTCTCCAAAGCAGGAACTTTGCGGAGGACAGAGTAAAGCTTCTGAACGATATTGGTATTGTTGCCCGAAGCGGATGCCCCTGAAACCGTCTAAGAGTAAGAGCGTGGCAGCGAAGAAAAGCCGCTCGACCAGTTCCAAGCCGAGCCGTAAGGTATCTAAGGGCCCCCTGCGGAAGAGAATGGCAGAGTGCTATGATTTCGTAAAGCGTTGCTTAGAAGAGAGCGGTACACTCCCAACGGGGAGAGAAGTCTACAACGATGCCCAATGGCGTGCAAACGAAGTCTTGGATTAAGCAGCAGCGTAAAGTGTTAAAGGATTCCGGATTGCCAGCTTGATAAAGTTGAGCTTCTGGGCGCTATCGGCATTGTAGGCAATCTTATGGAACAGAACTGGATGCGTGACTACGAGTGCATAAAAGCGTATGTGGAAGAGCATCATCAGCTTCCTGTCTATAAAAATTCTTTCAGTTGATTGCCGGACGGAGGCCAGAGTGCGCAGTGGATTGCCAATCGGCGTACTCAGATGCGCAATGGCACGATGCCGGAAGAAAGATAAAGATGCTGGCAGACATTGGTATTGTCTATGGGAGTCTCGCCGATAATTGGAAAAGAAAGCTACAATGCCATCAAAGCCTATCTTGACGAGCACGGAGAACTTCCCGCTCAAAAAGCGTCCATAACTTTGCCGACAGGTTCGCAGTCCCATTGGTGGATTCGGAATCAGACGCTCATGCTGCATCAAAGGCAAACAGAGCGAAGACAAGGTCAAGCTGCTCAACAGAAAATGGAATCAAAAAAACAGGTGACAAACCAAAATATAGGACTTTCTATGGACATCAGGGAAATTCCAAAAACGAATGGATGATGCTCTTGGCGAGGTAAAGCACCTGTTGGTACAATCCGGCTACTATGATAATCAGACTCTGGAAAACATCGACTGCGACAGGGATGACCCAGACGATGTGCGACGCTGGAATGAGCTCACGAGCACGTCGAAGCTGCTCTTAAAGGCAGTTGACGACCTTAACTACCTACACCGCCCGATTGCCGCTACGAGCCGGTTGCACCTGGACACCAGCGGCAGATACGAGGAAGATTTCAACGAGTACACCTCTGGCTCTGGCCTCGAGCTTTTTACTGGCGGATAATTGCAGCAAACCCTGCTGGGTGCGTTCACGCGTAGAGGTCGATGACGATGGCAACTACTATATCGTTGGTCATAATGGTCTCAATATGGACGGCTTGGTAACGAGCTAGAAAATAAGGAATATTGCTGAATAATGTGAGGACCTCTGCTTTCGTGGCAGAGGTCCTTTTTTCCGTTCTGGACGATTTGCAGGTAACCGCTCAACCACAGCCGTCAAGCAAAAAAATAAGACTGGAGCCAAACCCGGCTCCAGCAAACTTCAAATTTTTTTGTAAACGTCAGGCAGCTTGTCCGACCACGGTGCATATATCGGAGTCAGAACCCCGCTTGCACGGACTTTTAGCCCCCACTTTCACGCGCTAAAGCCCCAACCTATGTATTGGAAACAAAACGGATAATATAATAGGTCACTCTGCCTGAATGTTTAAGCTACCCTCACCGGTGACCATGGCAGCAAAAGCTCTGCCAGCGTTTTTACTGGCAGAGCAGAAGTCAATCGTCTAGTTCAGGTACAGGGATATCGTTTCTTTGCAATAGATCTCTGCATAATTTCTTTCACGATACGGTCACAGCCCTTAATGGCTCCACCAGCACCAGCAGGTTGAACGCCAGTTGCTCTGCTTGCTTTTCAGAATGCTGCTAATATTGCGAATAGAAGAACCTATTATGCGCTTACAAAGCACGAACTTCTTGTACCGAAAAGGCATGAAGTGTTCGTGCTTTTTCGTTTTTTGCAAGCGCTATCCAGCATGTTCTGTTCGGCTTTCCCATTTTGGCTTGTTCACATTATCCATCAAGTATAATTGATTGCGTCGATGAAATGAGTGCGGGAATAAAAGCTTGAAATAAATACTAGAATATAATTCTATTGGAATTTTAACAAAGTTCGACAGAAAAAGAGTGAAAACACGTTGAAATTGTTTGCTTGAAGGTTGTATTATAACTAATACGGATAAATGTAGTATGATACGAATCATTCAACTGGATGCGGATAGTAAAATAAATACAGTCAGTATGATGGCCACCTAAGAAGTCTTTTTTGCTTCTCTGGTGGCCTTCTTTATAAACCACATGCGGGAATTGTGAAATTTATATTTATGATTCCCAAATCACCTAAGCGACGCAATCCATTGTAACTGAGGGGATAGGTGATTTTGTGGTGAAACTGCTTAGTTGCGCTCGAAGCAGGGGACCTCCCTAGGTGTGATTTGACCGAAAAAATTCAAATCGCTATAGGAGGTCAAAATGACTGAATTAGAAATGTATGAACTTTGGCGCACACTTCGTTTATGGGCCAATTATAATCAGCTTAACCAGACGATAGAAAAAGAACTGGCTTAGTAATTCGTTCAACAGCCATATCCTTGATTTGTTAGACAAAAGGAAATTAAATACAGGTCGGAGAAACGTCTCCTTAGATATAGGAACAAAGGGGGAAAAGGCGACTTGCTGGTAATGCAAATCAGCCGATTATTATCAATATTGATGATGTGGCTGATGTCATTGATGTTCGTGCGGAAGATGAATTCGCTCGAGTAGAGCTTCTGGTATCATTGAAGCAGGAATTGGAAAGACTCTCACCCAGAGAGCTAATGATTATTCGTACTTATTTGGATTATCCTATAGAGGTTGTGGCGAGGAAGCTTAAGGTTAGACCCAACACGATTTCTAAGGCACGAAGAAAAATTGCAAAGAGAATTGAGAAAGAAGCTGGTTTGAGATGAAAAGGGAAGAACTGTGGACTCCATCTGCAAGGCGGTTTGAATGTCTGCTCAAGGCTGCGCAGAATGGCGACTATAACGCATACATGAGTTTGATAGCATGAGGTTTTTTAAGGTAATGGATGACAAGGCAAGAAATAACTACTTGCGCGATTACGAGATGTTTACGGCACTGGTTGAACGGGTCTCAGAAGGAATCTTTGGTTTCAGTTCCGAAGATGCGTATCAGCGTGAATTGAACAAGGAAAACACCCGTCAAAGAAGCGGAAGAAGTTCGGACGCAGGTGATGATCTGAGCGTTAGTAGTTAATATTGATTCAAATAAAAAACAGATTGCTGCAAGCGTAGCAATCTGTTTTTATTTAAATCAGTTGCGTTTTAAGCAAAAATTTGAATCATGTATCAATTGACTGCTACATATAACAATCTATCGAATTTTAGCCTCATTCACCTTATGAACAAGGGTATATTTGTAAAATGTGCCGAATTTGTGTACTTGTATAATTAAAGTGAATCCGATTTGTTGATAAATGTCGAATTGTGTGCTATTATATCAATACATATATTGGGAAAATATTGCGTTGGTAGACTGCTGAATTGTGCTAAGGATTTTCCATGAGTAATTTGTGGGAATACCTTTTGCGGCTCAAAACGGCTTTCCCTGATTTCAATTGCAATATGGAAAATAATATGTGTGCAAAGAAGAACGAGGAGTAAGAACATGACAAGGTTTAGGCATGACTTGATTTTGCGGATGATAAAGCTGTTAGATGCTGTGCTTGTGACGATACCATTTGCAATGTGCTGGTATCTATATTATGCTAAGCGCGTTGCATCGCCGTATTATGCAATGGGCGATTACCTGGTCGTGGCACTGTTCTTTGTGCTGTTCATCATCTTTGGACGCGTTTATGACGCTTTTCTGATGTCGATGCAGAGTATCTCCGAAATTATCTACGAGCAATTTTTGGCGGCTGCGGTCAGCGATTTTATCATGTATGTCGTGATCTGGCTTTTGTCCAAGCACCTGCCCAACATTCTTCCTGGCGTGGCAGCTCTTGTGGGACAGGTTATTATGGCCTCAATTTGGGCTTATAACGCTCACCACGCCTACTTTAAAACCTTCCGCCGCAAGCAACAGCTGTTATTTATGATACCAGACGCGGTATGGAGCGGCTGATTGGTAAGTACGGTCTTGATGCCAAGTACAAAGTGGTTTCCACAGCTATGGCGGGGAGTGCATCGAGAATCTTTCCATGCTGGACGGCATCAACACAGTGTTTTTGAGCGGCATCCACAGCCATGATCGGAATATTATTTTGAAATACTGTGTAGAAAACAACATTACTGTATTTGTAGTACCACGCATCGGTGACACCATTATGTCCGGTGCACATCACATGCATATGTTCCACTTGCCGATGCTTCGTGTTGGCCGGTATAATCCTCAGCCGGGTATCTGTTTGTAAAACGACTGCTAGATATTGTCATTTCTGCTATTGCACTTGTGATTTTGAGTCCAATCTTCCTTGTGACGGCTATTGCCATCAAAGCAACGGATCACGGTCCAGTATTTTACAAGCAAATTCGTTTAACGAAGGATGGCAAAGAGTTCGGCATTCTCAAATTCAGAAGCATGCGGGTCGATGCTGAAAAGGACGGCGTCGCCCGTCTTTCCAGCGGCGAAAACGATGACCGCATCACGCCCGTTGGCAAAATCATTCGTGCTTGCCGCGTTGATGAATTGCCGCAGCTTATAAATATCTTGAAGGGTGACTTGAGCATCGTCGGCCCCCGTCCGGAGCGCCCTGAGATTGCAGCTCAGTACTGTGAGGAAATGCCGGAGTTCGCCCTGCGCCTGCAGGCCAAGGCTGGCCTGACCGGCTATGCCCAGGTTTATGGCAAGTACAATACTACCCTTACGACAAACTGACTATGGATTTGATGTACATAGCTCATCCGAGCATTGTCGAAGATTTGAAAATCATGTTTGCAACTGTAAAAAATCCTGTTTATGCCTGAAAGTACCGAGGGAGTTTCTGAGGGTCAAATCACGGCTATGAGTGGAGAAAAATCTCTAAATATCGATGATTTTCGTACATTTTAAGTTGCTAAAAATTGGAAGAAAATCCAGAGTGGAGTCAGGCATAAATGCGGCTCTTACAGTAGCGTTAAGCTAGACAGTGCGGCAGACTGCCCTACATGAGGCTGAAATACTGCATCTAGTAGTGCAAAAATGTGAGACCAAGCGTGAGAGAGGGCAAGACGAGTGTGAATTGAAGCGTTTATGCTCAGAAAAAGCACTTTTTATGGATGCGACCGTAGCTCGTGGGTTTATGTCGAGGGATGTACCGAGATTGTGGTGACTTTCACACAGCGGTTTCAGGGACTTGACGATGATAACATCATCTGCGATTTCATCCCGATCTTGGAGATAACAAGGCGGATGTGAGAGTGATGGTGATAACCGCATGGTCGCAGAGATGTTCATTGGTGTGGGGCAATCCGGCATAATCAAGGTAGCTACTGTAACGTGGATGAGTGGAACCTGGAATAAAGGCAGGGGCTACCGTAGCGAGTGATAGTGTCATCAGGACTAAAGACAGGAGCTACCGTAGCGTCAAAAATGGTGCAATTTAGAGCGTAGTGGAGACCCAATGCAGCGGCACAAGACATTGTAGCGGCGGTACAAGACATAGCGGCAGTGTGTAGATCACACTGCTGAGGACGATTAGTAGAGCTTTATAAAGGAATAAACGGCTCAGACTCTTTGAGATGAGTCTGGGCTGTAATCTTTGATATGCGGAGAGGAACGATTGAATGCTAGTTAGTGTGATTATGCCGACTTACAACTGCGGCAAGTTCATTTTGCAATCGCATTGATTCTGTGATTGCCCAGACGGTTACAGACTGGGAGGTCCAGATTGTGGACGACTGCAGCACGGATAACACTGCCGAAGTGTTGAAGCCGTACTTGGAGAAGTATCCCAATATCCACTACTATGTTCTTCCGCAGAATGGGGGACCAGCGGTTGCCCGGACGGAGGCCATGAAGCGGGCGACTGGCAAGTATATCGCATTTCTGGATAGCGATGACTTGTGGATGCCGGATAAGCTGGAAAAGCAGATCGCCTTTATGGAGAGGACTGGCGCAAAGTTTAGTGCGACTGGCTATGGTTGGATGGACGAGGAAGCGGAAACGACCTGCACACGGTATTTATTCCTCCGAAGAAAACGAACTACAAATAAGATGATTCGGCTGTCCAATCAATCGGTAATCTGTCCGTGATGTACGATCAGGAAGCACTTGGCAAGTTTGAGGTGCCTCCGATTAAAAAGAGAAACGATTTTGCCCTGTGGCTTAAGATTCTGAAAAAACGGATTACTGCTACGGGATGGAAGAAGTTCTTGGGTACATATCGAATGGGGCGTGCAGGCTCGGTGTCCAGCAAATAAGCTGAAACAGGCAAAGTACCACTGGCAGCTCTATCATGAAATTGAAGGGCACAATGTGGTTCGTAGCATGTACGAGCTTGGTTGCTGGGCTTGGGTCAAAAAGGTACTGGCATCGGGATTGATAAAGAGAAAGGTTTAATTGCTGAATAAAAGGACACAACAGGTAAGTGTTTCAGTGTATGGAGGATGGATTATGAATAATGCCATATTGCAGGACAAAGTATTTAAGTTTTTATACAAAACTTCCGCACTGCATAGTTTGCGGAAAAAGACATATGAAGAATGTTCGTTCGCGATTTAATTATAGCGATTTGAGTGATATCTCTATCTTTGCAGCAAATTGCATTGGTGGAGAGCTTTACTATCTTTTGGGGCTGAAAGTTTAGCTTCGCCGTTAATTAACATTTCGATTGACAGAAATCAATTTATAGTACATTGTGTTCAAATCTTAAGGAATATTTATCACAGCCCATTTCGGTTTCGTTGCATAATGGGGATGTGTTGGAAAAATCGGGGGGGCTGAACTAAAGGAAGTGGAGATTCGATTTCCACATGACACGGATTGTGAAAGTGTTAAGAAAAAATGGGCCGAACGTTGCAAGCGGGTAAATTACGAAAAGATTGTTCTGATAAATGACGACAAAGGACTAACGGTATCAGATTATGAGGCTTATAAAGGCAATCCCGGCGTTTAGAAAGATTCTTTTTACTGCAAAAGATATAAGCAGAGAATATGAGTTCTGCCATCAGTTGACGGAGTATAAAGGACAAACTTATACGGGCAGCTATAACGGAAAGTCGCTGGATGGGCTTTGGAAATTCACTAAAATGTGGGATTACGTATCTTTTTTAAATGGGGATACTCATTAGGATGGGAGATTCGGGATGAAAAAAGGTGGGAATCGTTGGACATTTTGGATTTGGTTACGACTTTTGAACGGACAAACAATTAAAGTAAAATTTTGTTTCAGGAGTTTCAAAAACAGCTTGGGACAGAGAATACGATGGCAGTAGACACACACGGAGGAGCAAAGAAAGCTCCTGCGATGATTGCCGGTACAATAAAGATGTTCCAGCAGTGCGAAAATTGTATGGTTTTGCCGGCATATAAAGGTGTGTTGCTTTTTACGCCTTTGTTTTCCGTACTTAACAAAATCTATCATCGTAAAACATATTATATTGTTGTCGGCGGTTGGCTTGATAGTTATCTGGATAAGTACAGGTGGCTTGAAAAACAGCTCAAAAATTATACAGCAATCTGCGTAGAGACAACAACGATGAAAAGGCTCTTGAAAGACGTGGCTTTCAGAATATCGAACTAATGAAAAACTGTAAGGCATTGCAAAAACTTTCTTTTTTGAAGAACTACCACACAGTTTCACGGAACCTTATGCGCTCTGTACATTTTCACGTGTTATGAAAGGAAAGGAATCGAAAACCTTATTAACGCCATCAAGAAAGTTAATGAGAAAAGCGGAAGCGTTGTGTATACGCTCGATATTTATGGAGAAGTTTGGAAGGACTATACCCATGAATTTGAAGAGCTACAAAAGGCATTTCCCGGAATATATCAAGTATAAGGGAAGTGTGAACTACGATGAAAGTGTGGAAACGCTGAAGAACTATTTCGCACTTGTGTTTCCGACACTTTTTTATACCGAGGAATACCTAGGAACGATCATAGATGCGTATGCTGCCGGCCTACCTGTAATATCATCAAAATGGGAAAGCTATGATGATGTGATCGAAGATAATATTACGGGTATTGGCTATAAATTTGGCAGTGACGATGCACTTGTTGAGGTACTTGAGAATGTCCAAAAAGAAAAACCCGCAAGAAGATGATTGCTATGAAAGAGGCGTGTTTGAGGAAGGCAGAAGAATTCTCGCCAGGAGTAATTGTAGGCGGATTCATAAAGAAGTTCTTCTAAGGGAGTAGATTATGATTTCAAATGCAATGATTCAAAGTGGATAAAAATGCTTCGACATGATAGTGTTCTTCATGTGGAACAAGATGAAGGAAAATACTATTCGGTATCTGAGATTGCTGGATACTATAACAATTTTTGCGGGAAGATTGAGAGCACAAAGAACTTTGATGCAGTTGGTATCCCGCAGAATATTGCATCACACGGAAATGAAAAAAAAGGTGTATTTTCCTATTGCCATCTTTCAGTATGGTTTGGGAGCATATGATCTCTGGATTGAAACAGGGAAGGATGATTATTTCACTGCCTTTTTAGCGATGGCAGATTGGGCAGTCAAAAGTCAAGAAAATCAGGGGCATGGAATACATTTGGGTGTTACACTACAACAATCCCTATTCCTCAATGGCTCAGGGAGAAGGAGCTTCTTTATTAGCACGTGCTTTCAAAGAAACTAAGAATCAAAAATATTACATCTCTTGCAAAAAGCTATTGATTATATGCTTTTTGCCGGTGCAGGCCGGGGGACAAGTGAATACCGATGCTGGTTTGATCTTAAAGGAATACCCTGATAAAGCACCGGTACTGAATGGTTGGATTTTTCTGCCTTTGGTCTGTTTGATGTTTGGAAAATGACAGCAGAGCCTAAATATTTAGAGGCGTGGGAAACAAACCTCTGATGGAATAAAAAATAGTTTAGGAAAAGTTTGATGCTGGGACATTGGAGTTACTATGATTTGAGTGGAAAACTTACAAGTCCTTTTATCATTCCCTGCATATTGAACTGTTAAAAGCTTTGAATCATCTGTTGTCCCCCGCTGAGGAATATGAAAAATATTTAGAAAAATGGATGCTGAAAAAATAGTTGGATTTGGAATAAGGTCGCTTTCATGCGAAAGGCGTTACAAAAGATTAGCGAGAAGCAGACGCAGGAGTGGGTTATGGTCAGCTGAAAATATCTAGTAATCAGGATCATATGGAGCAATATATGAAAATAATTCAGATTATGCCGGATTTCGGATGGCTGGCGCAGAAACTATGGTGGAAAATTTGACATACGGTCTTGCTGCAGAAGGTCATGATGTTTTGGTTATTAGTTTGTTTGATCTGCATACTGCTATAACGGAACGCATTGAAAACAAGGGTATTAAAATAGAGTACCTAGGCAAAAAAAGAGGATTTGATCCGTCTATTATTTCAAAAATGCGGAAAATAATAAAAGCATATCAACCGGATGTTATACATACGCATCGGTATGTTTGCCGTATGCCTTTTTGGCTTCACTGGGGTTTAAGGCCAAACGGGTGCATACGGTGCACAACGTTGCTCAGAAAGAACAGACAAAAGTTGGAAAAAGCATTAATAGGGTATTATTCCGCTATTTTTAATGTGGTTCCTGTGGCACTAGTGAAGAAATCCAAGAACGATTCAAGAAGTGTATGGATTGCCAGACAACAGAATACCAGTTGTATTTAACGGAATTGACCTGTCACGATGCATTGTAAAGGAAAGCTATGCGAGAAAAGACAGCTTTACAGTTCTTCACATAGGTCGTTTCATGGATGTAAAGAATCATGAACTTCTGTTGAGGAAGTTTTGCCCGGTTCAAAGACACCATTCGGATGCAAGGCTTCAGTTGCTGGGGATGGCGAACTCAAAGAGAATATGATGCGGCTTGCAGGTCAACTCAATATTACAGATGCAGTCGAATTTGCTGGTTTTACAGAGTAACGTCTACCCTTGGCTGCACAGTGCAGATGTTTTTGTTCTTCCGTCTAAATTTGAGGAATGCCAATGACGTTGATTGAGGCAATGAGAACTGGACTCCCTATTATTGCAAGCGATGTTGGCGGAATTCCTGATATGCTCATGGATCAAAGGATGCGCTACTGATTGCCCCCAAAGAGGAGGAATATCCTTGTAGCTCTCGAGTCGATTTATTCTGATGAAGAAAGAAAGCGTCTAGGGGCGGAATGCGTAGGATAAGTCAGCTATTTTTTCGGCGATAACGATGGCAAAAAGTATGCCGACATATACGAAAAATATAAGTGAGGGGTGGAGACTAATGAAGTGCTTATTTGTCGCATCAAGTATGAATTTTTTGGCGGAGCAAGAGCGTGTGATGAGCATTCTTTCTAATGCATGGTGTGATAAAGGCTGTGAAGTTAAAATTTTGCTTACACAGGAACAGCTGCTGAAAGTAACTATGCATTAAAATCTCATTAGAGCTCCTGAGCTGCTACCGTGAAAAAAAGATGGGCATTCCTCATATTGTAATCATAAGAGCGATTCGTTCTCTGTGTGAAGGTGGAAACCGGATGTTGTAATATCCTTTTACAATGATGTTGCTGCTCTCTAACAGCGGTGGCAATTACAGGACTTCATATTCCCTTTGATTTATTCTGAACGAGCAAATGATCCAAAATCAAGTTAATCAGAAAAGTTGATGATAAGATTTATAGAAAAATTACAGAACACAGAGCGGATGAATTTGTCTTCCAGACTACAGGTGCACAAGAATGTTATCCGGAAAAAGTGCAAAAACGTAGTGCCGTTATTCTCAATCCGCTTGATGTAACAGGATTCCCTACGCACGATTTTACCGTAGAAAGAAAAAAATTGTAACAGTTGGTCGATTGGAGCCTCAAAAATCAGAAAACTTATCCAATGCATTCTCGAACTTGCAAAAAAAAATTCCTGACTATACGCTCGTTATATACAGTGAAGGAAGCCTAAGAAGGGAGCTTGAAATTTATTGAGTCTAAGGGCCTTAAGGATGAGGATCTTTTTGCCTGGGGCGAAAAATAATATTCAAGGAATATATCAAGGATGCTTTCGCTTTTCGTACTAAGTTCAGATTACGAGGGGAATTCCTAATGCATTAATTGAAGCTATGGCAATTGGTTTTGCCATGTGTTTCAACAGATTGTTTCGCCAGGTGGCGCAAAAATTGATAACCAATGGAGAAAATGGAGTTATCGTAGAATGTAGGAATTCTAATGAATTGGCAACGGCGATGGCCGTCTGTTGACGGATAGGGAAAGCGCAAAAAAATGGGCACTAATGCAAAGAAGATTTATACGCGAGTAGACAAAAATCTTATTTTGCAATAGATAACTTGATTTAATTAGGGATTGTCGGGGAAGAAAAAATGGAGTTTAAGCAAAAAAGAGCGTGTATAGTATACTCAATAATTGCTCTGTTTATGGCACTGGTCTACTCATATAAAGATGCTATATGGGTAAATGAACAGTATGCAATGTATTTTAAGCGAGGCGATACGTCAACACCGATATATCTTATACTCATTTATTCTGCCCTTGCTTGTGATTCTTATAGTTGCAGTGGCAAAGATTTGTGAAAACAGGGCGCATTTCTTATACGGTTCAATATTGTTCTTGACAATTGTGTTCTATTTTTCAAAAATGCTCCTCGAAGATGGCTTGTATTCTATAATTACTTCGCCAACAACGCCACTTGTCTATTTGGTGAGTCTGGCTGTTTTTGTTGGAATGGATGATGGAATATGGAATGCAGTTAGAAGAATTTTGCCGATATTAATAATTGCATATATTTGTTTACTTGGATATGAATATATAACGCTTGTGGCCAGGTATGGCGTAGTAGTTGTTGGAAATTCTTCGCTGATTTACTATTATGTATCCTTGTTTTGGTGTTCAGTAGTTTATTTGACGGATAGAATTTTGCGTGACGATGGGATTGGGTTGCCACAAGCGCTTCTAATTGGATTTAATGTTATTTTTGCAGTCATTATTAATTCTAAGTTGGATTATCCAATCGTGCCTTGTCGGTATAGCTATTTATTTGCTGGGAACAACACAGCATAATGTTCGAATTATAATATTGCGTGTAATACTGCTTATGTTGACGGGTTATTTGATTGTTCGCCTCTTGCAGGTTATTTTTTCAAATAACGATTTTTTTTTGAGCGATAAACTTGGTCGTGACAGTCGAAGCCACCAATATGCAGATATTGCAGGAGCATCTTCTTTTCTGGGATGGGTATTTGTAACGGGCAAGTGCTGTATATTATGACTCTACACAGGGCTATATTTCAAATATAGATAACCAATATGTGTTTATTGCGTTTCATTACGGCATAGTTGTTCTTTTACAGTGACTTGTTCCTCAAGTGAAAACGCTCTTATCAATAATGAAATCTCATTCAATAAAATGGATCGCCATGCTTCCAATAGTTTGTTGGCTTATGGCCTTGGGAGGATTGTCGGTTTTTAATGTGGTGTATTGTGATGTGAAGCAATTGGTGATAATGCTTTATATGGGGCATATTCTATCGCTAAGTGATCACGGAGGATATGCAGATGAGAGTTTTTATATATTGGTTGGTCTGGATTACCTGAGACGGCAGCGGGAATAAGGGTATACCAAATTGCCAAGGTATTGCGAGAAGCAGGCAATGAGGTCATCTTTTTTTATGCTTGAGTCAGCCGACAGCAGGAAAGCAAGACGAAAATTGAGTATGATGGATTCCGCTATATTTTAAAAAGAGACAATCAAAGTCGAAAATAAAAGAATGTAGAAAACATATTTTTTGTGGTTGTGCTGATTTCTGTGTAATCAAAGATGCGATTGTTACTGAAAAGCCGGATACCGTCATTGTCTATAATGAAAAAGAGAGGATGACAGAAAAGATAATAGCTTTTTTGTCACCCACGCGGGATTACGGTTGGTGCAGATGTAACAGAATGGTATGAGTTGTCACGATCAAAAAAGTGGAATTATGTAGTTGCTAAAAAACGTGGATTATCGTATCCGAAACATGGATTCCAAGCTGGATTATATTATATCCATTAGTCCTTATCTTACAGCATACTATCAGTCCATGGCTGTAAAAATGTGATTCAGATACCACCTATTATGAGCTGTGTCAAATCTGAAATTGTACCAACATCCCATGGTCGCCATTTGGTATATGCAGGGGCGCCGGCGCAAAGGATCTGATTCTTCCGTATCTAATTGCAATCAAAGACATAAACAATGACCAAGTAAAGGTTGTTGCGGATATCGTCGGGGGTGAAAAAGAGCAGGTTAAAAACGCTTTTTGCAAATCGATGATCCAGAAATTGGTATCACTGCGTATGGTCGTGTTCCTCATGAAGAATGCGTGAAGGTGATTGAAAAGGCTGACTTCAGTATTCTCTTTCGGGGAGAATCTTCGGTACGCAAAAGCAGGTTTTTTACGAAGCTTTCTGAGAGTCTATCACTAGGAATTCCTGTTCTATGTAATGCAGTTGGCGGTGCTGATGAAATCATTAAAGATGGTTTCAATGGTATAAAAAATTAAAGGATGCGATTCTGCATCCATTATGAAAGCCATTGAACGAATTCTTTTATTGGATGAAGGTTCGATTGATGCTATGAAACAACACGCAATAGAGACGGCAAAGCAGCGTTTTGTTGGTGAGTTGTACACTGCCGTTTTGGATAGAGCTGTCAATATGAAACTGTGATTGATGCAGTGTACGGAAGGAGGAGGAAGATGATTACTGCAAAGTTGACAAAAAAATGCCGCAAAACTAATTGGTACAAGATGTGCGATGAAATCAAACCCGCGCAGTTTTCTGGGCTATAAAAAATTATTGACACAGAAGAGTATGCAGTATTTGAACACCCAGTGAAGCGCAGCTTCTGTGGTGGCGGCATATGGCGATATGTGTGGTAAAGCGAAGAGGAACACATTGTTTTACATTCCAAATGTCGAACCCCTTTTCTTAATTATCGCATTGAACTGTGTGATAGAAACTTTCCCAGTTTTGATTAAAGGCAGTAATTTTATGCAGTGCCTTTGCTTCCGTATATGCGTGTGGTAAAACAGGACACCCTATGTTAAAAGATGTTCGCTTATGCATTTTACAGATAAAGGCAAATTTATCATAACAAGCCGGCAAGAAATAAAAACCTGTGAGGGGCTTTTCAAAATCTGGAGATAGTATCAAATTTGAAGAAAGTGTTGTTTGGGATTGCCGGGGAGAAAACATCCAACGTCTCATAAGAACGTTTCGGAATGTGAATGTTATTATCCCGGGGCTGCCAAACCACTGCTATTCTTATACACCTTGTAAATTCGGATTTAATGCTACCACGATACATATGGTAATGGGGGATTTGGAAAGAGCAAAGGAAGTGTCTGTTGGCGGTGAAGTGCAACTGTGTTCGCGTTTCTACCGATACTCACAGACACTCCAGTCTAATGCCTTTTCGCTTTATTGGAACAGGAAGCCAGAAATGACAAAATGAATCTAATTGGGACATACTGTTCCAATGTTGAAGAAAAGGGATCAGGGGTTTGTGTTTTTGCGTCCAGTGATGGTGGAAGACAGTGGTATTGTAAATACGAGTTTAGTGACACAGGCGAATATGAATTTCAACAGGGTCATAGCAATGGGAACAAACTTTGGAAATAAATAAAGGATAGAGAGGATGACGTTGATTGCATAGATAGCAATATAACTATATGTAAGAGAACAGTGCTTTTGCCTGAAACGGTGGATGGGACTGTAAAAACACGATTCAAATGGAATGAATCAGGTATGGTGTCAGAATTACAAAAGGCGAGACAGTAAAAGTTATTACCCAAACACCACACGGCCTTACAACGGGAAATATTATTGCACTGTGCAGTAAGAAAATCAAACCTCATGTGATAGACTGGATGCTTGCAGATGGGGTAGATGAGGAACGGAAATAGAAACGGCTTCCAATTTAAGGTTAAAGTGGTGGATGTTGCTTTGAACTATATGAATTGGTTTCCAGTGCAAAGCCAACCTTGCCTTGTAGACACATCCACCATATCAATACCTTAAAAAGATGGGTGAATCATTGGTAGGGAGAAATCTATCCGAATGGATGGCTTTTTGTATTTGCAGCAGAAAAAGCTGATACGTACTCTATTACTGACGCAAGTGAGAATTGACCATCAGGAGAATTAATACAAAAATAGACTCTGTTCAAAGAACAATGGGTGTAATTCTGAAAGATTCGTCTGCAGGGGATTTGATCTATGCGTCGGATCATGACACGCTAGAGCGCAATGCAGTTAATGACAGTAGTCTTGAGTGGAATATCGAGAAGCTCTATAGGTGTATTTGTTGGAAAACTTGATGCTATAGATAATAGAAACCACTTTGAATGTGTGTATGATGCAACTGAGCCATGTTATTATTTCCAAAGCTCGATGATATGCTGGTGTTTACTGGTCAAAAGCTCGCAATCTGCTCGAAATGCATCATGAAAGAAAACTTGGGCTGCACCGTGATGTATTATTATGGATGCTGTATCAAAATATTCAATGATTACATACTACTCAAGGGCCTTCGTTTATGAGCTTGCAATCTGCGTATATTTGTTTTAGCAGTTTTTATATGCAAATAGCATAGATTTTAGTGATATTGCTAGCGTAAGACTATTTGCGAATTATTCCATAGTTTATGGTGTTGCCGCAGTTATATGGTTTTCTATTTTCTTAAAGGGCAAAGTGCTTTTATTCATCTAGGTTTTGGAAGACTTTTTCACTTCAGTTGAGTATACCGCTGATAGGCTTATTCTATTGCATCTCAGATTTTAAGTGTTTCTGATCGTCTTATGATAAGTAAAATGGTTGGGAATTCTGCAGTGGGTGTTTACAGTACCTTGTATACTGTTAGTTCGTTGTCATTGATGGTTTGGACTGCGATTAACGCTTCTTTTTACACCGTATTTGTACCAAGACATGGAAAACCCGAAAAGCAAAATCAGAAAACTTTCTATGACGATGCTGGGAATGTACTCTTTGGTCGCAATTTTACTTGTGTATCTGCATTTGATAACGCAACCCTTATGATCACTGGTGGTACTGGTTCTTTGTTCTACCGTTCTGAAGCACTTCCTGGATTCTGACCTGAAGGAGATCCGCATCTTCTCCCGGGACGAGAAGAAGCAGGACGATATGCGTCACGAGCTTCAGGCCAAGCACCCTGACACTGCCAAGAAGGTGAAGTTCTACATCGGAGATGTCCGCAATCCTCAGTCCATCCGTGACGCAATGCCCGGCGTGGACTACATCTTCCATGCCGCCGCATTGAAGCAGGTTCCTTCCTGCGAGTTTTTCCCCATGCAGGCGGTGCAGACCAACATCATCGGTACCGATAACGTGCTGCACGCTGCCATCGACGCAGGCGTTAAGCGGGTCGTCTGCCTGTCCACCGACAAGGCCGCCTACCCCATCAACGCCATGGGCATTTCCAAGGCGATGATGGAGCACGTC
>VOFC01000482.1_pt1 | contig 20000 bp, 35 predicted proteins | sample 5384161 | NCBI WGS metagenome assembly VOFC01 (sample SAMN12384722, study PRJNA508395) | human gut metagenome | isolation source: healthy gut B | host: Homo sapiens
TACGGATGGTAAGATCCTTTGGATGAACCGCGCCTTTGAGGCGGTGACCAAAGAAGAGAAGAGCGCAGGGAAAAGCCTGACAATGCTCTTCAAGGAGATCACAGTGGAATCCCTCGAGAAGATGGAAAATACGATGGAAGTCCATGTGATCTATGGGAATCAAAATACCGCGTGAGTATGAAACGCGTGACGATCCGGCCGGATGAGCTTGCCTCCGGAATCCCGGAGAAGCAGACGGAGCAGCAGATCCTTGCGGTATATCTCTATGATGAGACAGAGCTCTATAACTACAAGCAGGCGATCACAGACCAGAAGATGGTCGCGGGCCTGATCTATCTGGACAACTATGATGAGGCGTTGGAGAGTGTCGAGGAAGTCCGCAGATCGCTCTTGACGGCCCTGATCGACCGAAAGATTAACAAGTACATTTCGGCGGTCAACGGTATCGTAAAGAAACTGGAGAAGGATAAGTATTTCTTTGCGATTAAGCAGTGCTATATGCCGCGCCTTGAAAAAGAGCGGTTCGGACTGCTTGAAGAGGTAAAGACCGTCAATATCGGAAACGAGATGGCGGTGACACTTAAGTATCGGTATCGGAATGAACGGCGATACCTACAGCCAGAACTATGATTATGCCCGTACAGCAATTGATATGGCCCTCGGCCGTGGCGGTGATCAGGCGGTAGTAAAATGCGGCCAGAAGATCCAGTATTACGGCGGAAAGGCCCAGCAGTTAGAGAAGACGACCCGTGTCAAGGCGCGCGTCAAAGCCCATGCGCTCAGGGAGCTTCTTGAGACGAAGGACTGCCTGCTGATCATGGGACATAAGATCGGCGATATCGACTGTTTCGGTGCGGCGATCGGTATGTACCGGATCGCATCCGCCCTGAATAAAAAAGCCCACATCGTGATCAATGAGGTGACATCTTCGGTGCGCCCAATGATGGAACGCTTTGAGACGGGTGACTATCCGAAAGGATCTGTTCCTGACGGGAAGTGAAGCCGCAGATATCGTGGATAACAACACAGCGCTTGTCGTTGTTGACGTCAACCGCCCGAGTATCACGGAAGAGCCGGATCTCTTAAAACTTGTGAAAACGATTGTCGTCATCGACCATCACCGTCAGTCCAGCGAGATCATCACGAACGCGACGCTGTCCTATGTAGAGCCTTATGCGTCATCTGCCTGCGAGCTGGTTGCGGAGATCTTACAGTATGTTGCTGACAGCATCCGGATCAAATCTCCGGAGGCGGATGCCATGTATGCCGGGATCGTGATCGATACGAACAACTTTACAAATCAGGCGGGTGTCCGCACCTTTGAGGCGGCGGCGTTCCTTAGAAGAAACGGAGCGGACGTGACGAGAGTCCGGAAGCTGTTCCGTGACAGTATGGAGGACTACAAGGCGAGAGCAGAGGCAGTCCGTCAGGCAGAGGTCTATAAAAATGCTTTTTGCCATCAGCGTGTGCCCGGCAGAGGGCGTAGAGAGCCCGACAGTAGTAGGCGCACAGGCTGCAAACGAGCTTCTTGACATTGTGGGAATGAAGGCATCTGTCGTTCTTACCCCATATGAAGGCAAGATCTATATCAGCGCGAGATCGATCGATGAGGTCAACGTCCAGGTCATGATGGAAAAGCTTGGCGGAGGCGGACACAGAACGATCGCCGGCGCACAGCTTCCGGGCGCTACAATCGAGGAGGCCAAGGAGAAGGTAAAAGGCGTCATCGATATGATGCTGGAGAAAGGAGAAATTTAAGATGGAAGTTGTATTATTAGAGGATGTGAAGGCACTTGGAAAAAAGGGCCAGGTCGTAAAAAGGTCAATGATGGATATGCAAGAAACTTTATCCTTCTGACGAAAAAGCTGGGTGTTGAGGCAACTTCCAAGAATTTAAACGATTTAAAGCTCCAGAAAGCAAATGCAGAGAAGATCGCAGCACAGCAGTTCGCAGAAGCAAAAGAAACTTGCGGAGGAGATTGACAAGATGTCCGTAACCGTTTCGATCAAAGCCGGCGAAGGCGGGAAAGCATTTGGCTCCGTTTCCACAAAAGAAATCGCGAAAGCGGCAAGGACCAGTTAAAGCTTGATATCGACAAGAAAAGATGGTACTGCCGGAGCCGATCAAGAGCATCGGAAGTTTTGAGGTTCCGATCAAACTTCACAAAGAAGTAAACGCGGACAAAAGCAAAGGTTAACGGCGTCAAAAAGTCGTTGGAGGCGTAAAAAAGATGGAAGAAGCGTTATAAAAAGAGTTTTGCCGCACAGTATTGAGGCGGAGCAGTCGGTGATCGGTTCAATGCTAATGGACAGGGACGCGATCATCGCGGCATCGGAGATCGTGGTTGCGGATGACTTTTATCAGAGTCAGTACGGGATCATGTTCGATACCATGGTGGAGCTGTTCAATGAAGGAAAACCGGTGGATCTGGTCACGCTTCAGGACAGACTGAAGGAGAAGGATGTCCCGCCCGAGGTGTGCAGTCTGGATTTTTGTCCGGGATATCATGACACGGTTCCGACTTCCGCGAATGTCGCTCCTATGCCACGATCGTCCATGAAAAGGCGGTTCTCCGCCGCCTGATCAAAATCAACGAGGAGATCGCCAACAACTGTTATTCCGGAAGGACAGTCTTGAAGATGATCCTGGCCGACACGGAAAAGCAGATCTTCAATCTGTTGGAAAGCCGTGCGTCCGGAGATTTCGTGCCGATCCGTCAGGTCGCGCTAAACGTCCTTGATAAGATCGAGCAGGCAACCCGCTCAAAATCCACGGTAACGGGTCTTCCGACGGGATTTATCGACCTCGATTACCGGATGTCCGGCCTCCAGCCTTCGGATCTGATCCTGATCGCTGCGCGTCCGTCTATGGGAAAGACGGCGTTTGTACTGAATATTACGGATTATATCGCGGTCCGGAGACAGAAGACCTGCCTGATCTTCAGTCTGGAGATGTCGAAGGAGCAGCTGGTAAACCGTATGTTGTCCATGGAGTCCAACGTGGATTCCCAGAAACTCCGTACTGGTACCCTGACGGATGCTGACTGGGATGCGGTGTGGGAGGGAATGGGGCGGTTCGGAACTCCCAGACTGGTAATTGATGATACGCCTGGTATCTCCATCATGGAGCTTCGTTCCAAATGCCGGAAGGTCAAACTGGAACATGGTCTCGATCTTGTCATGATCGACTATCTGCAGTTAATGTCGGGAAGCGGAAAGAACGGGGACAACCGCCAACAGGAGATTTCCGAGATCTCCAGATCTTTAAAGGCACATCGCGAGAGCTGAAGCGCCGGTGATCGCCCTGTCCCAGCTTTCCCGTGCCTGTGAGACCCGAACGGACCACCGACCGATGCTTTCCGACCTGCGTGAGTCGGGAGCGATCGAGCAGGATGCGGACGTGGTCATGTTCTTGTACCGTGATGATTATTATAATAAGGATACGGATAACCCGAACACAGCGGAGGTCATTATCGCGAAACAGCGTAACGGCCCGATCGGAACGGTATATCTTGGTTGGAAACCGGAGCTGACCCGGTTTGTGAATATTGCGAAAGAGCAGCAGTAAATGCATGGTCAAGCGCCTCTTTCGAATGGAATTTGAAGAAATTTCATCGGAGGCGGGCGCTTTTGTCATATTAAGGGGACATGGCTTCACATATATTATTAGCAATCTGATAACGGTTTTGCAGGCATGCGGCAGTCTGTGGACATGCTGAGAAACTGGATCAAACAGAGTCGAACAATCGTTGCGGTTCATGGCAGAAATTTTCCGGACTGTGACGAAAATCATGTGAAAGGAAGAGGATGACCATGTCAGAAACACATTATCTGATCTCCGATGCCTCGAAAAGGTTGACGTGGAATCTCATGTACTTCGCTACTGGGAGGAAGAACTGGAGATGAATATCCCGCGCAACGAGATGGGACATCGGTATTATACGGATTTTCATATCCGTCTTTTAAACAGATCAAGGAATTGAAGGAAAAGGGGTATCAGTTAAAGGCGATCAAGACAGCGCTGGCGAAACGCTGGACGCGGAGGGTGGAATCGGTGGCGCCCACGGATGTTCTTGAGGAGGATGTTATGACGGCATTGAAGGAATGTACGGAGCAGGAGAAAGAGATATGGAAAAAGCTGGATCCGGGGAAGCCGCGGAACTCATGAACCGGGAAAAAGCAGAGCAGTTCAGGGGAATTTCTCACACAGATGATCGGACAGGCCATCGAGGAGAATAACGAGAAGCTGAGCCAGGACATCAGCCGGATGGTGAACGATAAAGTGTTAAAGGAGATCGATTACCTGATGCGGGTGGCAGATGAGCGGGACGAAGAGCGGTTCCGGCAGCTGGATGAGACGATCCGGCTTTATCAGAAGGAGATAAAGGGAGGGCGGAAGCCGCGGCGGCGAAAGCACCGTTTTTGCCGTCGATCTTCAGAAAGAAAAAAGTTTGGGACGCAATGCAAAAATAAATTTCGCGAAGAGGAAGATTCTGGATCAGAATCCACAGAAAAAAAAGCCGCTGTTCTTTTGGGAACAACGGCTTTTATGTATTGATTTGCGTTTGTGATCAACCCTCGTTGATTGCGCCTGTCGGACAGACACCAGCACAAGTACCGCAGCTGATGTCAAGTATCAGCGTCGATTACGTACTGTCCATCTCCCTGGGAAATAGCGTTTACCGGACATTCACCAGCACAAGTACCGCAGCTAACGCAGCTATCGCTAATTACATATGCCATGACAAAATACCTCCTTTATTTATTTTATTTCATTCTATAATAAACGATCAAATTATTCAAGGGGAAAATCACGAAAAAAAATGTACCTAATAAGGAACATAAAACCAGTAAATATGAGGTTAGACAGTCGCAACTTGAGTTAGTCTGCTCTTACTTTTGCAGACGAAAATCGACCCGGCTGTCATTCAGCTGAAAGCATTTCATGATGGTCACCATATGCGGACAGGCATTTTCTAAACTGGAAATACCATATCATACAGGAATGCATGATGCGGCTGCACCAGCAGATTTTGTAAAACCTCCTTGCCAAGAAAACGAAAAAGTATTATACTCTCGATATGCTGGCATAAGGGCAGTATGCCTGTTATGCCGGAAACAATCGTAGAAAATTGCCCTCGGCAGATTTCGAAGGTGAAAGGAGGATTTATCATGCAGATTTCAAAAGAAATGCTCATTGGTGAGCTTCTTCAGGTTGATGAGAATATGGCTCAGATCTTAATGGGCGCTGGAATGCACTGCATCGGATGCCCGTCTTCTCAGATGGAGTCTCTGGAAGAGGCTTGCATGGTTCACGGAATTCGGTAGAAAAACTTGTAAGTGTAATTAACGAGTATCTGCTCAGAAGCAGCAGTAATGGACGAGGCCGCTCGCGGGAGTCGGGCCTGACGGCTGTGAAAACGGTCAGAGAATGAAAAAGGACTGTGGTTTGGGATTTTGCTCCTGCTCCACAGTCCTTTTGCGTCATAGTATGAAATTCGGCTGCTGTTTGTGTAAGGCGCGAACAGTAACATTATAAGTTCTGAAGGACCTTCAGCGCGTCCTTCTTCACAATCTTGTCATAATGCTCCGCATAATATGCACCGGATGCGGCGGCATCACCTTTCACTCTTGTTCCGTACTCGGAAAGTGCATTGCAGACCCGGTTGAAGGAGATCTCGCTGTCGTTTTCCTTTTTGAGGATCAGATAGAAGACCCCATTTTCCGGATTCTTATAGAGAACACTGCTTCCTTTAAAAAATAGCGCCGGTCTGTCTTGCTGCCTCGCAGACTAGGTCAAGGGAAGAGAACTGGTAGATCCTCGTAAACTGTGCCGGATTTGCCGGTTCCGGGTTTTTCTGCGGACCGTTTGCGGACGCGGCCGGAGTCTCCGGAGCTTTTCTCCTTCCGATTTCAGGATTCCGCTCTGGGTCAGGATATTGATCAGGCCGTCAGCGCCTTCCAGCACTTCCGCGGTGAGATTTCCCCATCCGTTATCATTCTCGTCCTCTTCCGGTGAGAACTTGGAGAACCGGGTATCCAGTTCTTCGGGATCTTCCATTTTCGTGATGATCAGCATGACGCTCTCGTTCGCCATCGGGATCGCTTCGACCATAAGCGGGATATCCTCGGCTTCGAAACCGACCTCATTCGCGGCGCGCTGGATCATCTCGCGGAAAAGATTACGCGCTTTCTCGCTTCCATAGGCCAGTTCGCCGAGATTCATATTCCGGACACTCAGGTCAAAGTTGCTGAGGGTGCAGCGGATCTGATTTTCATTGATACGTTCTATTTTCATAGGATCACTTCCTGTCTGGTTAAATTTAAAATTTCTGCGGTCTGCCGGATTCTTCATAAAGGGACAAAAAACCGCATTTTTACATCTATAATATACTATATCCTATTCAGCTTTTTGCAATCCTATGAGGAAATTTATTTAAAATTTAATCAGTTTGACATTTACAAGATGGTTTGAAATGAGGGGCGTATATTAGAATACTCGCAAGAGGTTGTGTTGCCGAAAGGAGGTGTGACGGTTTATCGAACGCGTTCTGTTTGGCAAATACCGGTTGTGCAGAGAGTTGGGAAACGGACGGTCCGGTACCGTATATCTGGCGTATCACATAGAGCTGGAAGAGTATCGGGCAGTAAAAGTCGTTCCCAAGTCCATAGCGGATTATGATACTTTTAGAAAAGAAGCACTTTTTCTGAAAACATTGAGACATCCGGGAATCCCAATCGTCTACGATGTGGAAGAAGATACCGGATACAGTTATCTGATCGAAGAATATCTGGAAGGCGAATCTTTATATGCCCTGGTAAAACGCTTGGGCAGCTTGTCGGTTAAGACGGCAGTGAATCTTGGAATACAGATCTGCCGTATCATTCAGTTCATGAATTCAGCAGAAAACCCTATTTTATATTTAGACTTGCAGCCACAAAAATCTGCTGGTGTGCAATGGAATCCTTCGCCTGACGGATTTTGATCACGCACAATACGCGTCAGATGCCGCTGCATTTGGTGAGCGGTACGGAACGATCGGTTTTGCGGCGCCGGAGCAGTACAAGGGGAATCTCTGGACTGCCGGACGGACGTGTACGCGATCGGTGCGCTGCTCTCTTTATGAGCCGTGGGGCATGCGCCGGGAAGTGTTCCGGAATACAGGAATGAACCGGAATATAGGATGTTTGACCGGATCATCCGCGGGTGTATGGAAAAGAGAAGGAAGCGCGTTACCAGAGTGCGGATGAACTGCAGGAAACGTTGCAGGAGCTGCAAAATCAACTGAAGGAACAGGCAGCAGAATCTCGAATCGTTGTTTTTGCCGGGGCGGCAGCGGGGATCGGAACAACCCATGCGGCTCTCGGAATGTCTCATTTTCTGACCCGGAATGGGTGTCCGGCTTTATATCAGGAAGCTTATGATACGTCTGCGGTTCGCACACTTGCGAAAAATATGGGAATCAAAACGGACCGGACCGGCGTATATCGAATCGGATGCGGAAGCATCCGGCCTTATTATGGTGAAGCTGTGAAGCTGCCATATCTTTATTTTCAGTAATTATAAAAGGATGCGGGGGTGATCCGTCAGGGAGAAAACACTTCCGGGAGCAGATTTTATGTTCTTGTATGCGGGGGAAAATGGTGGGAGATCGACAGGGCTGTAAATGCGGCAAAAATCTGAAAAAAGCCGTGGAAAAGGTGATCCTGCTCTTCAACCATATGGAGAAAAAAGCACGTCTGAAACTTCCAAAAGTTTTATCTGATATTCATTATTTCTTTCTTCCGTTCTTTTCAAACCCATTCAGAGAAGATAAAGCTGCCAACACCTGTTACCGGGATCTGTGGAATGATGGTACAGGGGGAATTAGATGGAAAAGAAAAAAAATTATTGGTGGGATACAGGAGAAACGATGCAGGATGATTGGGATCGCGGGCAGCAATGTCGGAGTGGGATGCACACATTTTTCAGTCATGCTGACGAACTATCTTGCAGGGTTATCTCAGAAGAAAAGCCATATTGCTGGAATTTAATGAGTCAGGAGACTTTGAAAGACTCGAGCAGGTCTGCACGGGGCAGATGGGACAGAAAAATCCATACAGGGTACTGGATGCGGATTATTATAAGTATGCAGGACCGGAGGATATAAAGGAGGTGCTGTTGGAAGGATATGACGATATCGTGATCGATTTCGGATCGGTCAAAGATGGTGAGAACGGATTATACTGGAGATGTGATAAAAAGTTCCTGGTGGGTTCCTTTACAGAGTGGCAGCAGGAGAGCTTCCGGGAATTCGAGATGGAGCAAAGAGCGAAACAGAAAAAAAGCTGGCAGAGCCTCGCGGTATTCGGAAGCGAGGAGACCAGAAGAGAATTCTCAAGAAGGTTTCGGATCAATGCAGAACGGATTCCGTTTTTCAGCGGATGCCTTCTCGGTCACGAAGGAGTGCGGGGAATTTTTTTTTGATGGGAAGATGAAATAAACCTTGCTGAATGACAAGCAACATGATAAATGAGATCTGACCGTCAATGACGCAGCATTGGGGAGAAACATGTCACAGAAAATACCTTCTTCTGCCGGGCGCAGCCTGACCTGAATTCAGATGGAAAAGTCTGCGATCTACTGTGCTGACCGTAAGTACTGATTATCGACAAAATGGCAGAAATTTACTGACAGTGGATTGAACAGAGAAGAGCGACAAAGATCGATGCGGGATGACGGGCATGAGGATCAATGCGCGATATGAAAAGAGGAAAGGTATATATGAGTATGGAAACAGCAAGCGGAACATATGGATCAGAAGAGCGAAGACCGAGGAGATGACTCGCTACCTGAACGGACTTAAGAGGTACACGGAAAAAAGGGATCCCGATCTACATGGATGGAAAGCTTTCCGGTCAGAGAGAGTGGGAAAAGCTGTTTGAAGTGCGTGAGGACGGAATGTTCTACATGGGGGATTATGTGCAGGCAGAAGGAGGTGGATTAAAGGAGATCCGGTTTGATAAAAAGTATATCTGAGCGAAGCAGATATTTCAGAGACAAATTCCGGACGGAGAAGAAAAGAACGAGAAGATAGAAAAAGTGTTGGCTCGCAGATGGAAAAACTGCCGGTTCGGGTGAGGACCCTGGACAGACGCGAATAACGGAATACAGATTCAAAAACACAGGGGATCGTTCTGCCAGATGATTCGTAAGACTGCTGACAACAATTCGTTACAAAAAGTTAACAGACAGACATTCCGCGTTGTGGTATACTTAAGTTATCTTGAAGATCCGGCAACGTATATGATCCTGTGTATATTGCCGGATCATCCGTAATGAAATAACGATTCAGCATGTGTACGTAGAAACGGAGAGCTGCGAGGAGCTTTGAAAACCCGGTATGCGGAAAGAGTGATGACAAATGAGAAAAAATAGTTCCTGTATTGACCGCTGTCAGTCTGATCATCCTGATCGCAGTCGGCTTTGTTGGATTCCGGGTACTGGAGCGGTATATGCCGACGAAAGAGCGCGCGGATCTTGCGGAAGTTTACATGTGTCCGGAGATGAGACGGCGATCCTTTATAATTATGAACAGCAGGAGCAGACAGGAATCTATGAAAACGGTCAGACCTATCTGCCGGTTTCCTGGATCAATGACCACATTAATGAGCGGGTTTTACTGGGACAGCACGGAAAATCTTCGTATACGCGCTTGCCGGACCAGATCGTCTACGCCGACGCGGAGACAAAGGGATCGAACGGCGCACCGTTACTTGTAGTGAAGGACGATGAGGTCTACCTGACGCTGGGGCTGATCGCGAACTATACGGATGTGCAGATCAGACCTTTGATTCAGGGGATGGAAAACGAGTCCTGATCAATGACTGGGGGACAAAAATACGGCGCGCGTAAAAAAGGCCGGAAGCCTGAGAGTCAAGGGCGGTGTGAAGAGTAAGGTCCTGACGGACCTTGCGAAGGATGATACGGTGACCGTTCTTGATACGATGGAAAAATGGTCTCGGGTCGCGTCTTCCGATGGAAATATCGGATATGTGGAGAATAAGCGGCTGGCGGCTGCGGAAAGCCGGAAATTTTCCGGAAATTTTAAGGCGCCTGTCTACAAAAGCACCCGAATGAGTCGGAAAGATCGTTCTCGGCTGGCATCAGGTGACGACCCAGGATGGAAATAATAGCTTTGACAGCGTTGTGACAAAGACAAAAGGAATGAACGTGATCTCCCCGACATGGTTTTCCTCACGGATAATAACGGAAACTACAGGTCTCTGGCAAACAAAGATTATGTGGCGAAAGCCCATGCAAGGGGGCTCCAGGTATGGGCACTGATTGACAACTTCAGTGCCGATGTCCAGACGGAGACGCTGTTAGCCTCCACCTCCACCCGCCGCAAGCTGATCGACAGCCTGATCGCAGATGCAGAAAAATATGACCTGGATGGCCTGAACCTTGATTTTGAGAGCCTGAAAACAGAGGCGGGCGTCCATTATATCGAATTTATCCGGGAATTATCGATCCCGTGCCGCCAGAAAGGCATTATCCTGTCCGTGGACAACTATGTTCCGGCGAGATACAACAGCTTCTATAACCTGGAAAGAACAGGGAATTGTTGCGGATTATGTGATTATGATGGGATATGATGAGCACTTTGCGGGCGGAGAGCCGGGATCCGTGTCTTCCATCAGCTATGTGAAGAATGGAATCTCCGGAATGCTTGAGGATGTTCCGAAGGAGAAACTGATCAATGCGGTTCCGTTCTACACGAGACTCTGGACCGAAGCCGGAGACGGATCCATCACCTCCAAGGCGATGGGAATCGCGGATGCAAAGAAGTGGGTGGATAATAATCAGGTGGAGCTCACCTGGCAGGCAGATACTGCCCAGTATTACGGTGAGAAACAGACGAGCGACGGTGCCCAGTTCCTCTGGATGGAAGAAGAACGATCATTAAAAAGAGAAGATGAACGTGGTACGTCAGAATGATCTGGCTGGTGTTGCCTGCTGGAAGCTTGGATTTGAGGATTCTGCCGCATGGGATTCCATCCAGTGGAATTAGAATAACCATGACGTGTCACACGGAAGCTACCAGGTTACCATCTCATCCAGTAGAAGTTTTTGTTCTTTACTGGAACGTGTGAGGTAGATACGGGTGGTCTCAATGATTTCATGTCCGAGAAGATCTGCCAACAGAGAAATATCGCCGCTTCTGGATAAAAAGTTTTTCGCGAAGCGATGGCGGAAAGAATGTGGGTACATGGTAGTGGGATCGATCCCGTACCGGATTGCATAATGTTTTAACTGGGAATGGATGCCTCTGGTCGTTACGGGGCGTCCATTTTTTCCCACAAAAAGAAAGCCGGAGGCAATGCCGCGGCGGTCGCACCATGCTTTTGCTTCCCGACAGAGAGAATCGGGAATGTAGATGCGGCGGATTTTCCCGCCCTTCGAATAAAGATCCAGATATCCGCAGGCCAGATGTTCCACCTTGATCTGCACCAGTTCGCTGACTCTGGCACCGGTGGTGACCAGAAAACGGACGATGAAATACCAGAAATCTTGATGTTCCGCTTTCAGATTCCGTTCAAGTGTTTCACAGTCCTCGTTGGTGATGATAGAGTCCTGAAAGGTTTCACGGGATGTTTTCACGGAATGAAGGCGGAAACCGGATAGTGCCGTGAAATCTGCCGGATATTCTTCTTCCAGAAAAATAAGAGGAAGTGATTGACTGCGAAGACCCGTTGATTGATCGTAGCAGGGCCGATAGCCGGAGATCAAAAGATTCCGGTATTTTCTGAGACTGTCTTCGGAAAGATCCTCGCTTGGAAAGAAGCTGGCGGACAGTCCGGATATACGCGTTCTGTATTTTCTGACATATTCTTTTTTCTTAAGTATTCTTTGAAGGCTTCAATCAGGTTTTCCTGATCTTTTAGAAAGTTCTTTTCATATGATTATCCTTTGAATCTTGATCGTGAATGTGGCTGCGGAGGTGTGGGAAGCTGCAGATAAATTACCAGATTACGATCTGATTGAAGAGAGCCTGCTGTTCAGTGCTGCTCTTGTGAAGATAGATGCGGGTCGTTTCGATACTTTCGTGTCCCAGGATATCGGAGAGGAGCGCAATGTCATCGCAGCGTTCCACGAATGTTTTTCGCGAATAAATGGCGAAAGGAATGCGGGATGGATCACAGCCGGATCAAGATGATATCGAAAGGCAAAGACTTTTTAACTGATCCGGATCCCGGAGATGGTGATGGGATCTCCAAGACGGTTCAGGAATAAACAGCCGGTATTCCGGCCTTCGCTCTGCAGCCATAAAAGGCATGGCTCCTGAACCGAATGTGAGGAAAATAGATCCGGCGGATTTTATTGCCTTTCGAATACAGATCCACTGACGGCGGATATCTTCCACCCGGATCTGAATGAGCTCGCTGATCCTGACACCCTGTGGCTGCCATGATCCGCACTGCAAAGTAGTAACTTATTTTTCCATCACGGAGAAGACATTTTTCAGATATTCATAATCTGCCTGACTGATGACATTTTCCAGAAAAGGTTTCTGCTGAAGACGGACCATGAGCACTCTGGATGTGGGGATTCCGAGAAATTCCATAAAACAGTTTATGGCGCGGATCCTGAGATTAACGGTACGGGGCTTATAGCGGTCGATCAGATAACACTTGTACAGCATCAGATTGTGATGGCTGGTCTCGGAATACAGGGATAGAAATTGCCTGGCGGCATAGAGATAGGAACGGATCGTCTGGAAGGCTTTTCCGTTTCGCAGCAGCCAGCGTTCAAAGTTTGTAAGAGTCTGCCGGGAACGATCGGGGAGAAGATTGACAGGGAAGTGCATGTTTTCTCATAGCATTAGATTTCCTTTCTTTTTTGACAAATATTTTAGCGCTGGAGAGAAAAGGGCAAGAGAAATAGAGTAAGAGAAACAGGGTAAGAGAAACAGGGCAAGGAAAACAAGGCAAGGAAGGAGACTCTCTGACAACAGAAGAAGGCCGTCAGAGAGGACTGACGCTGCCTCTCTGACGGCCTTCTTCGATCTTGATCCACGCCTGGATCAGAGATCGTCAATTCTGGAAATCCACGATCGCATTTCCTTTTTCATCATATTTTACAGCATCTTTATCAAGGGTCAGTGCGTCGATGGCATCAAGGTATGCCTTGATAGACGGGTACTGTGGCTTGTAGTTTGCGATGATCTCTTTTGCTGCCACAGCATCGTTGGAAGCAGGGCATCTACGAGGAAGAGCTGAACCTTTGCCGCGTTCACACATGCGGTTCGGATCAGTGATCTGGAAGTCGATGCCGTGGAGTGTGCCGACAGCGCCGCCCGCGTTGATCTGCACACCCGGCATTACGCAGGTGACATCGCCGAAATCGGAGGAACCGGTGCTCCAGCCATTATAGTCGAAGACAACCTTCTTTCTTCCGCAAAGTGCCACGCAGCAGTCCTCAGCCAGTTTCATAAATGCCGGATCATGATACTCCGGTGCATAACCAGGGCGGTCACTCAGCTCAACGCCTGCGCCCATAGCTAATGCGGCACCTGTCAGTGCGCGGTTCATCTTGATATTTTCTCGTTTGATCGCTTCTAAGGATTTTCCGCGGACATAGCTCTCGATCTTCATCTCGTCCGGGATAATGTTTACGGCGCAGTTTGCGCCCATGAGGATCGGATGGAAGCGGATCGTATCTTTCTCCTGGAATGTTTCACGCAGGTCGTTGCATGCCTGCAGACCGAGCATAGCGGCGTATTCCGCATTGACTCCCATATGAGGAGCTCCGCCTGCATGGGCAGATTTTCCCTTGTAGCGGATATTTTTTGCTATACATCCGTTCATGCCGAGCAATGCCTGAAAGTCAAGATCGGTATCGCCGTCCTCGTTGATTCCAGATCCCTTTGTCATGCCGTGAACCATCATAGCCATGTCGACACCGTCTAAGAGACCACGGTACATGAACTCGGTCTTACCGCCATTGTACTTGATGATTCCTTTCTGGCGGAGCTCTTCACGGAATGCCAGCTGGATCATCTCCTCGGCCGGAACGACAACGAGGCGGATGGATCCGCAGAGACCGTCGAGGGCGTGGGGCTGTTTTCAATGCGGCTGCGATTCCTAAAAGTGCAGCGGACTGGGCGTTATGTCCGCAGCAGTGGGTCATTCCATTTACGGATTCCGGATGGTTCGAGATGTCGAGGGCATCCAGTTCACCGAAGATCGCTACCTTCGGGCCAGGTTTTCCTGTCTCAACATCAGTGTAGAAGCCAGGAATGTTTCCTGCTTTGACGAGTGTGTATCCAAGTGCCTCGTATTTCTCTGCGAGATAGTCATGAGCCTGCCACTCGGTGTAGCCGGTCTGCGGATGAGCCCAGATCCAGCGCTCCGCGTCGAGAATGAGCTGTTTTGCGGTATCTACGTTGTTTACGATCAGCTGTTGTCTGTCAGTCATGGAAATACCTCCTGAAGTATGTAATATTGGATGGAGTCAGTACGGGAACAAAAGTTCTATATGTTATAGCAGCGGTGAAACAAGTCTCATATTGAGACAGGAGACCTGATTCGAATAGAGCCATATGCCGTTAAAAAATGTTTTCAGGTCAAGCTCGGTTTTCTTTTTAAAAGCTCGATCAGCGCATCCGTGTGCTCTTTTGTTGTCGCCCAGCTTGTGGCGATCCGGATCACGGTATGGGAGTCATCATAGTTCTCCCAGAAGCTGAATTCCGCCTGCTTCTCCAGGCGGTGCAGAACTTCGTTCTCCAGAATAACAAAATCTGGTTTGTCGGAGTCTCAAGGAAGAACTGGTAGCCGTTCTCCTTTCAATGCGGTATTTTATCGCGGCTGCGCAGTCAAGGGCGGATTTTCCGATATGAAGGTACAGATCATCCGTGAAAAGGGCATCAAACTGGATCCCCAGAATGCGGCCTTTTGCGAAAAGCGCGCCGTGCTGTTTAACGATCGTAAAAGGTGAGGGATCAGCGCTGGATCCGGGATTACGACCGCCTCGCCGAAGAACGCTCCGCATTTCGTTCCGCCGATGTAGAAGACATCGCAGAGTCTCGCAAGATCCTTTAATGTCACGTCATTATCCGGGGAAGCGAGAGCATAGGCAAGTCTGGCGCCGTCCGCATAAAGTGGGAGATGATACTTACGGTATGTTTCGTTCAGGTCAGTCAGCTCTTCAGGGAATACAGGGTTCCGTATTCGGTCGGCTGAGAGATATAGACCATGCCCGGCATGACCATGTGCTCATGGCTCTCATCGGATAAAAAGGTGTCCATGTAGGCAGAGATCTGTGCTGCGTTGATCTTTCCATATGTATGGGGCAGCGGGAGCACCTTTATGTCCGCCGAATTCGATGGCACCGGCCTCATGGACTGCGATGTGCCCGGTCTCCGCACAGAGAACGCCCTGATAGGAGCGGAGCAGCGCGTCAATCACGGTAGCGTTCGTCTGGGTGCCGCCCACGAGGAGATAGACTTCCTGCGTTCTGGAGCACCGCAGGCTTTGCGGATCTTATCCCGGGCAGATTCGGAGAACTCGTCGAGACCGTACCCAGAAGTCTGCATCATATTTGTGGAGAGAAGCTCCTTCATGATGAGTGGATGGGCGCCTTCCATGTAGTCACAGACGTAAATTTCAGTTTTTCATTTGCCATGTCATAAACCTGACCTTTCGTGTTGTCTGACTCTATTATACAGATGACATATTGATGTGTCAATGCAGGAAATATGAAAAAATCTGAAAAACTGAGGAAATATGGGATTCAGCTGATGATGGCGATGGAAGAAGGGACAGAATCCAGAACTTTTTTTGATTGAAAATGGGAAAAACTCATAAACAGGTTCCCCTGAAATAGAGTATTTGAAGAGCGGATTTTCGGGAAACAGTGCATGAAGCGGAATCTGATAGAGCCGGTTCTCGGTTTCTGCCTGCTTGGAATAGTGATCCTGGCAGTGAAATATGGGAGCATTCGTGTGACGGGGAGCGGTGACGCCTACGTAAAAAGAAATACCGGTGGTAGTGATTGACGCCGGACATGGAGGAACAGATCCGGGAAAGTCGGTGTTGACGGAAGCCTGGAGAAAGACATCAACCTGGCTGATGGCGGAGCGGTTAAAAACTTATCTGCAGCAGGATGACGTGAAAGTCATTATGACGGGAGACGGACATGGGGCTTTATTCGAGACGGACAGCAGAAAGAAGATGGCAGATATGAAAAAGAGGTGCGAGATCATTGAAGAGAGCGGCGCGGATCTTGTAGTCAGTATCCATCAGAACAGTTACCATGAAGAAGCCGTGTCCGGCGGACAGGTATTTATTACCGGGATTCAGTCGAAGGGAAAAGCGCTGGCAGCGATTCTGCAGGACCGGTTTGACTATGTTTTAGGGGAGCAGAAACCGGAGACTTCCGAAGGCGAATGCCAATTACTACTTCTTCTGCATGAAATGTCCGATCGTGATCGGGAGCAACCGAAAGGAAGCAGCACTTTTGAACAGCGGGGGAGTACCAGGATAAGCTGGCATATACGATCCATATGGGGATCATAGAGTACCTGAATAAAAAGCAATGAGATAGGAAAATGTACAAATGAAGAGAAATAAAAATCGTCATATTACACAAAATAGGTCCACCTGTTTTTAACAATCCGATATGGTATTTAGAAGGTCAATATGCTATGATTTTTTACCAATGGGGACAAAAAAAAATGAAGGAGGGATACTTTTGAAGAAGATATGAAAACAGATTTCGGATCTTATGGATGAAAATTTATTGCATCGGAAGGCCGGATGCAGCGGAGATTGCCTGTGAGGAGAATCGGACGGCGCGGACAGGAGAAAAGATCGATAGAGGTGGAAAATGATCTGAGATCAGAAATAAAGAAGAATCGTATCAGCTTGACAAGGAGTATGCAGGAGCTGAATGCCAAAATGGGTTGAAACAAATGAAAAACTGGATCGTTGCGTTTGCAAGGATGGAGGGAATGGATAAGAATATGAGCGCGATGCGGGCAGAAATGGACGCAGTGCCTAAGAGATTCGACGCGGTAGAGACAAATCTGGGCAGAAAAATTTCCAGAATCGGAGGCAGCTACCCGGAGATATACGGAAAAACTGTTTTTCCAGGTGGCAGAAGGCAAAAAAAAAGAAACGTTCTGTACGGTCATCTGGGCTGGAAGGATAAAAGATCCGCCGGAAAACACGAATATTCCGGCGGATCTTACTATCAGAATTACTCAAGTACAAGCGTACCGTCGCCCTCAGAACGGATCGAGGATTTGAAGAACTCTTCAAATGCCTTTCTCGAGGTAAGCCATATCCTTGGAGCCTGCAGTCTCATACGGGGAGTGCATAGCTAACTGCGGAAGTCCAACGTCTACCGTGTTTAAGGAAACCTGCGCGTTGGAGATATTTCCGAGGTGGAACCACCGAGAATATCGGAACGGTTTAAGAACTCCTGATACGGAACACCTGCGCGCTCGCAGAGGCAGCGCATAACAGCAGCGAAACAGCGTCTGTGGTTGTGTACTTCTGGTTTGCGCTGTGTTTGATCACGAGACCGCCGTTTAAGTAGGTGCGGTTTGTCGGGTCGGTCTTGTCAGCGTAGTTCGGATGTACAGCATGTCCGTTATCCGCGGATACCATGAAGCTGGAAGCGAGGGATGTGAGATACTCTTCTTCTGTTCTTCCAAGGCTGCGGTTAATGCGGCGAAGGATGTCATAAAGGAATGTGGAGCCGGCGCCCCTGTTTTGTGCCGCTTCCAACTTCCTCATTATCAAATACGGCAACGACCGGAATGCAGCGGTCGCTCTCACTGTTTAACAGAGCCATCGTGGATGTGAATGCACACTGAAGGTCGTCAAGACGCGGAGCGGAGATGAACTCGCCGTCGCAGCCCCAGATCGTACCTTCCATGCGGTTGTAGAGGAAAAGATCCATTCCTTTGATCTGATCAACGGAAACGCCTGCCTCATCAGCGATCATCTCTTTGAAGGCCTTGCCTGGCTGCTCATGCGGTATAACGGAAGCATATCCTTCTGGAAGTTGTATTTATAACCGTCGTTTACTTCCCTGTTCATGTGGATCGCGAGGTTCGGGATCATGAGAAGATCGCGGTCAACATTGATCAGCTTTGTTGTGAGACGATTACCATCCTTTACGATGATACGGCCTGCAACGGAGAGTGGTCTGTCAAACCACGGTGCACAGAGCATTCCGCCGTATTTCTCAACATTTAATTTTACATACTGGTTCTCGATGTTCATCTCGGAGGACTCTTTGATCTTTAAGGTCGGGGAGTCGCTGTGGCTTGCCGCGATATGGAAGCCGGAATAATCCTTGCGGGATACCTTGAATGCGATGATCGCGGACTGGTTACGGGTCACAAAGTATTTTCCACCCTCAACGAGGTTCCAGGTATTTCCCTCGGAGCGAGACACTCAAAGCCTGCTTCAGTCAGGTAGTTTGCCAGCTCATGTACTGCATGGAAGCCAGTCGGACTCTTTTTGATAAAAGAAAATAATTCTTCATTCAGATTCTGGATCATGTTTTTGTTACTCCTTTCAATAATAATACCCCTGTAAGTCATACTATCTTTATTATACAGGAAAAATACAGGATAGGCAAGTTTGCGCTATGCTGTGCGCAAGTGATGAAAAGGCGGGTAAATATGACAGCCGTGTTCGCTATATCGAAAAACCAATTCTGAAGCCCCGTTTCTGAAGTAACTGTGACGGTGTGAATAGTTAAATTCTGACGATTTTATGAAGATTGAGAAAACGCGGAAAAAGATACCTTTATTTGTATTTTTCATGTTAGAATATGGAAATAGGAAATACGGTGAAAAGCACCAGAGAAAAGAGGGAACAAATGGCTTGGAAAAAAATCAGACGTGCAATCTGTGGGGCAGCTGGGCGTCGCGGTATGCTTTACGGCAGCAGGAATGAACACAAAACCGGTATATGCGGCAGATATGGGTGCGGTGTACGGAATATTTGAGCATGGAGTCGGCTGGAGCGCATACCACGGAGACCAGACGGCGGAACGTGCTGGAACCGGAAGCTTATGTGACAGCGATTCGCGCAAGCCTTTTGGGGCAGCCGGACGGAATGAGCGGTACGCTCTCTTATCAGGTAAACTTGAGCGGTACCGGCTGGCTTTCCTGGCAGGAAAATATGACACCGAACGGAAGACCGAGACAGACATGCCTCTTGAGGCGGTCCGAATGGAGCTCACAGGGCAGTTAAAAAGAAAATTATGATGTTTATTATTCGGTATACCAGAACGGTTCCTGGACAACTCCGGTAAGAAGAATGGTGAGACGGCTGGAACTGAGGACAGGGACTCCGGGTGGATGGTCTCTGGGTTACTGTGACCGGAAAAAGGCGCGGCAGTGCCGGAAGGACCGAACGAGAGAAGTTTGATCCGACAAGACCGATGGTCGCGCTGACTTTCGATGACGGACCATCCAAATTTACAGAGCGTATTCTGGATTCGCTGGAGGCGAATGGCGGAAGAGCAACGTTCTTTATGGTTGGAAATCGTGTGGCTTCTTATGCATCCACGGTAAAGCGCATGGCGGATCTCGGATGTGAGACAGACAGCCATACCTGGGCGCATACATATCTGACCGGAATGACAGAGGGAGATATTACAGAGCTTAAATCAGACACGCGATGCGATTGTTGCAGCAGGCGGAAACGCACCGAAAGGAGTTCGCCCGCCGGGAGAGAAAGATCAATGATGCGAGCAAAGGCAGTTCTTGCTGAAGGCAGGAATGCCGGCGCTTCTCTGGTCTGTGGATACGCTGGACTGGAAGACGAGAAATGCTCAGCACACTATGATACCGTTTTAAGCCAGGTCGAAGACGGAGATATCGTTTTGATGCATGATCTCTATGAGCAGAGCGCGATCGCAGCGGAGACGCTGATCCCGGAGCTTACAAAGAGGTTACCAGCTTGTGACTGTCAGCGAGATGGCGGAGCTTCGC
>VOFC01000637.1_pt1 | contig 20000 bp, 39 predicted proteins | sample 5384161 | NCBI WGS metagenome assembly VOFC01 (sample SAMN12384722, study PRJNA508395) | human gut metagenome | isolation source: healthy gut B | host: Homo sapiens
GTTGCGGTTATCTCGGAAAATATTTTTTATGATTCACATAAGGCTGAAAGCGGTTTTGATGAATTGAAAAAAGTGGTTGAAAACGGAACGTGCAGACGCAACGGACGGTTATATTGATAAACGTGCGGATAACGGTATGCTTGAATGTTATTACTCGTTATATCAGCAGAATAATGATATGGTAGGGTGGATAAAAATTCCCGATACACCTGTCGATTATCCTGTGGTAAAGTATAGCGACAATGAATTTTATTTGCATAAGAATTTTAATAAGGAATATCAATTCAGCGGTATACCTTTTTCTCGATTATCAGTCGAATGACGAATCGGTGAATAAAATTATTTATGCACATAATATGAAGAACGGTACAATGTTTGCGTCACTTGCCGATTATGAGGATAAAAGCTTTTATGACGCTCATAAAAATATAATGTATGATACATTGTATGATAAAGGCGAATATGAGATTGTGTCGCGTTTACGACTAAAGTCGGTGCAAGTAATGAATTTAAGTATTACGATTATGCGGATATAGAGTCGGAGGAGCGGTTTAATGAATATGTAACTCAGGCAAAGTCACGTTCGTTTTATGATACAGGCGTAAATACAGTGTACGGCGATAGTCTTATAACACTTTCAACGTGTGCGTATCATACGTCAAATGAAAGATTTGTCGTGATTGCAAGAAAGAAATAGGAAAATACTTGAAATCGGCTTTGAAATATTATATAATATATTGGTATGTTAATAGTGTGTTTTGCTCTCGTAGTTAAGTGGATATAATAAACCCCTCCTAAGGGTTAGTCACCAGTTCGACTCTGGTCGGGAGTACCACGTCGGAATGGACTACGCTCCATTCCGATTTTTCTATGCAGAAAAATCAGTCATAACACTGCGTCATTCCTCATTAGTCGCAAAAACGCCCGCTCGGTTCACCTGTTCGCTTGTAAACGCACTCACAACGGCTCACAGTTGCTGCCACCTTTTTGCGAGAAAGTGCCTGTGGCACAAATGGTTCAAAGCGGACTACGCTCCATTCCGATTTTTTATTTCCCAATAATAGATTGTTCCCAAATTTGTTTTTTGACGCCAGGTGGTAGGGGGAACACCGAATTGTTTTTTGAAAGTTTTGTTAAAGATATGAGTATCATAGTAGCCCACGCTTTGGGCAGTTTCGGTCACGGACGCGTTTGTGTTTTTTAAATACAATGCCGCGGTATTCATTTTAAGTGAAATAATATAGTTTTGCGGACTTGTTTTTTTATATTCATTGAAAAGTCTTGTTAAATAACTTCTGTCAATTCCGACATATTTTGCAACGTCCGAAACGGATATTTTTTATGAACATTTGTTTTTTTATAAACGTTTCTGCTTTTTGAATATATTCTTCGGCATTGCTGACGGTATTAATTTGTTCGCCGTCTGTAAGGCAATAAATGAAATTCCAAAATTTTTGCATGAGCAATTCAAAAACACATTTCTCCGGACGAAATAATATTACAGAGTGCATTGCCGATCGAATTATTTTCATCATCAGTATAAATCGGTGTGCTTTCATTAAGACTGACAGACTTTAAAATTGACTGCGACATACTTCCGTTAAATTCAATCCATCGATACAACAAAGGGTCGCTGTCATCGGCTTTATAATATGTAAGCTGATTTGGCGATATAAGGAACATCTGCCCTTTATGAAGATGATATGTGTTATTTTCTGTTTGAAAAATACCTTTACCGCTGTAAACATAATGCAACAGATAGTTACTTCGTACACATGGTCCGAACGAATGATTTCTATTGCATTGCTCTTCGCCGTATTGTACAGGATAAATATCGGTAGAATAAACTTTGTATATGCGTAATATGTATTTATAAAACAATTCATTTTACTCAACTCCTGTTTGTAGAATATCACATTTTAGACACATACTGTCAACACTTTGATATTCTGTTTTTCGAAAATAAAGTGATATTATAATATCACAAAAAACACAGGAGGATATAAAAATGATTGTCAGAAACGGAAAAACAACGCACCTTATCGGCAGAGATATAAGTTATATAATGTTTGAAAACGAGGACGGAGACCTTTTGAATTTTCATTTCGGAAAAAAGATAGCGGATATTGATTATTCGCAAATGAAAGAAGAATGGGAAGAAAAGTGGGGTTTGTTTCAAACAGATTTTGTCTTGACAATTATCCGCAGGAATATCCGTCTTACGGCTATTCTGACTTGAGAAATCCGGCATATCAGGTTGTAAATAAATTCGGAAATGCTGTTTCAAGACTTGTGGTGAAAGAATATATAATTCATAATGAGTGTGCCGTTCAAACCGACGGTATGCCTTGTCTTTTCAATAAGAAGATAAAAAAGCTGATACGCTTGAAGTTGTATTATATGATGAAATTATCGACTTGGAAGTGCATTTATATTATACGGTATTTGACGAGTACAATATAATCGCCAGACATACTGTAATTATAAATAAATCAGACAGTGATATTAAGCTTTTTGAGTGCGTATTCGGCAAGTATTGATTTACCTATGGACAACTATGAAATGATACATTTTGCAGGTTCGTGGGGACGTGAGAGAGCAATGCACAGAACAAAGCTTGAAATGGGAATGAAAGCTGAAGTTGAAAATGCAAGAGGCGGAAGCGGACATCAGTTAAATCCGTTTTCAATGATTACTTCAGTCGGCGCGGATGAAACACACGGCGAAGTTTACGGATTTTTACTTGTATACAGCGGTAATCATTCCACGGTTGCAAAAAAATAGACCAATTCGGTAATTTAAGAGTACAACAGGGAATTAATCCGCATCAGTTTGAATGGATTTTAGGACCGAACGAAAGCTTTTGTACACCACAGTCTGTAATTTGTTATTCCGACAGCGGTATCGGTGCTATGACAAGAGAGTATCACGACGTTTTCAGAAACAATTTAATGAGAAGTAAATGGGTAAACAAAAAAACGTCCTATCCTTATAAATAATTGGGAGGGTACATACTTTGATTTTACCGAAGAAAAGTTACTTCAAATGGCTGAAAAGGGCTCATCAGGCGGGTATTGAGCTGTTCGTACTTGATGACGGTTGGTTTGGAAAGAGGAACAACGATACATGCAGTCTGGGCGATTGAAAGTTAATTATGATAAATTACCGTCGGGTATAGACGGATTGGCGGAAAAAATAAATAAAATCGGTATGAAATTCGGATTGTGGTTTGAACCTGAAATGATAAGTCCGGATTCGATTTGTACAGAGAACATCCCGATTGGGCAATTCATATTGACGAAAGAGAAGGAGTTCAGTCAAGAAATCAAATGGTGCTTGATTTGAGCAGAGATGAGGTTTGCGAATATGTTATAAATGCGGTGAGCGATATACTTGCAAATGCAAATATTGAGTATGTGAAGTGGGATATGAACAGACAGCTTACAGATATGCCGAGATTGGGATATAACCACGAATACACGCTCGGTTACTATAAAATAATGTCGCAATAACCGAAAAATTCCCCTAATATTTTATTTGAGGGCTGCAGTGCCGGCGGCGGTAGATTTGACGCGGGAGTGCTTGCATATATGCCGCAAATATGGACGAGTGACAATTCGGACGCAATAGCAAGACTGAAAATGCAGTATTCGACTTCAATGTGTTATCCTGTTTACAGCATATCTTCTCATGTAACCGCATCGCCAAACCATCAATGCGGACGTGTCACATCATTAAAAAAAAACAAGGGCAGATGTTGCATATTGCGGAACATTCGGATATGAGCTTGACGTTACAAAGATGTCTGATGAAGAATTTGAAGAAATCAAAGCACAGATTGAATTTGAAAAGAGAATACAAGACCTTATGTGTGACGGTGACTTGTACAGATTGATAAATCCGTATGAAACGAATTATTGCAGTTGGGAAGTGATTTCAAAGGATAAAAAGCATATATTTGTTATGGCTTGCAAAGTGCTTGCGGTTGCACAAAACAAAAAGAGTGAGAAAGTTAAATTGCAGGGACTTGATGTGAATAAGCGATACAGAAATATGCTTACAGGTAAAGTTTACAGCGGTGATTTTTTGATGTATCACGGTATCAGAGTGAATTATGAAATGAAAGATTTTTCAACTGTTGTATTTGAATTTGCAGAGATATAAAATAAAGGCTGATGACAAAAATGATGTGACCCCAAAAAGTTAGACTTTTTATAGCGTAGTAGTTTTAAGGACTGCTACGCTATTTTTATGCAACCAAGGTGTTAAGCCGGTATTGTACCGGACTCATCCACCCAAGTTTCTCTTTAATTCTTTTCTCGTTGTAATATTTTATATATTTTTCAATTTTGTTTTTCAATTCATTAAAACTGTAATATGTAGTTCCGTAATACATTTCTTGTTTTAGTATTCCAAAGAAATTTTCCATTACAGAGTTGTCATAGCAATTACCTTTACGAGACATACTTTGAAAGATTTTGTTTTCTTTGAGAGTAGACGAATATGCTTCCATTTGATATGCCCAACCTCTATCAGAATGAAATGTTCTTCTATACAGACAGTCTGAGGTTATTTCTATCGCTTTCTTTTGAGCAGTTAAAATGCTTATGCTATAGCTTAAAACCTCTCCGTTGAACATATCAAGAAACGGATCTAAATACAATTTCTTTATTGCCATTCTGCCCTTGCTGTCTATTTCAAAATATTTAAATTCAGTAGTATCAGTCGTTATCTTTTGATGTGGTATAGATGTATTAAATCGTCTGTGTATTCTATTTGGTGCCACTTTGCCAACATTGCCTTTATACGAACTGTATTTACGACTTTGTGTGTAAACGATGTAACTTGAAGTCCGAGTTTTTGAATTATTCTTTGAACTCGCTTTTTGTTAACGTTAAATCCCTGTTTGCGTAATACTGCGTGTATTCTGCGATATCCATAGTCTTTATGCTCCTTGCGAATTGCAATGATTTTTTCTTCAAGCTCCTGATTCGGATTTACTCTGTCAAATCGCTTTTTTGCCAATACATATATGTAGCTTTCGGAAAACCTACAACAACGAGAATATCATTTAATTTGAATGGTCCTCGGAGACTGTGTATGATTCTCGCCGTTTTTTCAGAAGAGCTTCCTCCCTCCAAACGCAGTCTCCTCAATTCTTTTAAATATGCATTTTCTATTCTTAATTTAAGCAAGTTCATCTTCAAGTTCTTTGATATGTTCTGCACTTTGTATCTATCGGCTTATTTTCAATATTTGGAGTAGAATTTTTTTTGTGCCCAATGTTTTCTTACGACCTTTCTTTTTTGGGTCTCAATGCATCAGGTCCTGCATTTCTAAAATCATTTACCCATTTAGCCAATAACGCAGGGGTAAAGATACCTTGTGAAAGAGCTAATTCCTGATATGAGACTTCACTTGATAAATACAATTCTACCATATGAAGTTTAAATTGAAAAAGAGTAATTGTTATTTTTTCTCGAACGCATTAATCCATCATTTTCAAACTTCTTATACAATGCAACCCACTCTTGTAATCTGATCTTTGTTGATATATTGTATTTTTACAAAGATAATTATAGCCACCTTCACCATTCAAGTATTCTTGTACAACTTTTTTAATTTGAATTCATAACTATATTTTGCCATGAAAAAACCGACCTCCTATTCATTTAGATTTTTGGTCTAACTTTGGGGGGTCGGTTCAACAGGAATGCTCCTTTACATTTATAATTAACATTATAACTCTTTTTTTTAGATAAAATAACTTTATCAAATTTCGACTTATATAGATATTATATCACACTTAATATAATCTTACAATCCATATAATAACAGAAAATTCAATATGATTTTAGAATTTTATTCAACAAGTACAGTCTTTTAGCCATATATAATCGTAGAAAATCGTAATATTTTATACGCATCTTTAGTTTAACAAAACCACACTATTAAGGATTTAGTATACGAAATAGAATAAAGCAAAATACAAACGTCTATATAATACGCCACCTTAGAAAAGTAATAATCATTCCTATATTCTATGCGTTATTTTGTGTATGTTTTATTTACTATTGTTTATTGAAAAAATAAATAAAACATATATAATAAAATCAATTAGCTGACATGGTATTTTTATAGTCAGAAGGAGGCATAATCAGAAGGAGGCATAAAATGAAAGAATATGGATTTGGCGTTGACCTTGGCGGTACAACCTGCAAAATAGGTCTTTTTAAAACAAACGGTGAATTATTGGATAAATGGGAAATCAAAACAAACACAGAAAACAACGGTGCATTTATATTAGATGATATAGCAAATGCGATTGAGGCAAAAATATCGACATCACAAATTGACAAGGCTGATATTGAGGGAATTGGTATCGGCGTTCCAGGTCCTGTCGCAGCAGACGGAACAGTGTATAAGTGTGTTAATTTAGGTTGGGGAGTGTTTAACGTAGCAAACGAACTGAGCGATAAAACAGGACTCAAGGTCAAAGCAGGAAACGATGCCAATATCGCCGCGCTTGGAGAAATGTGGCAGGGTGCAGCAAAGGGATATTCGGATATTGTTATGGCTACTATCGGCACGGGCATAGGCGGCGGTATCATTGTAAATGGTCAGATTATCTCAGGCAGCAAAGGTGGTGCAGGCGAAATAGGTCACATCTGTGTCAATAAAGATGAAACAGAGAAATGTAGTTGCGGCAAAACAGGATGTTTAGAGCAGTACGCATCCGCAACAGGTATTGTCCGCATGGCAAAGGAAAAAATTGCATAGGTATGACATAACCGCAAAGGATATTTTTGATGAGGCAAAAAGCAGGAGATGCATCCGCCAATGAACTAATCAATCAGCTTGGTGAATTTTTAGGCATTGCACTTGCCTCCGTTGCAAAAAATGTGACAAACCCACAGATTTTTCGTAATCGGTGGGGGTGTATCAAAGGCAGGGAAAATCCTGATTGACGCTACCGAGCATCACTTCAGAAAACAAGCTTTTCACATATGCAGTGATGCAAGATTTGTATTAGCAAAGCTCGGAAATGACGCAGGAATTTACGGCAGTGTGCAGCTTATTTTAGAATAATATAAGCAAAAATCTCTCCGCAAGACTCGGAGAGATTTTTTATCGAATAGAATTTCTTTTTTTGTATTCAGACGGTGAACAGCCCACATGCTTACTGAACAATCTACCGAAATACAAAGGATTGTCATAACCTATCGCATCAGCAATTTCGGTTATATTTTTATCCGTCTTTTCCAGATAATTTTTAGCCGCCGATATTCTGAGCGAAAGAATGTATTGCATAGGTGTAACCTTCATAATATCTTTGAAACAATGAATAAACCAATTTTACTCATCAGATGTTCTTCAGCATACTGCTCAATAATGATATTTTTATTATAATTCTCATTAAAATAATGTGCTGCTCTCTCTATTTCATTCATAACATCACTTCCCGACTGCTGTTCTTCTTTAATGTAGCGGTTTATCACTAATAAACATGCCTTAACAATATTCTGAGCAATTCCTCATGATTCACTCTATGAAGTTGTAGTTCTTGTATCATCTGATTATACAACCATTGATAATCAGGCGAAGTGCCGGTGAAAAACACATTCTTATCATTAGGAAGCTCATAATGTGCAAGATACTCTTCGACCTGAGAACCTGTAAAATGCACCCAATACACTTCCGTCTTATCAGCTGCATAATAATAATACACTTGCGGTTCTCCTGGTCTGTATAAAATCATATTCCCTTTTGTTACTATGGTTTCCTCATCATTAAAATAGAAATGACCTTTTGCCTTCTGCAATATATAATAGTTGATAATCATTCCTCCCTTCAGGATGTTCTGTAGCTATTATCGGTCCTGTGTGTACACGGTAGTAGCCACAATTATTAATCTGCAAAGGTACAGACAAATTCTCCAGATTTGGATTTTCGTTTACTGAATAGGCAACATTTACATACATATAAAAGCCTCCTTTCAACCAATTTATTTGCTTTTTAATTATATTATAAACTAATCTTCTATTTTTCAATATATCGAAAGTGATTTTGTGCATATTTTGTTGTATTTAATTTATTGTAAAACAAGAACAAATTCGCTATAATTTAATTAAGAAAATTAGTTAACGTTCACTAATACACAAATTTTAAAAAAAGGCGCGATATTATGGAAAAGAAATATTTAAAACGGTATCAAAAAATAGGTTATGGTTCAGGTGACATTGCAGGTAACGTTGTATATGCACTTCTTACAGCTTTTGTAATGTTCTATCTGACCGACACGGTTGGTTTGAGCATGGGTATCATAGGAACATTGATTGCACTTTCCAAAGTTTTTGATGGTGTTACAGACTTCTTCTTCGGACGTATGATAGATAAACCCACACAAAAAATGGGCAAAGCTCGTCCTTGGATGTTATGGCCGTATATAGGCTGTTCGGTTGCTCTTGTAGCCTGCTTTGCAATCCCTACAAGCTGGGGACAGACAGCACAGTATGCTTTCTTCTTCATTGCATACACACTACTCAATGCAGTATTCTTTACAGCAAACAACATTGCTTATGCTTCTCTTACAGCCCTTATAACAAAGAATACAAACGAAAGAGTGCAGCTTGGTTCAATCCGTTTCATCTTCGCATTCGGAACAAGTATGTTGATTCAGTACATAACTATTGATGCTGTAAACTGGTTCGGAGGCGGAGCTGAAGGTTGGAGAATTGTTGCAATAATTTATGCTATCGTTGGTCTTATTGTAAACACAATTTCTGTATTCTCTGTCAAAGAACTTCCTGATGCTGACAAAGAAATAGAAAAAGAAAGAAAAAGAAGAACACACTCTTACATTCTTTGACTCATTCAAGCTACTTCTGAAGAACAAGTATTATGTCATCATCTGCATTACATACATTATGACACAGCTATATGCATCAGTAATCGGTATGGGTATCTATTACATGAAGTACATACTTGGAAACGAAGGCTTATTCAGTGACTTTGCGTTAGCAATCAACATTCCTATGGTTGCAATGCTTCTTATCCTTCCTGTTATCATTCAGAAAATGGGCGGTATGTATAAGCTTAATGTCATAGGATATATTGTTGCAACTGTTGGCAGACTGGGTGTAATGGTTGCAGGCTATATGGGCAATATTCCGCTTATGCTTGCTTTCACAGCAATAGCTACACTTGGTATCGCTCCACTTCAGGGCGACCTTAATGCACTGTGCATCTTGCTCAGAACATACAACAATGAAAACAGGTCACCGTCTTGACGGTATGATGTATTCTTGTTCATCACTTGGTATTAAAATCGGTGGTGCTCTTGGTACAGCAATCTGCGGCTGGCTTCTTGACGCTGCAGGCTACATTAAAAATGCTGCTGTTCAGACACCGGCAACTATCGGCATGCTTCAGTTCCTATATTTGTGGGCACCGGCAATTCTTTGTCTGATAGTAACATTCCTTCTTTCACGCTTGAAGGTTGAAAAGGCAAATAAACTTCTTATGGAAGAGAAAAACATCTAAGGAGTGATTGAAATGAAAGAATATGAGAGATTTGACAGAATCGGTACAACGCCGCACAGAAGCTATTACATTCCTTTTGCACAGGAAGATGTTGTAAGAACTAAGCACAGTATTTTAGACCGTACATCAAGCTCACGATTTACTTCTCTTGACGGTGTCTGGCAGATTAAGCAGCTTGACCATGTAGAAGATTTCAATGTAAATGAGAAAGTTGACGAAAGTATTCCAGTTCCTTCATGTGTTCAGATGCATGGATTTGACCAGATTCAGTATCTGAACACAAGATACCCTTTTCCCGGTAATGCTTCCGCATCTTCCTTATGAGAACCCTTGCTGGCATTATCGCCGTACATTTAACCTGAAGAAACAAAGCGGTGAAAGATACTATATCAATTTTGAGGGTGTTGACAGTGCATTCTACATATACATCAACGGCGAGTTCAAGGGATACTCACAGATATCTCATTCAACAAGCGAATTTGATATTACTGACCTTGCAGTAAACGGTGAAAACACAATTGATGTACTTGTTCTAAAATGGTGTATATCTACATATCTTGAATGTCAGGATAAATTCCGTTTCTCTGGAATATTCGAAATGTATATATGCTCAAACGTCCTGAAGAACATATTACCGATTATAAAATTGAAACAAGAATATCAGATAAGGACGGCATATTCAAATTCATAAATGAAAGCCCTGTTGATGTGACGATCACTCTTGACGATAAGACCACAGTTGCTCCTGCAGGCAAAGAAGCAGAAATTGTAATTGATGACGTAAAGCTATGGACTGCTGACGAACCAAATCTCTATACTGCCCAGCTTTATGCAAACAACGAAAAAATCATTGAAAGCGTTGGTTTCAGAGAAGTTTCAATTGACGGTAAGGTTTTCAAAATTAACGGCGAACCTGTAAAACTCAAGGGTGTTAACCGCCACGATTTTCATTGCGAAACCGCGGCTACAGTAAGTCTTGAAGATCTTGCAAAGACATCCATCTTATGAAGGAGCTTAACGTTAACGCCGTCAGAACATCTCACTATCCAAACAGTCCTGAATTTTATATGCTATGTGATACTTTCGGTATCTATGTTATGGATGAGGCTGACTTGGAGATGCACGGTGCCTGCAGTCGTGACGGCCGTTATGAAATTGACCTATGGAAAGAATACGCAGAAAATGAATTCTTTACTCCTGGCATTACAGACAGACACGCCGCACTTGTTGAACGTGACAAAAACCGTCCGAGTGTTATCATATGGTCACTCGGTAATGAAAGCTCTTTCGGGGGAAAGCATTTTTCGGCGGTGCAAACTATATCAAACGAAGAGATAATACAAGACCTGTTCATTATGAGGGATTGCAGAATGCTGACTCTAAATATTATTACACTGAACTTGTGGATATGGTCAGCATGATGTATCCGAGTTTTGAAAAAAAAAATCCGTGAGGATGTTCTTGAGAATGAGAAAGAAACACGTCCATTTGTACTTTGCGAATACACACACGCTATGGGTAACAGTTGTGGCGATATCGCAGAGTATTGGGATATGATTTATAATAATGAGCAGATGATGGGTGGATTTATCTGGGAATGGGCAGATCATGGTATAAAAACAGATCAGGGTTTCCTTTATGGCGGCGACTTTAAAGAACCTGAACACGATGGTAATTTTGCGCTGATGGACTTTTAACACCTGACAGAAAGCTTAAGTCTAATGCACTTGAGATGAAAGCTGTATACAGCGGAAAGACTCATTCGGAAGTTTGTAAAATTGATGCACCTGCAAGCACATATAAATTCTCATCAACAATCAATATTGAAGTAAATGAGCATACCGGCGAGATAACCTCTATTAAGGCAGACGGAAATGAAGTTCTTCGAACTCCAATACACTTCAATATAATCCGCTATACGGATAATGACCGTGATTTGGTTGCTCATTGGATTGATCGTTGTCATCTTGAGGCTTGCAAAACCGCATATATTCTCCTGCGAAAAGACAGAAAACACTTATAAGTTCACAGGAGTACTTGCAGCGAACTGTTTGATGCCGGCCGTGGAATTCGAATTAAAATATGAAGTATTAGCAAAACACACTTATAGCGACTATCTCATACAAAATTGCTGACTACATAGAAAGCCTGCCGCGTTTTGGTATTGAATTTGGCGTTGATAAATCACACGGAAATTTCTCGTATGTTGGATTTGGTCCTACAGAAAGCTATGTTGATAAGCATGTAGCCTGCGAATATGGATACTATGTAAGTTCTGCAGAAGAAAATTATGACAGAGAATATATCCGTCCTCAAGAATCCGGAAGTCATTACGCTTGTAAATATCTTGCGGTAAAAGATTTGTTTAAGGTAACGGCTGACTTGCCATTCTCTTGTTCAGTTAATCCTTTTACTACAGAACAGCTCAGAACCACTTTGCATTCATTCGAACTTGAAGAGAATGATTTCGTAAATGTCTGTATTGACCTTGCTATGCGTGGTGTTGGTTCAAAGTCCTGCGGACCTGATTTGCCGCCGGAATATGAAATTCCAAAAACATATTCAAACACATTTAAATTTGTATTTTAATTGACTTTACGATAATTCTAACTGAACACGAATTGCAGTTATAACCAGGAGGAAAATTATGATGACCAGAGATTACGAACTCATAGACAGTATTGAAATGCTTGAAAAGGCAATTCAACGTATGGATATTGCAGAAAAACGGTACTCCGTACATCTTAGATAGGTCACATGCTACACAAGGCAATGCCTCGGCAGATGTAGCAAGAACATATTTGTTGTTCTCACTTGCAGGTGATGTTTCAGGTGCAAACACATATCTTGACCTGTTTTGCAAAAAAGAGTGACACTGCAAAACAATATGTTCAGAAGTGGATGCCGATTGTAGCAGCATCACAATCTGTAAAAGGCAATGAAAAAAAAAAAGGAGCTCTTACTTTCTGGGTAGACGTTGTCGACTACGAATAAGTTTTAGTTAACCCTCTCGAACCACACCGCACAAACTATAAAACAAAAATACGGTCTGTATGTGAGCCGACCCCCAAAAAGTTAGACCCAAAATCTAACGATTGGGAGGTCGGTTTTTTCATGGCAAAATATAGTTATGAATTTAAGAAAAAAGTTGTACAAGAATATTTGGATGGTAAAGGTGGATATGCATATATTGCAAAGCAAAATGGTATTCCTGCTGAAAGTCTTTTAAGACGATGGGTAAATGCGTATAAGAAATTTGGTGATGAAGGATTACTTCGTTCGAGGAAAAATAAGAATTAGCTCTCTTTTCAATTTAAATTTCAGAATCTTTTTGTGGTAGAATTGTATTTAACAAGCGAAGTAAAGTCTGTAGATACAAGTGCTGAACACGTCAAAGAACTTGAAGATGAATTATTAAAACTCAGAATAGAGAATACATATTTAAAAAGAATTGAGGAGATTGCGTTTAGAGGAGGAAACTCTTCTGAAAAAAACAGCGAGAATCGTCCACAGTCTCCGAGGACAGTTCAACTTGAAAGACATTCTCGCAGTAGTTGGTTTTCCAAAAGCAACATATATGTATTGGCAAAAGCGATTTGACAGAGAAAATCCTGATAAATATTTAGAAGATGAAATCACCAAAATACACAACGAAAACAAAGATTACGGTTATAGACGAGTATATAGAGAACTACGAAACAGAAATTTTTGTAAATAAAAAGAAAGTTCAAAGAATTATGCAAAAATTAGGCTTTCAGGTTACATCATTTACACGCAAAAGTCGCAAATATAGCTCATACAAAGGCAATGTTGGCAAAATCCCCTAACAGAATTAATCGCCGTTTTAACACTTCTGTACCGCATCAAAAGATAACTACTGATACTACTGAATTTAAGTATTATGAGATAGACAACAAAGGCAGAATGGTGATTAAGAAATTGTATTTAGACCCGTTCCTTGATATGTTTAACGGCGAAATTTTAAATTACAGTATAACGCAAACACCATCAGCTGTTGGTATATTGTCTGCAAAAAAACGAGCGATAGAAATAACCTCTGATTGTCAATACAGAAGAACATTTCATTCAGACAGAAGCTGGGCATATCAAATGGAAGCATATTCGTCTGCTCTCAAAGAAAACAAAATCTTTCAAAGTATGTCTCGTAAAGGTAATTGCTATGACAACTCTGTTATGGAAAATTTCTTTGGAATTTTAAAGCAGGAAATGTATTACGGCACTACATATTACAGTTTTGACGAACTTAAAGAAGCTATTGAAAAATATATAAAATATTACAACGGGAAAAGAATTAAAGAGAAACTTGGGTGGATGAGTCCGGTACAATACCGACTTAACACCTTGGCTGCATAAAAAATAGCGTAGCAGTCCTTAAAAACTACTACGCTATAAAAAGTCTAACTTTTGGGGTCACATCAAAATCATCAGCCTTTTACTATTCAACTATTTTTCCGATAACAATTCCGTTTTCGTTTCTTTCAAGAAGAACATTTCTGAATTGGTCGTTTAAATCTATATCGGACGGTGCGTGGACTGTAATGTAATTATCTGTTTTACCCTCAAAAAAAGTCCGTCTTTTGCAGGTTGTTCAAAAAAGTACACGCATTGTTTTGCCTATAAAACGATTTATAAATTCATCGCGCGTTTTCTGTGTTTCGGCGATTATTATTTTACTTCGCTTTTCTTTTGACGTCAGGTGAAATTTGGTTTGGACGTTTTGCGGCTGGTGTTCCGCGACGTTGCGAATATTGGAAAACATGGGCGTCGGCAAATTTTATATTGCGTACAAATTCAACTGTTTTATTAAATTCTTCATCACTTTCATCAGGAAAACCGACCATTATATCGGTAGTGATTGCAACATCGTCAAATGCCTCTCTTAAACCGTCCACAATGCCTTTAAATTGAGCGGTTGTATACTTTCTGTTCATACGTTTTAATGTTTCGTCACAACCGGATTGGAGCGATATATGGAAGTGGTGGCACAGTTTTTTTTAGAATCTTTTATACTGTCTATAAATTCCTGATTTAAAGTCATCGGCTCAATAGAAGAAAGACGTATACGCTCAACGCCGTCAATCTTGTCAACGTCCATAATTAAACTTTCAAGCGTTGTGTCGCCGAGATCGACACCGTATGACGCAACATGAATACCGACAAGGATAATTTCTTTAAAGCCGTTGTGTGCAAGCTCCTTTGATTTCTCTTACAACATCATCTTTTGCTCTGCTGCGAACAGGACCTCTGGCATAGGGGATAATGCAGTAAGAACAAAACTGATTGCAGCCCTCTTGAATTTTTATAAATGCACGGGTTCTGTTTGAATATTGCTTTATTTGAAGTTCTTCAAATTCGTGGTTACTCATTATATCCGAAACGTGATTAATGTTTGATTCGGTGTTAAGTTCTTCAACAAGCGTAACAATGTTCTTTCTGTCTTTTGTGCCGAGTACAAGATTAACACCCTCAATGGCAAGAACTTCGTCAGGCGCGGTTTGAGCATAACAGCCTGTAACGGCTATAACTGCATTCGGATTAAGTTTTTTTGCACGACGAATAATTTGACGTGATTTTCTGTCACCCATATTTGTTACGGAACAGGTGTTTATAACATACACGTCCGCAACTTCGGTAAATTCTTTTTATTTCATAGCCGCTATCGGCAAATAATTCCGCCATAGCCTCTGTTTCATATTGATTAACCTTGCAACCAAGTGTATAAAATGCTGCTTTTTTCATATTTTCAACCTTTCAAGTATATCTTTTGACAATATCGTTAAAAAAAACTTAACGACATTAGTATTATTATATAAAATTTTTTTTTAAAAACGCAATAGCTATTGACTTTTTCAGAAAAAAAATTGTATTATAGGTAATGTAAGAGATTACATATTACAAATAGGCTTCACGCATGAAATAAGGAGGAATAAAAATTATGAAAACATTTGATTTATTACTAAGCTCTATTAATGACGTAAAAGATTTCGTGAATATCGTAAGTAAGTATGACTTCGATGTAGACTTGACATCAGGTAGATATGTCGTTGATGCAAAATCTATCATGGGTATCTTCAGCTTGGATTTGTCTAAGCCTATTAAGGTTGAAGTACATTCTGATGACTGCGATAAGTTTATGGAAGAACTTGATAAGTTTATCATTAAATAATGTAGCTTGAAAATTAAGCGTCCTTTAAGAAAAAGGGCGTTTTTCTTTTGAAAACAAATATTAAGAGGAACGTTTTTGATGCGTTCCTCTGTTTCGTTTATTCCTGTTCATTTAATTGTGACGGAGTTTCAAGGGTTATGTGACCGATTTTTGCACCACGTAATTCATCAAGTACCATATTTGCGGCACGTTCCATATCAATTTCACCGCCCGAAATAACAAAACCGCGTTTTTTCCGATTTTCTCCAATACTTCATATCCCTTAAGCCCCTCGACAGTATCGAGTTTGTATCGTGTACAAAGTTCGTTTGGATAATTGTCACGTAGATAATCGCATAGGGAATAGGCAAGAAGTTCTGTGTTCATTATTTCGTCTTTGATAGCGCCTGTGTAAGCAAGTTTTACGGCAACTGTTTGGTCCTCGAATTTCGGCGGAAGAATACCCGGAGTATCAAGAAGTTCCGCATCACCTTTAATTCTAAGCCACTGCTTACCGCGTGTGACACCCGGTTTGTCGCCTGTTTTTGTACTTGCCTTACCGATAAGACGGTTTATAAGACTTGATTTTCCTACATTCGGAATACCGACCATCATTATTTTTAAAGTTCGGTTTCGGCCTCTTTCTTTTCACGGTCAATTTTATCCTGTATAAGTGCGCGAGCTTCTGCAAGCACCGTATTAATGCCCATACCTGTCGTACAGCTTATCGGAATAACCTTAAGACCTTGCTCTGCATACCAATCAATCCACAGTTTTGTTCTGTTTTTATCTGCAAGGTCGGCTTTGTTTAAAACAAGCAGTCTCGGTTTGTTTTTATAATATCGTCAAAATGCGGATTACGTCCCGAAAAGGGAATACGTGCGTCCAATATTTCAACAACAACGTCAATTAATTTAAGATTTGCCTCAATCAAACGGCGTGTTTTCGCCATATGACCGGGATACCATTGTAAATTCTGCATAAGTACCTCGTTAATTATTTAGTAAGACCTATATCCGATAAAGGCCATATTCTGACTTGTGACTTACCTAAAATTGCTTTTGAAAGGAACTTGACCGAGTTCTGATGAACGGCTGTCCTTACTGCGGGTTCGGTTGTCACCCATAACAAATACACAGTCATCGTCCACGGTGATAGGATATTCAACGGTAGGATCTATTGAAGTTGTCAAACCGTCATAATAAGGCTCGTCAAGCATTTCACCGTCAACATATACTTTACCGTCAACCAAGTCTATTGTTTGACCCGGCATGGCGATTATTCTCTTAACATAATACTTTTTCTTAAGATTTGAAGGCATACTGCTTTGTGCAAAGAATTTTTCAAATGAAGAAAGTTCTTCTTTGTCTTTTGATTCAGCCAATCTGTCAAAGTATTCTTCACGGTTTTTGTATTCACTGTCAAGAATGATAATATCACCTTGTTTCGGAGTGTAGCCGAGTTTTGTAACTATAAGTCTGTCGTTATCTACAAGTGTAGGGAACATACTTGAACCGTCTACACGTACAATGTCAAATATAAAGCCTTTGATAAGCATAGCAATTACTATTGCGATAGCAAGTGTATATACCCATTCCCAAATTTCTCTTGCAAGGCTTGTCTTTTTATCTTCCTTAGCAGTTGTTTTTTGTTACGTTTTCGTTCTTTTCTTCTTGTTCACTCATTTTTTCTTCCTCCTGACATACTATATAAAATGATTATACTACATTTATATTCAAGTTACAATGAATAAAATGTTAATTTTTAAAGACAAAAAGGGGACACCGAAATGCCCCTTTTCGTATTATAAGGAAATTAGATTCTTTCCTTAACTTTTGCTGCTTTACCGACTCTGTCACGAAGATAGAATAGTCTTGCACGTCTAACTTTACCTTTTCTTGAAACTTCAATCTTTTCAATGTTAGGTGAGTTAACAGGCCATGTTTTTTCAACGCCTACGCCGTAAGAAACTCTTCTTACTGTGAAAGTTTGAGCGATACCGCCGCCCTGTACTTTGATGATTGTACCTTCAAACATCTGAGTTCTTGTACGAGAACCTTCGACGATTCTTTGGTAAACCTTTACGTTGTTACCGATTTTAAGTTCCGGTAAATCTGTTCTTATCTGGTCTTTTGTCAAAGCGTTAATGATTTCTTGTTTGTTCATCATTAATTCCTCCTTAATAATCTAGGACATTCGTGCCGACCGAGGCAGAGGACTATCCGTAATAACTACAAAATTATACCACAGTTCAAACGTAATTGCAAGCTTTTTTAAAATTTTTTCGACATATTTAAAAAAATCTTGCGTATTTATAAAATAGCACTCTATGAAAGGGATAAAATTATGAAATTTAAAACTGTTGTTATAACAAAAAAGAAACTTATCATAGCCGTAGTGGGTATTTTGTTTTTAGGCGGTATTATTACGGCGGTGAGCTTAATTCCTCCCAAAACGGCGAATGTGTTTAATTATCAAAATGAAATATATGAAGATATCCTTGCCGAGGGTCTGCCAAATAATAATGAAAAGACATTCAGCTTAAAGGATTTTGCAAAAGAAAATATTAGGGTTTGATATTGAAAATCCGGAAACAATAATAAGTGAATATTCATCGGTATTTGACGGGGACAACCTCACAGACGGAGCAGGAGAATACAAGTGAAGAAATTGCGGAGAAGACAGTACGGAGCAGGGAGAAGAACAAACGGAGGAAACACCTGACACAGTACAGGAAGAAGTAACAATGCCCGACAAATCACAAATTTGTACGGCGAATAATTTAAAACTGAACAATGCAACAACATATAATGTGGACGTAAATGCCTTGTGCGCAGAGGAGTTTTCAATAAACACAGATACAGACGGACCGAAAGTTCTTGTTGTACATACGCATACAACGGAATGTTATGACGGCGACCAGATGAACGGTGAAACAGAAAGAAATACGGACGCGAGTATGAACGTGGTTGCGGTAGGCGACGAGATATGCAGGGTGCTTGAAGAAAACGGTATAAAAGACGGTACACGACACAACTTATCACGATTATCCGTCATATCAAGGCTCTTATACAAAGGGCGTTGTCAACGATAGAAACACAGCTTAAAAGCAATCCGACAATAGAAATTGTACTTGACGTACATCGTGACGCATTTATTTATTCGGACGGCTCAAAACTTGCGGTTACGTGTGAAGAAAACGGAATATCGACTGCGCAGGTTATGCTTGTTGTCGGTACGAACAGTATGGGATTGTGGCACGAAAATTGGCAGGAGAATTTGAAGTTTGCGGCTAAAATTCAAAATGCGGCTGAAATAATGTATCCCGGAGTTATGCGACCTATTAATCTAAGAAAAGAACGATTTAACGAGCATATGACTAAAAGGAAGTTTGATTTTAGAGGTCGGAAGTAACGGAAATACTCTTGCACAGGCGAAAGAGGGCGGAAAAGATGTTGCAAGAGCGATTGCGGCAGTGCTTAATGCAAAATAATCGTTGCACAGACAGGCGATTTGTGATATAATAAAAAATAATTATCGAATATTTTAGGAGAGAAAATATGTCAAACGAAAGACAGAGTAAAATCAGAAATTTTTGTATAGTAGCACATATAGATCACGGTAAGTCAACACTTGCCGACAGATTGCTTGAACTTACGGGAGAAGTTTCGGAACGTGATATGGAGGAACAGCTCCTTGATAATATGGATTTGGAACGTGAAAGAGGCATCACGATTAAGGCACACGCCGTTACACTAAAAGTATAAGCGTGATGACGGAGAAATTTATACTCTTAACTTAATTGACACTCCGGGTCATGTTGACTTTAACTATGAGGTTTCACGTTCGCTTGCGGCATGTGAGGGAGCGATACTTATTGTTGACGCGTCACAGGGTATCGAGGCACAAACACTTGCAAACACATATCTTGCAATCGACCATGACCTTGAGGTTGTACCGGTAATCAACAAAATAGACCTGCCGTCTGCACAACCAGAGATGGTAATAAACGAAATCGAGGACGTTATAGGAATCCCTGCCGAGGACGCGCCCTCAAGTATCGGCAAAGACAGGTCTTAACGTGGAATCTGTACTTGAAGAAATTGTTGAAAAATTCCGTCACCGGCAGGTGATGAAAATGCACCGCTAAAGGCACTTATATTTGACTCTTATTATGACAGCTATAAGGGCGTTATTGTTTATGTAAGAATTAAAGAGGGAACAGTTAAACCAGGTGACAGAATAAGAATGATGGCGACAGGTGCTGAGTTTGACGTTGTTGAAGTCGGTG
>VOFC01000681.1_pt1 | contig 20000 bp, 43 predicted proteins | sample 5384161 | NCBI WGS metagenome assembly VOFC01 (sample SAMN12384722, study PRJNA508395) | human gut metagenome | isolation source: healthy gut B | host: Homo sapiens
TTATTTAGTCCCTTCGTATAAAAAAACTTCTCATTATATTGCATTCTGTATATATCCTAATTATTAAAGAATGATTTTATGGAAAAAAGTAGAAATTAAAAAGCTTTATTGAGCAATGTCTCAATTATTTTTTATGAAAGTGGTTATGCGAAGGGCACTATTGACTATTACAAGTGTTTGTGGACAAAAGGCATTTTACAGTACATGTCGGACAAAGGGATTGATATGTATACACCTGATGTAGGTGCGAAGTTTATAGAGTCCACTCAACATCAAGACATGAGTAATCATGAATGTGAAAGGATACGTAGTATACATGCTCTTAATGACATTATGACTGTCGGATATATTAGAAAGCAATGTGTTAGAGCAGCTTTCTACCCTCTTGATGGTGCTATTGGAAAACAGATGGAGAAGTTGGTTCTACATTTGATTTCTTTACGCCGTGGCAAAAATACGTTAAAGCACTATCGTTCATGTTTGGGTAATTTTTTGTATTACTTAGATATGATTGGAGTACAAAATATAAAGCAGATAACAGAGGAACATGTTATACGGTTTCTTTCTTCCCAACAGCTAAACAGGGAAAAGACTTTGTCTATTATTCGATGCCTCTTTCTTTTTTGGAGACAAGAGAACATTATAGATGGACGATTTGAGGAATTCTTCGCTACATATAAACTACGAAAGAAAGAACGCATACCATCATATTATACAACGGAAGAGATTAAGGTTATAGAAAATTCTGTATCGCGAAGTAGTGCTTTGGGCAAGCGCAATTATGCAATGATTTTATTAGCATCAAGATTGGGCTTGCGTGCTTCAGACATTATGAGTTTGAAGTTCTCAGATATAGATTGGGATAATGATCTCATTAAATTGAGGATACAAAAAACAGGTAAAACCATTGAACTTCCATTATTGGCAGATGTCGGTAATGCCATAATAGACTATCTTAGATATGGACGTCCAGCATCTACTTCCCAAAACATATTTCTATCAAGTCGTGCCCCGTATATTGCTGCCACTCAGTCTATGGTTTGTGGTAATATCAATAAAATAATCCGCCTGTCTGGTGTAAATATTGATAAAAAACGCCATGGTCCTCATTCTTTACGGCATTCCTTAGCAAGTAATATGCTTGAAAATGGGGCTACCATGCCTATTATATCAGAAGTTCTTGGACATCGCAACACTGAAACAACGATGACTTATCTAAAAATAAACCTTGTAGCTTTAAGGAAATGTGTATTACCTGTACCACCTATTCCAGATAGTTTTTATACGCAGAAAGGAGGAGCATTTTATGGCTGAACAGTTCAATTACAGTAGTGTTTTATCTCCATACATTAAACGAATGTTGGAAACCGGAAATCAATGGGTATTGTTGATTCTCGTGTAAGATGGATACTTAAAGAATTTGATGATTTTGCTAATTCCATAGGATTGCAGGAACCACATATAACAGAAGAGTTTGTTAAGAGATGGCATAAATCACGGATATCAGATAAAGAGATCACTATTTATGGCAAATATCTTGTATTGCGCCAACTGACCTCATTGATGTGCCGCAATGGATGCGTATGTTATATACCGATTATACCAAAGCAACCAAAATCGGAGTTTACACCTTATATATACACACATGACCAAATATCTCAATTGTTTACAGCTGCCGATAGCAGCCGTTTGTTTAACAATTGTATGAAAACAGCTATCATTTCCATGCCAGTCATTCTTCGATTACTTTATAGCACAGGAATGCGTGTGTCCGAGGCTTTATATATGCGTAATGAGGATGTGAATCTTGACTCTGGATACATACATCTCCGCAAGACAAAAAACAGATGTGAACGCCTTGTTCCTATTGGTGAATCTATGGTAATTGTGTTAAAACAGTATATAGAATATCGGAATAGAATGCCTATAGAAAAAATTTCTCATCCCAATCATCTGTTTTTACCAAATTAGACGGGACAAGCTTCAGGGTATGTACTCTTTATGTCTTTTTTCATAAACTGCTAAAAATATGCAATATACCATATATAGGAAATCGACAAGGGCCACGTATCCATGACTTGAGACATACTTTTGCCGTACATTCGCTTGTACAAATGGGACATAACGGTATGGATTTATACACAGGGCTACCAATACTTTCCGCATGTCTTGGGCACCGTTCTCTTTCATCTACTGAAAAATATGTACGACTTACCTGTATGATGTATCCGGAGTTTGAAAAACAGTGTTCTCCTATAAATGCTTTTGTTTATCCAAAAATAACAACAGATTATGACTACCAGGACTGATTTTGCAAAATATCTAACGAGATTTTTATCTGAATATTTGCCACATCAACGAAATGTGAGCAAAAACACAATTGCTTCTTATCGTGATTCTTTCGTACAATTCATCAATTATATGAAAGGTATCAATGGAATACCCGTTGAACGACTTCTATTGAAACATCTTACACGGGATAATGTCATCAATTATCTACAATGGCTTCACAATACTAAAAAGAATACTTCAGCAACATGTAATTATAGACTTGCTGCAATCAGGTCATTCTGTTCGTATCTCCAATATATAGTAATAGATAATATGGTAGAATGGCAAAGTATATTGTCGATAAAGGCAAAAAAAACAGAAATAAGCCCTCCTAATTATCTTTCAATGGAGGGAATAAAATTATTATTGGCACAGCCTGACACAACTTCATGGAAAGGACGTCGTCATTTAGCATTATTGTCATTAATGTACGATACTGGTGCAAGAGTACAGGAAATCGCAGATCTCACAGTAGATTGTGTACGTATTGATACAACACCATACACTATACGATTAACAGGGAAAGGACGTAAAACCCGTATAGTCCCCTTGGCAGAAGCACAAGTTGACATTTTGCGTAGTTATATGGAAGAAAACAATTTGAATGATCCCAACATGATAAAAAAGCCTTTATTTTTCAATGGTAGGCATGAAAAATTAACAAGAGAGGGTATTACGTATATTCTGAAAATCTATGCAGACATGGCAAATAAACAGCAACCAGAAATTATTCCAAAGAAAATAAGTTGTCATTCTATTCGACATAGTAAAGCAATGCATCTTTTACAGGCAGGAGTAAATTTAGTATACATACGTGATATTTTAGGGCATGTTTCCATACAGACTACTGATATTTATGCACGTGCCGACTCCAAAGCAAAACGTGAAGCACTTGAAAATGCCTATACCAGATTAACCCCTAATACTATAACAGAAAAAGAGTGGGAACGAAATAAGAACCTATTAGAGTGGTTAAAGGGACTTGGACATTGATAATATTATGTAAAGTGTAAGTGACAAGTTGGTTCATAACAACTTGATTATAAACCAACTTTTACTCGCACTTTACATAACATATTACTTGTCAACGGTTATTATAGGGCACCTCCTTCCTGAATTGACAATAAATCTTCCACTGCATCCGTCTCTTCATCACCTGCATCGTTGAAGTCAAATTCCATTTCTGTCATGTTTTCCCCAGTTGTCTTCGACAACGACAATGAAGTTCTGCGCCTCGTCACATAGTGAAGTATAATACAGCCTGAACTTCCGGTTCTCCAGCAGATAACGGTCATTCGGCATGAATTCAAGACCGTTGTCCAGTTTCAGGAACCTTCCCGTCATACTGGAAATAACGGATCGTATAGACCGTACCGTCAAAATCGCCCTCACTTTTGAGTTCACATCGTATTTCCGCCGTTTCATTCCTGTTAAATTCCTTGGGAACTGGCATTGTTTCCACGGTAAACGGATAACTCTGCTGGATTTCCAGCTCGGAGGTTACACGAAGTCAGTATAAAACTGACTCAGACCCATGCAGAACATGGCTATCTTGCCTGTCAGCCCAAATCCTTTTCTTATATTCTTTTCTGTCTTCATTTGTTTTCCTTTGTTTTTGTCAGATATTCATTCAAGTCCTTAAATCCATCATACAGACCGAACAGTCCGTAACCTTATTCCCGAAATGTATGTTCAAAGTCTCCAGTGCGGTAATCCCGGCCCGGTCACGGTCAAAAAGCACCGGATTTGCCGTAACCCTCCAGAACGACATACGACCGTTCCAGATTGAATACAGAGTTCAGCACCAGGCAGTCCTCGTCCTTCACAATCCGCAATACCAATGCCGAAAGGAAATCCACAAATCCTTCAAACACACAGCACGTATCCTGTTTCTTTCCGGACAGGGACACACAGGAAATGTCCTTTGAGAGATGCATCCCTTGAACATCGGGTTACGGAGTTCATAGCCGCCGCTCGTTCATGAAACCTATGGCAAAATACCGTTTGCCCCATATTCCGTATGACACTTCCTTGCAGAATCTCCCGGCTATGGCGGATCAATGCCTCTCTCTTTCAGGTAACCTTTCAATGCCTCATGACTCAGTTCCGTCACTTTCACGTCCTCGAATCCGGAAACGCGGGTATCTTCTTACGTTCCTGTAAAGGCCGGAGGAAGGATGCGGATTTCCTGAAAGGAACTCCAGCTGTTCCATGAAACCGGTACTTCCGGTCAGTTCTCCGGCAAGATGGAAGATGTCACCTCCCTTTCCGAGGCGTAGGCTCGGTACAGAACGCCTTACTGCCTTTCGGCAGTAGGTTTTCCCGTACCTGCCCCCAAACCGTACTTGCATGTCTCCACGCATACGGCTCTCCGTTGATAACATGACTTTATTTAGCATGGCTGTGTATTTTGGCATAGCACTTTTCACAGACAACCAATGTTTTCCTATGCTTTTCAAGCATCAGCCTGTCGCATTCAGTCTTTCCTTTAAGCTGGTTTAGCTTTTTCCTGACATGACGCATGACTACAGGCCCGACTTTTCCACATAATTCACATGTTCTCGCCTCCAATCGCTCAGTAAGTGTCGGCTGTGGAATTGCGATTGTGTAGGATAAGTCGTTTACCTCCGTATAGTACATTGGTGGTTTTACGTTTGAATCCCTCATTATAGAATTTCCTGTACCGTAATTTACCTTTTGCATCATGATATGGCACTATAATGTCATTCCCAACCTTATATTTGTCAATGACTTTGCTTACAGTGCTATTGGTTTTTCCTGCAATGGTATGGTACATACTGTACTCCATGATGTATCCAAACTTTTGAGAGTGCATAAGCCACGTTATTGGCAATGCGGTAATAGTTATAGAACCCTCTGATTTCAGAGTTATATGCCGCCACTATGTCCTCGATTTTTCTTCTTCATGAGATTGCCTCTGAACTTTGCAAACCAAACTTGTCGGCCATTTTCTACCTTGTATCTGATGGCACTGTATTCTTCCAGTTTGTTCCGCACCGTTTCTATGGCGACCTTTAGGACTATCTTACCGTTGTAATAACGGGCTGGCACATTGTTCTTGTCCCGCTTGATAGCATCAGACTTACGGACTGAAACATCGAAGCCAAGAAATTTCGCTGGCTTTTGTGCATTTGTTATCAATGTCTTTTCCTGCGACAGTTCCAACTTGAGGTTTTCTTCCATATACTTGGTAATGTCCGACTTGATTTTTAACGCACTCTGCCTTGCTTCCGATAACACCAATGAGGAAATCATCTGCGTATCTTACGTATCTGAAGCCTTCTGTATGTTTCATCCATACTGTCTCTGCTCTCAATCTTTTTGCCTTTCACGTCTCAGTTTCTCATACTCATCCATAAGCTGTAGTCTGGCATCTGCATCCTGTATGTTCTTGATGCTTTTAAGGATGCCTTGCATCTTTACCGCTGAACTGCTTGTATTCTTTGGTGATGTGTCTTTCTTTTCCCTTGTTGAAGCGTAGGGCGTATTCTTCCATATACTTGTCAAAATTGTCAAGATAAATGTTTGGCCAGTATAGGACTGATGTTGCCGCCTTGTGGGGTTCCCTTGTTTGTATTATGAAACCTCCAGTCTTCAATATATCCCGCATTCAACAACTTGCGGATGAGCCTTTTAGAAATCTATCATCGGCAATCCGTTTCCGCAAAGTTGCAATCAATACATTGTGGTCTATGTTGTCGAAGAATCCTTTAATGTCTCCTTCCACAAACCATTTTGTACCTGTAAATGTCTTTTTTGGATATGGGTCAATGCGGTATGGCAGCTTCTGTTTGGTCTGAATCCATGTGAGGTGTCTTCAAACACTTCTTCATAAACGGCTTCAAGAATCATCCGTACTACCTCCTGTACAAGTTTGTCCTCAAAGGAGGGTATGCCAAGCGGTCTTTTCTTGCCGTTTTTCTTGGGTATGTATATACTTTTTGCCGGATTCGGCTTGTAAGATTCATCCTCAAAGATGCAATGACTTTGTTTATTCTTTGAAGACTCATCCGATTGATGGTTTTCCCATCCGTACCGGGTGTCATATTGCCGGGTTTGGCGTAAATACGCTGGTAAGCAACATGAAACATCTCCTCATTGAATAAGATACGGTACAGGCTTTCGAACTTGTAATCCGAAACTTTGCCATGCTTGTTTAAAGCTTTTAATACTTGCTCAGGACTTCTCATAATGTCTCACACATTTTCCGTTATTTGTATTAAGTTATCTAGCTGCTTCCCTTCGCCATGTACAAGGCGTTACCTTGCTCGGACTACTACGGAAGCTCCGTTCCCATGTCAGATATTCAGGGCCTATGCTCATAGCTTTTCAGCATTCTGATTTAGGGAATCCCCATTTGCTTTCACAATAACTATTTGGCTCGGCTGACTGTCGGATGCGACTTACGTTCTGTATCCGCTTATTGCGGTTGCTCAGAAGCCAGCTTCTTGCTCTGCTGCAATTTCGGTTTACATAGGGTGCTTCTGCCCGACATGATTCAATTACCTTACGTCGGGGCTGGTACGGTGCCGCAGAACTATCGTTCAACCAATCAGGCTTCATCCTTGTGTGTCTTTTCCTCTTGGTATTTCTAATGGCTTTACCGCCATGCAGTCGCAGCGTTGGTATTTAGCTGACTAATGACTTTACCGACATGCTTTTGTCACCTTTTGGATTTACCTCCTCCAGCTAAGTCCGTTGAGGATACTGGGTATGGCAATGTGTTGAAAGCTCACGCAAGCGAAGCCGTCAATGCCACACGGTCGGCAAGGTACAGTTCCATCTCCAGCGTCGTACACAAAGGCATCGCCGTTTTTAGGGTGGCCCGTCATAGAGCTTTTATCGGACCAGTTTACCGTCTCATAGGCCAGTGCCGATTCCCAGATTGAGGAAGAACACTTTTTTCCCCATGCAGGTAATATCCGCCTTCTGCCGTAAACTGCGCCGAAGGGATGGTCACATGACGGTAACCGTGGCAGGTATTCCGTCCATATACCCATTTGTTCCCGCCTTTGGCATAGCTTGAAAGGTCATTCCAGTATCCGTTATCAGCCATACCTCCACGCCACCCTGCATAGAACTGGGCTTCTGCCTGTCCAACGGAAAGGACAAGCAGCAATGCCAGCATAAACAATCGTTCTCATCGTACCTTCAGTTCGTTGATGGTTTCCGCACGCACCAGGTCTTCGTTGACCACCTCAAAACTCTGGTGACGGCCGCCCTGTTTCTCATACATCTCTACAACCAGTTTCTTGTCATCCGGTATCGTAAACTTGGGAAGGGCAAATACCGTACATTCCGAATCCCCTGCCGTTTACACGTGTCACATAATTATAGGCACGCAGCGGATAAATCACCTGTGGCCGTACGCTTCATCACCTTTTTTGTCCACCACCTTGAACGTAATGAAATCCACGTCAAAAGGCACATTCGAGGAGTTCTTTACCTGGGTATGGAAATAAAGCAGGTCATTATGGGTGTACAGCCCTTTGAGCAGATACTGGATACCGAAACGCTTGCAGCCGATATGACGGATACGGCGTTTGTCATTCTCATACACGGATTTCATGATAAGACGTACCAGACGGGGTGACTCGTTATCCAGCTCGGTCAGGTAGATTTCCATGGCATTGTTCGGACGGTTCACCGATTCTCCGTCATGAATAAAATCACACATCTCCACATTAAGCAGCAACGGTTCATCGGCATACTTCACGTTGAAGGTATAGAAGTTCCCTGTCTTCGGTTATTACAGACATATTGGTCTCCTCCCTGAAATTGCGTGTCGTGGCCTTTACTCGGATTACATTCTCGGCACCGTCGGCCTTGCCGGCTATCAGGTTTGTAGAACCGAGATCCACATACTTGACCGAGCAGGGAAAATGACATGGACGGTCTTGTCATACGTTATTTCCAGTCCGTGCGGCGGAATCATCTGGCTGAAACCGATCTTGCGGGTCAGCCCCTCATAATAATCACCGCTACTCTGCTGCGCCCAGGCAGCCGATACGCCCAGTAAAAGGGCAAACATCATCAGAATCTTCTTCATGTGCTTTTTGTTTAATGGTTGTCTTTTCTTTCATAGTTTCCTGTATTTCATTTCTCCGGTGAATGGAGCAGTACCGTGTCCGGCCTTCAAAGTAATCTTTACCGTACGCATCCGTTTGGATATATACTGGAAACGCCCTGTATCACACCTTTTCCCAGATCGGAGACAATCTGCGCCCCGGCATCGGTGGAAATGTTGATGCTGCTGTTCATCGAACTGCCCATGTTGGCTGCAATTTCCCGTGCGGCATCATACTCCAGCGAATGGGGAATCAGGATTCCCTGCTGCCCGTCCGTATCATAGACTTCCAGTTCCACCGGCAGGATAGTTCCCTTGTATTCCACGGCATTGACCATGATTTCCAGCCGTTCACCCTGTATGCGTGTGCCACCTACCAGTACGGTCCCTTTCGGTATGAAGCGTCCGGCAACAGACATGGGCTCGGTAAGCCGCAGGCGCAAGGCCTGTCCGTCGGATACAGTCTGCGTACCGTGTACACAGGCAGCAATGGTATTGCCTTCCGTTACTGTCTTCCGCCGACAGCCGTATTGAAACCGGCATTGCGTTCTCCCGAAAAGGCGGATATGAACTCTTCGTCGCTCATAGGTCTGGAAAGCGAGGATACCACCTCATTGTGAACCTGTTTCACCGGCATGGCTTTTTTTGTCCTCCGCTTTTCTGACAGGAGAAGGAGTCTCCACAGCCTGACGGTTATTGTATTTGGCGGCCAGTTCGTAGGATTTTTCCATCAGGCCATCTTTTCCTCCATGCCTGACAGTGGCTCCTGCTTCTGTTGCTGTTGCTGCATACGCTCCAGTTCCTCAATCCTTTCCTGAAGCCTTTCCTTTTCCCGGATCGGTCCGCGGTTCATAGATACTTCCCAGCGTACGGTTCATCTCACGGTAGAGGCTCGCCGAGGAACTGACCGGTCCGGCATTTCCTTTTTCTGTTTCCCGTTTCCGTGTTTGTTTGCCCTCTGGTGGAATGTTATCGGGAAGGCGGACACTGTCTTTTCCGTTCCTCTTTGGCAAACATGGACTCCGCAGTTTCAAAGAATGTCTTCCTTTTTTCCTGCTTTCCTGTTCCATCAGGGCCTTTTCATAGGCATCCTTCTTGTTTTCCTTCCAGGCGGCTGTCCTCGGGAGAAGGGATTTCCGTATTGAATCCCTGTCCTTTATCCTGCCGCTCCCGTTCCTGCCCGGAAGGTGAGAATATCAGATAGAACCTTCCCCAGACACAGCAAAGGAACATCAGAGGATACACAACAAATCTGGCGCGTTTGCGTTTCTGTTCCTCACTCAGCGGCTTCCTGTCCTTTTGAGGACGGGCCTGAACGTTTCATCAGCCGTTCCATTACTTTCTTGACTTTTCTTTCTCCATTTCTTACAATAGATTGAATGAACTCCATACGGAGTGAATCCTTTTCCATAAATTCCATTCCGGACTCCCTGTTCTTACTGCCTATAAACGGTCTGCATGCCGTATAGAGCACATGCGGCGGCAAACGGGACAAACAGTATCAGAGAACGGCCTTGCGCTGTTTAACGGTAAGTCTGTGGCAGAACCTCCTGAGTTGAAGGTCCGCCTGTCTCGTCAGGTTCCTTTTCATCGCTCTACGCTCCTTATGTCCTTGTTTTTTCCAGTATGGTCAGATGTTCGATGATAAAGCCGTTGGGGTTGTCATCGGAACGGGACGTATTCTGAAGCTGGCAGTCAGTCACCAGCGAACGTTCCGTCACATTACTCTCACGGATAATCATCTGGCGGGCATACGTCCTGGCCCTGTAGGGGTATCCGGAAAAGTCGCAGAGGACGCTGTCCACCCGTACCACCCTGATTGATATTACCGGAAATGAGACGGTTATAATATCCTTTCTCGGCAAAATCCACATAGTAATGATAGGCGCTTTTGTCCGCCAGCTGCAAGGCACGGTTGATATTGTGCTCGATGGCATCCTTCTGTGGCGACAGTCCGAAAAAGAGCTCATGGAACCTTCTTACATGCTCCCTGGCTTCAGCCGGACGGTTCTGTGAAAGATCCTGCGAAAGGGCAAGCATCAGTGACTTGCCGCCATCGAGTACATAAATTTTCTCACGCTGTTTCTCCGCAAAGCGGTATGAGTTCCACAGGGCAAAGACGGTCACGAGCGTGCAGCATCCGACAAAGACCGCAAGCATCAGGCGTATCCGTCTGAAGCTGCTTTCAATATTGGTCAGTGATTTGAATTCCATCTGTTTTCATGATTTTTATGTTCCTGTTCTGTTTATTTCCCACGCAGGCGTCCTCCGATATTTGCCCAGTCCGGAACCTGCGGCTTGACCGGCTGCAAATCCTCCGGCCTTGGTCGCGGTACGGTTGATGTTGCGGCTGTAGTTCCCCTCTCCACCGGCCTGTACAATCCAGCCGGCCACGGTCGGTACGGTAAAGTATCCGATGATGCCGATCAGCATGAAGATCACATACACGGAATTGGAGTTGTCCAGCGAATAGTTCGGATTGTTCTGGAGCTCCAGGATGTCGTTCTGCAGCATGAGCACCTGAATCTTGGCCAGCATACAGCTGAAAAGGTCACTCACGGGAAGCCACAGATAGACGGAAATGTAACGGGTGAACCACTGGCTGAGCGTGGACTGGAAACCGTCCCACACACTGAAGGCAAAGGCAATGGGACCAAGGATGGACAATACAACCAGAAAAAAGGTCCTTACCGTATCTATAAGCAGGGATGCCGCGGCAAAAGCAGTTCCAGCAGACTGCGGAAGGCGTCACTGATATTCTTTTCCAGATTGTACATGCCCACTTCCATATACATGCCCATCCGGGTGGCCATGGCATCGGGAGACCAGCCGAGTTCGTCTATCTGACGGTCGAACTCCTCATCGCTCACCAGGTAGGCCGTTTCCGGATTCCGCAGCATGGCTTCCCGTTCCAACCGGTCCTTCTGTTCCCGGTACTGCTGCATGTCCATCGTCTGCCCCTCCAGCATCCTGTGGGTTCCCTGCACGATCGGACTCAGTACCGTATTCATCGTTCCGAGCACCAGCGCCGGGAAGAGCATGATGCAGATACCGATCGCAAACGGACGCAGCAGCGGATAGACATCAACGGGTTCGGCACGGGCGAGTGACTGCCAGACCCGCACGGCCACATAGAACAGGGCACCGAGTCCGGCAAGTCCCTTGGCCACATCCAGCATATCCCCGCAAAGGGGCATCATTTCATTGTAAAGGCTCTCCAGAATGGTATGGAGATTCGAGAAATCCACGGATAACAATACCATAGGCTACCAGTATTTGGAGGTGTCATTGCCATAGAGCTTCAGGACACGGTCAAGGTCATTCTTCTTGCGGGCACGCAGAAAACTCACGGCTATATTCCTGTTCGTATAGTAATTCACGAGATTGCGGTAACGGCGCATACTGGCATAACAGTCATCCACCACGTCCATACGGTCCATGTCGGTCATGGAAAGGGTGCTGACGTTGATTACCTGCTTGAGGTCCTGCAACACCCCGTTGCTCTCTTCCAGAAGTTTGGTATAACCGAAAGCGATGGCATCCAGCTCCTCTGGAGAAAAGTTCTCGTCACCCAGCATCTTCTGGAAATTGGTCACGTAGATTTCCGACACGTCACCGACCATCAGGATAATCTCACTGACCTTACGGGCATCCTTCACCAGATTATTCACGGATTTCAGCGCATCGTAGTATTTCTTGTACTGCTGGTAGATCTTCACTGTTTCCGCAAAGTTCTGTGCGGTATTGGTAGCCGTTGCGGAAGTGTGCACGATGTTGTCCGACATGTTGATGATGCTCTGGGCAAGGTTTCCCCGGATCGGTTACCACCCACTGTGCCCGTATCTGTCCGGCAAGCAAAAAGGTTCCTGCACAAAGCAGCAGCAGTCTTTTTCTCATGGACGTACCTCCTTCCTTACATAGTCACCGTTCGGAGAAAAGGTCAATACGTCAGCCGCCTCATTGTAGGCGATGTCTCATGCGGTAGCCGGTATTGATGAACAGGTTACCGTTTTTCTTCCACCAGCAGATAGGTTTCCGGCTTCAGCTTCCGTGTCTTTCCGCTGCGGGCGAAGACCGTCACCTTGTAGGCATCCCCTTCCTTATAGATAAGGACGTCCGGCTTGCCTTCCACGCTGCTCCATGAACCGCAAAGGCGGTCACAGTCCTTGAACCTGCTCTCACTGCAGCTCTGCAGAAGCAGTGATGCCGCCCCGATCAGGCAGGCGGCCAGTCTGTACAACTGTCTGTTTTTCATGTCTTGTCTTTTTAATGATGTTGTTCTTGTTTTACTGAATCTCTCAAAGTCCCATTTTTCGTCTCTTTGGCTTCGGGTGACGGGATGTGGACTTTTCCGGTCGGCCTGTCCTTACAGGCTGGCTGCCGACATTCCTTGCGGATAATGGTATCGTCCTTTTTGTTTGGGGACTTCAGGCCAACCATGGTTTCAAACCTGGCATAAAGTTCTTTATATGCCTTTTCTGACTGTTGCCGCCTGATTTCATCCGGGGAATTCCGGTCAATGCCGTATTTCATGAGAAAACAGGAATTAATGAAAGGGCTGTCAATATTCTTCGGGTTGGCGATGAAACCTCCCAGCTTTTTCCAGTTCCCCGTACAGCTTGTCGAGATACTGTACGGGAGGAGGGGAACAAAGCCGCTCTGAAGACCTTCTCCACAGCATGTGTCAGTCTTACATCGACCTCTACGGCATCAGGTATCTCGCCTCTGAGCCTTCTTTTCCCTGTAATCTTCCGGTTCCATACTTTCAACTGTGGTACAGTTCGTAGTCCTCTGAAAATCCGTAATGTTCACGGATATCCTTCGGTATGTCCCATCCGTTCATCAGGGACCAGTAGAGACATTCGATTGTCTCCTTACGCTTTTTTCATCCGATTCAAAACTGTCATTCATAACCGTCATGCTTTACCGTTTGACCTTTTCCTTTCCCTTCTCATTTCCGCAATGCGTTTCACGGCCAGTTCCAGATTTCCGCCCAGTTCTTGGCCAGCTTCTGCAATTCCAGCTTTTCCGACTCTTCCGTGGTATATACGGCATATTCCTCTATCGCTGACTTCCGTGGCATACACGGCCGAGTGGGTACCGCCAAGACCGATCCAGACCTCACGGTAGAAACGTCCGGGATGGTTGGCCTGGTTAATGGACAGGATCTGTCCGCGTTCCTTGTCGGTCAGTCCGAGAAGCCGCTGGATATGGTCGAACTTGTTCATGTATTTCCGCTGGTCAAGAAGAATCTTGCAGTCACTGTTGTTGATGATAGCTTCCTTCACGACAGGGGGAACTGATGATGATGTCATCCACTTCCTGGGTGACCACCACGGCCTCACCGAAATATTTTCTGACGGTCTTAAATAAATACTTTATGTACTCACTCATATTGGCGGACATCAGGGCTTTCCAGCATTCCTCAATGAGTATCATCTTGCGGATGCCTTTCAAGCGGCGCATCTTGGCGATGAAGGTTTCCATGATTATCAGCGTGACCACGGGCAGAAGCACCTTGTTTCCGCTGATATTGTCCAGCTCAAATACGATAAAGCGCTTGTTGGTAAGATCCAGTTCCTTGTCCGAATTAAGCAGGAAATCATAATCACCGCCACGGTAGAACGGTTCCAGCACGTTCAGGAAACCGTCGATGTCAAAATCCTTCTCACGGACTTTCTTCTCCTCAATCATCCGGCGGTAGTCATCACGCACAAACTCGTAGAATCCGTTGAAATCGGGTCTGACATCCCTGTTTTCCGTTATCCTGCGGATATATGCGTTCACCGCTCCCGAAAGGGCCACTTCTTCCGAACGCCTTGGGGCTTCATCCTCACGTTTCCAGAGTGTGAGTATCAGTGTCTTGATGCTTTCACGCTTTTCCACGTCAAATTCCCCGGTTTCCGAATAGAACGGATTGAAGGCGATGGGCTTGTCTTCCTCATAGGTGATATAGATACCGTCCTCGCCATGTGTCCGGTCATGAATCAGGCTGCAAAGTCCTTGATAGCTGTTTCCGGTATCCACCAGCAGGATATGGGTCCCTGTTCATAATACTGGCGGACAAGATGGTTCGTAAAGAAGGATTTACCGCTGCCGGAGGGACCGAGTATGAACTTGTTGCGGTTGGTGATGATTCCCTTGCGCATGGGCAGGTCACTGATGTCCAGATGAAGCGGTACGCCGCTCTGCCTGTCCGTCATACGGATACCGAACGGGCTGGGCGAACTGCGATAATTGTTTCCGAAGCAAACAGGCAGACAGCCTGTTCCAGAAAGGTATAGAAACTTTCCTCAGCCGGAAAATCGCCCGCATTGCCGGGAATACCAGACCAGTACAGCACCGGGTATCTATCGTGTTGTAATGGGGTACACATCCCATCAGGGCAAGCTGGCTGCCGGTATCGTTCTTGATGCGCCGTAACTCCTCGCCGTCTTCCGCCCAGGCCAGTACGTTACAGTGGCAGCGTACGGGAAGCAGTCCTTGGGTATGGGCTTCGTCCAGAAACATTTCCGCCCATTCATGGTTCACGGCATTGCTGCGGCTGTATTTCGACAGGGACAGCATGTTGCGTGAAGTCTTTTCCATGCGTTGCAGGATTTCCTGCGCGTCATCGATGAACACGTACTGCGAATAGACATGGTTGCATGAAAGCAGAAGTCCTACCGGAGCCGCAAACGAAAGACGGCAGTCGCTACGGTCCGTGGACAAGCGCTCATAGCGCATGTCCGTGCCCACACTGCCGGGAAGGTCTTCCGTATCGGAAAGCACATGCAGGCAAAGACGTTTGTCACCGATGCGCATGCGTTCCGGATCAAGGCAGATGTCCTGTAATACGGGGGTGCGTGTCTTCCATTCCGAGAGTCAGGTATCTTTCAATCAGACCGGGACATTCTTCCGTTCCGACAACCTCTTCCGTCCTGAGACGCTTCATCCGGACATGACCGGAATCGTTCATGATACGTTCGAACTGCTCCACCGCCTCCAGGAATTTCACGACCGAATCCCAGTCCGTGATTTCCTTGGGAAGGATATAGCCGCGGCACAGGGTACTGAAATCACTGCGGCGACGGGCACGTTCGCGTGTGGTCTTTGTCAGATACAGGAAGCAGCGGTGCCTCTGAGATACGGGCGTTCGTTGAAATGACGCTCATAGCTGCGGGACAGGAAACTTTCCGTCCCGTTTCCTTCGCTCCGGTAGTTTTCCTTGACGAACCAGTCCTGCTTGTACACGACCGAAAAGGCGGGAAGCACCTTGATGGCCTTTACCCAGGTGTATCGTGAATGGCTTCGTATTCCGCAGCCGTTACCGTGTACAGTTCAGGCAGCTCGACCTCGAAGGCTACCGTAATGTCCGCATCCTTGCTTACGATGCAGTTGTTTTCCACGGCCAGAATCGGGAATCTGTCTTCCAGATCACAGGCCTTCAATACACTTCTCATTTCTTTCTCTTCTTTTTGGTTAATGCTCTGAATATTCTGCGACGGGCTGACAGATAGCGCGGATGGCGTTTTTCGGCCAGCATCTTCATCAGCCCGTGCTCACCGTAGCGGGCATTCATGCGGAAGGTCAGCCATACGGCCAGAGAACCGGATACTGCTCCGAAAGACAGGCATACCAGCTGGCTGACACCGGCCATATACAGGACAACCACCGCAAGAAAGACCGATACAAGACCTCCGGCAAAAAAGAACAGGTACTGTGATTTCAAGCCCTTGAACTCAATCGGACGGCCTGCTCCTTTGTTGATACGGTAATCCATGGCTTACAGGAAGAAGGAACGGAGAATGGTGGCGGCCACAATCAGGAAGATGCAGGCGAAGAACCAGCTCGCCGCCGTCTTGGACGTATCCGGATCACCGCTGCTGAACTTGCCGTAGGTCTTGATGCCGCCGACCAGACCGAGTACCGCCCGATGGCATAACACAATTTGGTGGCCGGATCAAAATACGAAGTCATAAGGCTGGTAGCCTCATTGATACCGGCAAGACCCTGTCCCTGTGCGAAGGCACCTGCCGCTGCCAGCACACACAATACTGAAAATAGGATTCTTCTCTTCATTGTCGAATCATTTTGGGGTTTGACATAAATTTTGAATTCGACTGCAAATATATAAGGCTTAAACCGCTGTGATACAACACCGTCATCAGGTGTCACCAGATGTCATCAGATGTCATTCAGGAAGCCTTACAGACATAAAAAAAGCATCCCGAAAAGATTTCCGGGATGCCTGAATATATCGGTGTCAGATATATTTCCGCCACTTGTCAGACGGTTCATTCCATCCTTTACTTTAAGCGGTTTGGGATTGCCGTCCTCATCAAGAAACCTGTCTATCAGTTCCTCTACAATCGCGGAATTTTCCATATTGGAAAGGAACACATCAATCAGGCTGGTTTGCCTGATGGAGAACAGGACACGAGCTGCCTGCATGGCCTTTCATGGTCGGCTTCATCCTGATGTGTCAGATATTCGCCGAGTACTTCCATGTCCCTGCTGGACAGAACAGGTGATACGGATTCCACTTCGGGAGACTCCGCATCAAGGTCTTCCTGGACTTCCTGCAGGAGTTTCATCTTATCCAGCTGAAGGTTGCATTCCACGTCTTCCTGCTGCACGTCCTCCTCCTCACCGATAAAATTCCTTTCAAGTGGCTGGCTCATGAAGGGAGCGGCAGTCTTCCCGGCATTCTCGTCCAGATAGACATAACGGGTACTTCCCATCACTTCTGTATCTGAAACCGCAGATTCCGTTACGACAGTTTCTTTCTTTTCCTTCTTCACGCAAGGTTTCCCATAAAGCAGGGTACAAACAGTTTCGATACGCCTTCTCCAGCCATACACGCTGTACAGCAAATAGCCTATACAGACAATCCGTACACAGAAGTATATCAGCTCTTCCATAAAGAATCCTTATAGAGAAAACATTCAAGTTCATTCTTCAGCAATTCTCCGTGGCGTTTCAAGTGTTCCTCCACGATATTGCTCACATAGACTGAAACACTCATGCCGGGAGCCATAAACGGAATAAGGCGGCTTGCCTTGTTGTACAAACCGCAACGAATACGAATCTGACGTCCTTTCCCGACTGGAGCATCGTTCAGATAGACACGGCTATATTCGGGAAAGCAGTTCGCTATTCCTATTTTCTCATTCAAATCTCTGACCTGTCTTTTCAGTGAACAAATCTTATTGGACAGTACATAAACGCAACATAACAGCAGACCGCAAACCAATACGGCAACAGTCAATACAATCCACATCATTTTCAGAATGTTTTTGGGGTTTTTCGGCGAAACAGCTCGCCAAGCTCTTCACTGTAAGTCTCAAGATGGTGTGCCAGCACATTATCCAAAAAAGCGGGCACACTCATGTCATCACTCAGAAGGGGAAGGATACGGGCCAGCCTGCAATACATGTCATAGCTGATATAGGTCTGCTTTCTGTGTACGGACTTCTTTCTGTCCAGAAACAGTTCCTTGTACATTTCCACCTTCTCTTCCAGTCCGGGATCGGCGCGTATCGTTTTGCGGGACTTTTCCTGTCCCTGTGTCTTTACTTCCGGCACATTTTTTTCCTTTTCTGTGACAGGAAGAACATTCTCACCGACATCAGTTCCAGATTTACCGCAGGAAATGGATTCACTGGCCATCATGTCCTTCAAGGCATCCTCATCCACCTTGAATATCTCTCTTTTCTTTGCCATAGTTCTTATCCCGGAAATATGATACGTTCCATCTCCTGGGCAAACGCCTCAAGACGGCTGTCTTTCAGTAGTGATTCGGAAGGAGGGAGAAGGGTGCAGCGGAAATGCTGTCTGGAAGAGGGTGTCATTTCCTTGTTGAAGCGTTCAAGATCCGGAAGTACGGTTTCAAAGACCTTCAACCCCATACGGAGCACTATTGCATTATACATTACATACAGTTCCTTGAAGTACGGCTGTCCATATTGGTTCCAGAATAAACGTATGTCCTTCAGGGGAGCTTCCGGATGCTGTCCGATAAAATCCTGAACGGTCGATACAAAGGAAAGGCTGCTCTGCATGACCATACGGTCCTTACAATGGGAGTAAAGATAAAATCCATGTTCATGACGGACTCGAATACACCACGGGAGTTCACCGTTCCGGGAAGATCGAAGAATATCAGGTCATAGTCGCCTTCCAGTTTGCCGGGAATCTCTGCGGCTGCCTCCGGCGTGGAAGTGACGATCGGATAGGCCTTACGGGAACCGTCTTCAAACTGACGGCAGAAAAGTCGCTGGTGATACTCGCTTTTCTCAAGGTTCTTCAAATCCTTCCCCTTAGTTTTTCCAGACTGAACTGTGGATAGTCACAGTCAACGACAGCAACTTTCAGACCTCTTACATAATTAAAATAACTGGCAAGAACCGCTGTTACCGTGGACTTGCCCACACCGCCTTTCTGATTGCTGAAGGCGACAAGAATCGGACGTTTGTTCATACCTTTGTTTTTGGGGTTAATATTCACTTTTTTCTTTCACTCCAACAATCTTATAATGGCATTACGCTATTGTACATATATATTGCCATGTTATTATGTCCTTATATTATTGTTATTGCACTATTATGTTACCATGTTATTGTGTCCTTATGTTATTGCACTATTATGTTGCCATGTTATTATGTCCTTATGTTATTGCACTATTATGTTGTTACGTTATTTATGTCATTATGTTATTGCAATGCTATATTGCCATGTTATTATGTCCTTATATTATTACACAATACCATGTTGTTATGTTATTATGTCATTATGTTATTGCAATATTGCACGCTTAAACCGCGTCAAAAATAAGGTCTTTCAGGCATACAGGTAATATGTAACCGGCAATACCATGACATCAGATGTCATCAGATGTCGTTATATGTCATACAATCCGCTATTTCACAACTGTTTACACGGTCATAATTTTGCAAAGTCAGAACCGATGAACGGTTTGAACATCTTCCGACGGACAGCAGCACGCCGCTCACGTCGCGCAGCAATCCGCCGGAGGTGGATTCTCTGTTCAACGAACAGAGCAAGTTGTGTTTTTGTACGACAGAAATTATTCTGCCATACAAAAATAACTTGCCCTCCCTATCGAGTCGGGGGATTTTCCTCCAAAGTCGGAAAATCTGACGGAGAAAGCAAAAACAACCCAAAAAGCAGAAAAGCATGGAGAAAAAACAGGCAAGAAGGACAGGCAGAAAAACCGAAGACTGATCCGGCGGACTACAAAGTACAATTTCCGCCTGAACGCACAGGAGAAAAGCAGATTTGAGAAACTGTTTCTGGAATCCGGAGCAAAGGGACAGGACAATCTTTATCAAGAAATCAATCTTTTCAGAACAACTGAAGGTAATAAGGTGGATAAGGTTTCCATGGACTATTACATCCGGCTCGGGGAATTTTACAGGCAATTCCAGGCAATAGGCAACAATTACAATCAGGTCGTAAGGGCCGTACAGAAAAAACTTCGGGGAAAAAAAGGGCGATGTCCTTTGCTTTACAAACTTGAAAAAGGCTACCCTTGAACTGATACTGCTCAACAAGCAGATTATGGCATTAACCAAAGAAT
>VOFC01000936.1_pt1 | contig 20000 bp, 24 predicted proteins | sample 5384161 | NCBI WGS metagenome assembly VOFC01 (sample SAMN12384722, study PRJNA508395) | human gut metagenome | isolation source: healthy gut B | host: Homo sapiens
CGACCACTGCTGCTGCAGAAACGCCGAGCAGGATCACCCACAGCATCACCTGTGTGCGGTCTCCCGTGTCCGGACTCTTTGTTGCTTTCTTCAGATAGAATACGGTATCCGCCTGGCCCTTACTTGAAACGATCGAAATCGTATGCTTGCCTTCTGCCAGACTCTTTGTATACTCTGCCTTCAGCGTAACCTGCGTATTCTCTTTTCCAGCCGTCACATAATTCTTCGCATCAATCTCTTTCTGGTCGATGAGAACCTTTTTAAGATCCTTTGCTTCAAAATCTGCGGTGAAGGAAAGCTCCTTGCCCTGCATACCTGACTGATTGACTCCTTTGGTAATCTTCGGAAGATTCTGCGCAGTCATCGGTTTCTGTTTCAGGCCGGCAATCGCTTTTTCCAGCGCTGCCGCATAACCATCCACCGTCTTCTGCTCCGTGATATTCTTTCCGCGTACAATCGCTGCTTTTGCATCATTGACTGCTTTACGCTCTCGTCCGTGTATTTCTTCAGATCGTTTGGAATCTTCTTCACTGCGGCATCTACTTTGCTGTAGTCCGCATCTTTATACGTAAGGCCGGCAATCGCTGCCTCGATCTTTTTGCGTAACCGTCTACGCTCTCCTGCTCTGTGACCGGCCGCTCGGTTACAACGCTGTTCTTTGCATCTTCCAGTGCTTTTACAGACGCATCGGTATACAGACTGAGGTCCGCCGGAATCTTTTTGATGGCTTCCTCTACTTTGGAATAATCTGCTTTCCGAACCTGCAGTCCTGCCAGTGCATTTTCAATTGCTGCTGCCCAGCCGTCTACTTCTGCCTGATCCAGAATGGTTTTTCCGCTTTCTACGCTGTTGATCGCTGTCTGAAGCGGCTGAATGCTTTCTTCCGTATAAATACTCAGATCATTCGAAACTTTGGCAAGAGCCGCGTCTACGGTGCTGTAGTCCGCCGGTTTCAGGGTCAGTCCGTCAAGAGCTGCTTTCAGGTTTTCTGCAAACTGATCGACTTCCTCCTGTCTGCTGTCATCCAGATCCCATACAATGGCTTCTTTTGCCGCATTCAGTGCTTTTACACTCTTTTCGGTATAAATGGATAAGTCTTTCGGAATCTTTCCCAGGAGTTCTTCCACTCCCTGATAATCTGCCGGAACCGGTTTGCGTACCAGTGCTGCAATTGCATTCTCCAGTGCTTCCGCATAAGCAGCAACTGCCTGCTGCTCTTCTACCGTTTTGGTGCGGTCGATGGATGCGATGACTGCATTCAGTGCTTCCACGCTCTCTTCCGTATAGATAGAAAGATCTCCCGGAACTTTGGCAAGTACTGCATCAACTTCTGTGTAATCTGCGCCAAGAAGCGTCAGTGCGTTTACTGCTGTCTGAATGGCTGCCGCATAACCATTTACGGTTTCCTGTTCAGCTGATGGCAGGTTCTCTTTTACCGCATCTTTTGCTTTCTGAACAGCTGCCGCGCTTTCTTCTGTATACCGGCCCATGTCCTCCGGTATCAGCGCCAGCGCTTCTGTTACTTTGGTGTAATCTGCGGCTTTTACAATCACAGTGAATTCCTGTGTGAAGTCAACGCCGGTTTTCTTTCCGTCTTTGATTGTCGCCAGAAGTTTTACGGTTCCGGCATTCGTTACTTTCAGGTTTGTGCCGTCTAAAACAGCACCTGTCATTCCGGCATCCGTGATTTCCCATGTGATCTGTTTCTGATCTGCATTTTCTGGAACTGCTTTGCCCGTCAGTGCGGTGGTTCCCGGGATTTCTTTCGGTATGCCCTGGATTTCTGTTACAGCTACGTACTCATAGGTTCTTATCTGGATTTCAATGGCATCTTTTTGTTTCCGTTTCTGCGATCTTTGTTACAATCCAGCTTCCGTTCCAGCTGTCTGCCTTTTTAAGCAGATAATCTGCCGGAGCCTTTTTGGCCTTTTCCGTAAGATCCCTCAGATTCCAGGAAGCCGCCGCTGCGATCACAGCCTCTTTTTCTGTTTTTATTCTTTCTTTGTCATCTTTCTGATCTTTCTTTTCATCCAGATTTGTTTTTTCTGAAAGTATTCGGATTTCTCTGTTCTCTGCATCATTTTTAATCTCCGTATCTTTGCCGAGAACGTCGCCTGCTTTCAGCGAAAGCTCTCCGAACTTCCACGTTTTGGCTTCCTCTTTTGCGAATGCCATGGTTGGGAACATCGTCACGATCAGAAGCATGGACAGTACAAACGAAAGCATTTTTTTCGTTTTCTTCATAACACAAATCCTCCTTTCCTTTTGATTGTTTTGCAGCCGCCAGGGGCCACAGTTTCTCTTGTTACTTTCATTATACGTGTGTCAGAAAAAGAGTCAACGGGCCGTAAAATTCGTAAGAATTTTGTGCATTTCCGCTAAAATACTTTCAACGTTTTTTCACAATACTTCCATGAATTTTTACGGCCCGTCAGATTTTCTTAAGATATTCCTTTATTTGTGATGAAGCACATATTTCACATACGCAATTCTGCGGCTGTCCGGTGCCCAGGAGTTGACGTTGATACTGCCCTGGCCGCCGAAAAGATCCAGCAGTTTTTTCTTATTCTGTCCGTCATAATCCATCATTCCAAGCGATACATACATGTTCGGCAGATGCTCATTCGGTTCCAGCTCACCTTTAGCGAAGGTCAGGTAAATGACGTGTTTTCCATCCGGCGAAACGTGGCCGAACCAGTTGTTGGCATCGAAATCGGTCATCTGGGTGAGACCGCTGCCGTCACGGTTCATCCGCCATACCTGCATCAGACCGCTTCTGGTGCTGTTGAACCAGATGTGCTTTCCGTCCGGTGAATACTCCGGACCGTCGTTGTAGCCTTTGCCGTCCGTCAGGCAGGTTTCCTCGCCGCCGTCTGATGGAATCGTACAGATCTCAATGCGCATGGTCTCCTCCTCCGGCTTTTTGCGGAAGGCACAGTACGCAAGCTCTTTTTCCGTCCGGCGACCAGCCGTGCAGATAGCTGAGACCCGGTCCGGTGAGGTCTTTTGGTTCACCGCCTGTCATCGGGAGCACGTAGATGTGGGATTCATACGTTCCATCTGTGAGTTCCGGCGGCATGCAGCTTACCGCCAGCAGCTGGTTGTCCGGTGACGGAACGTGGTCATTGTTGCACTGCACGCAGAAACCGGTATCAACCTGCTCCACATGGTCTTTGTCGATCTCATAGCGGTAGATTTTTCCATCCGCATTATAAAGCAGGGTGTTTCCATCGTTCAGCCAGTTCGGTGCCTCGATGATTCCCGGAAACTCATGCAGCACGGTTTCTTCTCCGTTCTCCACATCCATCGTGCAGAGAATGCTGTCGGTGTTGTCTCTGTCTCCTGTCCATCCGGAGAGCATTTTTCCGGCGCGGCAGGTATCTTCCAGTGTTGCCGCATCCATATCCACAATCTGCAGTGCACCGTTTGCACGGGCGAACTGGAAGCAGGCTTTCAGATCAACCATGCCTTTTCCAAGCAGCGCGTCCTGGCCGGTGATTTTCATATCTTTATAATGAACGGCTTTGACTCGGTCCGCATGCGCCCAGAGGAACTCTTCCGGGTCGACGCCGCCGCAGTACATCCAGCCGACATCTACTTCTGCTCCGACTTTTTTCACCGCAGGCTTCCAGGAGATATTCGTACGCTGTTTTTCCATTCACGCGGATACAGATATCTTCTTTTTCGTTGTGGACCAGAAGACCTGCTCCGGCTTTTTCCAGTTCTTCTGCCAGTTCGCGGTATCTTGCAGCGGTTTCGTCCAGAACATCTTTTGTCAGGCGTGCCGGGCTCTTTACGACAAACCAGGAAATGTGGTATTTCTGCGCCAGTTCTGTAAGAATGGCAAGTTCTCTTTCATAGTGGTATTCATCCAGGAAAATGTGGACCGCATGAACCTCAATGTGGTATTTTGCAAGCAACGGCATTGCCTGCTCCAGATCCTCCGGGATCCAGAAACCGTAGTCCCTGGCATCAACACGGAATCCGAGACACGGCTCGATCTGGCGGTAGCCTGCCTCATAGATTTTCTTTAAAAATCCTTCGGGATCCTGTTTCCATTCTTTGGATACCCCATACATCTGTACACCAAAATACATATTGGTTTCCTCCTTCTCCAGATCCGCTGTTTCCCCATTTTCAGCGGATTTTCTTTTCCTCCATTTTACCACATTTCTTCTATTATAGATATGATTTTTCCTGTCAGTTATAAGAAACACGCTTTGCGTAAAGGCGCCCCGTATGTGTTTTTTTCCACATACGGAACGCCTTTTTCCGCCATTTTTTCAGGGCCTGGTTATTCTTATACAAACTGGTTCGTTTTCTCATCGTACTCATAGTCGATGAGCGCCAGTTTTTCCCGCAGATCGGATTCATCTGTCTGCATGGCCGCGCAGAATTCTGCGAGCGACGGTAAAAATCTCTTAACTGCGTATTGACATAGCTCAGCAGCATTACGGGATCTTTCGGCATCATTCGTCCACCTGGTTTGATCATTGCCTTCAGGCCGCCGTTTTCCACATCCAGAAGGATCGTATCGCCCTCGCTGACCTGACCGCCAAGGATCAGTTTTGCGGTGCTGGTTTCTACCTCTTTCTGTACGAAACGTTTCAATGGACGGGCGCCGTAAACAGGGTCGTAGCCGCCCTCAATGACAGACTGTTTTGCAGCCGGGCTCAGTTCGACGGTAAGCTCCTGGTCTGCCAGACGTTTGTTCAGTCCTTTCAGCAACAGATCTACGATATGACCAATGTTGTCTTTTGTCAATGGTTTGAACATAATTGTTTCATCCAGACGGTTCAGGAACTCCGGACGGAAGTGTGCACGCAGATCCTGCATGACCAGGTTTCTCGCCTCTTCGGAGATGCTGCCGTCGTCCTGAATGCCGTCCAGCAGATACTGGGATCCGATTTTGGAGGTCATGATCAGGATCGTATTTTTAAAGTCTACGGTACGGCCCTGGGAGTCGGTGATACGGCCGTCATCGAGTACCTGCAGCAGAACGTTGAAGACGTCCGGATGCGCTTTCTCGATCTCATCGAACAGAACAACAGAATATGGTTTTCTGCGCACTGCCTCAGTCAGCTGACCGCCCTCATCGTAGCCGACATATCCCGGAGGTGCTCCGATCAGGCGGGCTACAGAGTGTTTCTCCATGTATTCACTCATATCGATACGGACCATGTTGTTCTCATCATCAAACAGCTTTTCTGCCAACGTTTTCGCAAGCTCTGTTTTACCGACACCGGTAGGTCCAAGGAACAGGAACGAACCGATCGGTTTTGTCGGATCCTTGATTCCGGCTTTGGAACGGATGATCGCATCCGAAACCTTGGTGACTGCCTCATTCTGGCCGATAACTCTCGTGTGAAGTTCATCTTCCAGGCCGAGGATCTTAGTTCTCTCGCCTTCGGTCAGTTTTGCAACCGGGATTCCAGTCCAGCGGGAGACAATTCTGGCAATCTCTTCATCCGTTACACTCTCGTGTACCAGGGAGAGATCTTCATTTTTAACTTTTTTTCTCTTCTGCTTCCAGCATCTGCTGTAATTTCGGGAGTTCACCGTACTGCAGTTCAGCGGCGCGGTTCAGATCGTAATCATTCTTTGCTTTCTGGATCTGGCGGTTCATGTCCTCGATCTGCTCACGCAGTTTGGACAGTTTCTCAACGGAACTCTTTTCATTTTCCCACTGTGCCTTTGCAGAATTGAAGGTATCCTTTAACTCAGCCAGCTCTTTCTGCAGTGTTTCCAAACGGTCGCGGCTCAGATTGTCGGTCTTTTTTTTCAGTGCGGCTTCCTCGATCTGCATCTGCAGAATCTTACGGCGCTGCTCATCCAGCTCGGCCGGCATGGAATCCAGTTCTGTCTTGATCAGAGCGCATGCCTCGTCGACCAGGTCGATTGCTTTATCCGGCAGGAAACGGTCGCTGATGTAACGGTTCGAAAGGGTTGCGGCTGCAACGAGGGCACCGTCGGTGATTTTTACGCCGTGGTAAACTTCGTAGCGCTCTTTTAAGCCACGCAGGATGGAAATCGTATCCTCTACGGTCGGCTCATCAACCTGAACCGGCTGGAAACGGCGCTCCAGGGCGGCATCTTTTTCGATGTACTGGCGGTACTCATCCAGCGTTGTGGCACCGATGCAGTGCAGTTCGCCTCGTGCCAGCATAGGTTTCAGCATATTTCCGGCATCCATCGCGCCGTCGGTCTTTCCTGCTCCGACGATCAGATGCAGTTCATCGATAAACAGAATGATTTTACCTTCGCTCTTTCTGACTTCTTCCAGAACGGCTTTCAGACGTTCCTCGAATTCACCACGGTATTTTGCTCCGGCTACCAGGGCTCCCATATCGAGGGAGAAAATGGTTTTATCTTTCAGGCTCTCCGGTACATCGCCGTTGGCGATTCGCTGGGCCAGGCCTTCTACGACTGCGGTTTTACCGACACCAGGCTCACCGATCAGAACCGGATTGTTTTTTGTCTTGCGGGACAGGATACGGACAACGTTCCGAATTTCGGTATCACGGCCGATAACCGGGTCCATTTTCTGGTTTCTGGCTTTTTCTACGATATCCTGGCCATATTTTTCCAGGGTGTCGTATGTTGCCTCCGGGTTGTCGGTGGTAACTCTCTGGTTTTCCGCGCACGGTGCTTAATGCCTGCAGGAAACGTTCTCTTGTGATGCCGTACTCCTGAAACAGTTTTTTCATGGACGGGCTTGGGTTTTTCAGCATTGCCAGGAAGAGGTGTTCTACGGAAACATACTCGTCTCCCATGGCTTTCGCCTCATCCTCAGCATTTATCAATGCTTTATTCAGATACTGACCGATATACGGCTGACCGCCGGATACTTTGACGCGGTCGTTCAGCGCCGTCTCGACACGGTTCAGAAAATGATCTTTGTTGAGTTCCATCTTTTCGATCAATTTCAGAATCAGGCTGTCGTCCTGATGCAGGAGGTTATACAACAGATGCTCCTGCTCTATTTCCTGGTTGCCGAAATCGTATGCGGTCTTTTCCAGGTCCTGTACAGCCTGCAGCGATTTTTGTGTGAATTTACTGATATTCATAATCGGCTTCCTCCTTATCTATTTGGGTGCTAACATTCGCTCCGAACAAAAAAGAGCGTGGATGTAAAATTTCTTTTCTTTCTTTGTTCTATCCGTACTATAACACTAGTTATTAGCACTGTCAAGAGGTGAGTGCTAATTTTTTTTTTTTTCCCGACGCTCCTTTTCTCCCTCCCCCCTAAAAGATTTTTATTCATCGCCGTACACAGCAATAAAATGAATCAGTGCCTCTGTTTCGGAACTGGCATACTTTTTGGCAGATGCTTCCAGCGGCTGTGATTGATATGCTTCAAACGAATCGCCCTCGTCGCGTCCAGATATGTAGCGATTATCATTTAGTTTCCACTTCCTCATTTCTTCAAAATAAACAGTATTCGCCATTTCCGAATTCCAGTCCATTCGCTCCAGCAGATAATACTCCATTCCATGATAACATTCTTCGCAAATTCCCGTAAAAAATTCTTCTGCTGTCTGAGATGTTAAATGCTCTGGAGCATACCATATTTCGTTCTCTTCGTTATTATATAATGCAACGCAATTCGATGATCCTGTCTCTTTCACATACAGCGGAATTTCGGGAATTCCAAGTCGTTCTGTTTCAAGCCGTACCATCTTCTGTGCTGCAATTGTTCTTTCTTCCAGTGTTTTTGCCTCCATTCGCTCTCCTTTAAGCTCAGCAGAAATTCTTTATTTTCCTGAAAAATGTTCTCCTGATTCTGGACGAGATTATAGTCCTTTTTTCGTTCGTAAAGTTCTGCCACTCCGGACGGAGACTCAAGCTTCCAATATATCATCATACAAGTCGGTACCATACTCACGCATACTGAAACAAACAGAAATGCGTTTAAGTCACTTCTTTTTAATCTCCAGAATTTTTTCGGAGAATATTTTCGTTTTTTTCTATGTAAATCTCTTAAAACCGTAACAAGAAATATCCCATCCAGCACTGCAAGAAACAACACAATTTTCAGTGAATATTGGGCAAATAAAAACAGCATCAGTATGCTCGGCGGAAATGCATAGAATAGAACTTCATTTGCAGTTCCATCTGCGCAGTAGCTTCGAATGGGTGAGGCCAGCCACAAAATCAGGCACAGCGCATAGACAAAAAGCATTGTCCCAGACGAAATATGGACGGAACATTCTGTAATATATACCTCAACCTGTTTCACATACATCACATACAAGATACAGATCGGATATAAAATCGCGCTTTTGCTCAACCAGTATGCCGCTGATTTTTTCTTTCCCGTCTTCTTTTCTGTTGCTCCATATCAGATCCCCCCTGATTTTTCTTTTGTTTTATTTGGAATACTTGTATGTTTATTTTAGCGTAATTTTTCGTTTTTGCCTATCCTTCGTTTTTCAGTTGAATCTTTCTGTAAAAACCAAAATTGCGAAACCCTGTTTTGGCAGGACTCCGCAATCTCTTTTTCCTATTTACTTTATGATACATGACGGGCAGCATATTTCATTTTCTGGTTTCCGGCGCATTTCTTAAAATACTGCCGGATCGCATCTTCGTTCATATCGTTTCCGATAAACACAGCCTGGCCGGCGTTTTTCTGTTCTGTGCCGGTGATGCTGTAGCGGTGATCGGCGACATCAAATTGGAGAAACTGGTCTCCGGCTGCGAACTGTCCTTTTGCACGGATGATATTTCCAAACGCTCCGCGAATGATCTGTTCCAGAAAACACCACAGGGTTTCCGGTGCCTCCATTCGGATATTTTCGAAGGAGAAGGTCTCCGGCATCTTTTCGCCGCTCTGCGTATCCTGTACTTCTTTCTCATATCGGCCGCCCAGCAGCAGGCTCTGGTAATCTTCCCGTGTCATCGTGGATGCATAATCCGTGATGATTTTTGCCTGCGAGTTAATTTCCTGCAGAAATTTCTGGATGCGCTGTTTTTCTTCCGCCTGGCATGCTTCTGTTTTGGAAACAATGATCGTATCCGCGCTTCGGATCTGATCCTGATACAACTCGGGATATTCCGCCATATAGCGGCGGTAACTGTAAACATCCACAATAGTGACCGGCGAGAGAAGCTGAATTCTCTCGTACTCGATCTGACGCAGATTTTCTATAATCCGGGCGAGACTTCCGACGCCTGTCGGTTCTACGATCAGGTATTCCGGGTCTACCACATTGGCAATGGTCAGCACGGATGCTGCAAAATCCTTTTTCCCGATGCAGCAGATGCACTGCTCTGTCATTTCCCATACATTTTTCTGCGTTCCTTGCCGGTTCTGGCCAAGACGTGCGCCGTCGATTCCTGCGGCTCCATATTCATTTTCCAGTATGGCAAACCGCTGATCGACGTTCCTGGCCAGCCGTTTGATAAATGTTGTTTTTCCCGCGCCCAAAAAGCCGGATACGATCAATATTTTCATACGTTTTTCAGTCAAATTTTCAAATCATCAGTCAGCCAATTTAACGACTGGTTTGATTAAATCCTTCGGTTTATCTCTCATCAGGAACAATGCTTCTTCCAGATGATCCCATCCATCAAACACATGTGTGGACAGCGGGCTGACATCCAGCTTGCCTGCCGAAACAAGAGCTCCCAGTTTTTCCATGCGGAGTCTTCCGCCAGGCATCAGGCCTCCGTTAATCTGTTTGTGACCCATTCCAACGCCCCACTCTACACGCGGAATATCAATGTTGTCACCGGATCCAAGATAGTTTACATTTCCGATCTTTCCGCCCGGTTTCAGGCATTTTACTGCTTCTGCAAAGGTTTCTACACCACCGCCGGCGATGACTACTTTATCAACACCTTTTCCATCTGTCATATCAAGTACCTGCTGGAAAATCGGTCCGTTCTTGTAGCTGACAAAATCCGTTGCGCCGTATTTTTTTGCCGCTTCTACGCAGACCGGTCTCGTTCCGACAGCAATGATTCTCGATGCGCCGCGCATATTCGTTCCGGCTACCGACATCAGACCAACTGGTCCGATTCCGATGACAAGAACTGTATCACCAAACTGTACATCGGCAAGCTCTACGCCGTGGAATCCGGTCGGCACCATATCGGAAAGCATGCACGCGTCGACAACATTGATGTTTTTCGGAAGCAGCGCAAGGTTTCCATCGGCATCATTTACATGAAAGAATTCAGAAAAGACACCATCTTTGAAGTTGGAGAATTTCCAGCCTGCCAGCATTCCGCCGGAGTGCATGGAATAACCAGCCTGTGCTTCCAGAGAATTCCAGTCCGGAGTGATGGCCGGCACAAGAACCCGGTCTCCCGGTTTGAAATCTTTTACGAGCTCTCCGACTTCCACAACCTCTGCACAGCACTCATGGCCCAGAATCATGTTATGACGGTCACCGATGGCCCCTTCCCATAAAGTGTGGACATCTGATGTGCAGATGGCAACTGCCAGTGGACGGCAAATGGCATCCATCGGCCCGCATTTCGGGCGTTCTTTCTCGATCCATCCGGATTCACCGATTTTCAGCATTGCATAACCTTTCATATCTTTTTTGCTCTCCTTTCAGATTGTTAATGATTTATCGATTCCTATGGTTCGAATATATCACTAATAGGTTACTAATTCAACAGAAAAGTCACGGAATGCCGTAGAATATTCCGTGACTTTTTTATAGCTTTTGCACAATAGATTACTTATAGATACTTTTTATCAAATTCTGTACCGACCGCATTCCCATACCGAAACGGCTACAGCCGGCTTTCTGCATTTCCTGTATAGTTTCCAGACTGCGGATTCCACCGGCGGCCTTGATCTGAATGCGACCGGCGGCTTCACGGCTCATGATTCGAACCTGCTCCACGGTGGAAGGACAGCCGGGATACCATCCGGTGCTCGTCTTTACATAATCCGCACGGCCTTCCACACACAGATCCACTGCCTGGCAGATTTCCTGCCCGTCAGCTGCGGTGCCTCGATGATCACCTTAAAAATCGCCGAAGGCACCTGCTCCCGGATGGCCAGAAGTTCTTCTTTTACATAAGAAAATTCGTGGCTTCTGAATGCCGTAAGATTCATCACCATGTCGATTTCCCGGCAGCCAGCCTCCCACAGTTCTTTTGCCTGCCGCTTCTTCTGTCCGGTCGTATCTCCGCCGCCCGGAAAGCTTACCACGCCTCCCGCATGGATTTCTCTGGTGTCCTGCAGCCGTTCTGCCACATGGGCGCTGAACGCCGGCAAGGTAAACACAGCAGCCAGACGATATTTCTTTGCCAGCTCCACCATCGCATCAATTTCATCCATTGTATGAAATGCCTGTACACAGCTGATATCAATCTGCCGCATCAGTTTCTTCTGTTCTTCTGTCTCATCGCTCATTTACTCCGTCCTTTTCCCGAAATCTCCACCTCGTACTTGCTTCCGATGATCCGCACATGGTCAATGCTCACCGGCCGGTTCTGCCAGTAGGTGACTCTGTGCACCACAAGAAGCGCATCCTTCGGCTCCGTTTTCAGAACCTGGGCTTCCATAAAGGTCGCGGATTTCGCTGAAATTCTGTCTCGTGTCTCATCAATCTGCAAGCCGAATTTCTCCTCCAGAAACTGATACAGCGCTACAAACTGATTCTCATACGCCTCGATGCCAGGGACTTTCGCATATTCGATATAATTTTCCATCAGCGTAACAGGCTCTTCATCCGCAAGCTGCAGCCGCTGAATCCTCGCCACGCTGGTTCCCTCCGGAATTTCCAGTTCATCGGCGAGCTGTTTGTCCGCCGAAATGATGTCGATCATCATATCTGACGTCGTTACCCGATATCCTTTTTTTTCATCAGGGATTCCGTGACCGATGTGACCTTGTTATAATTCTGAATTGCCTTATGATTCAGCACCCTCGTTCCAGAACCCTGGCGAACCTCAACCAGTCCCTCCTGCACCAGCATCTTTACTGCATTCCGTACCGTAGTACGGCTGACCTGATAGATTTTCTCCAGTTCACACTCCTTCGGCAGAAATCCCCCGACAGGATATGTTCCCTTATTGATCTCGTTTTTCAGTCTGCTGTAAACCTTCACATAAGCCGGTGCATTTTTCATCTTCTTCCCCTCCCGTGAAATATCAATATCCGCTTTTTGATCCTTTTTGCAGTATACCATATTTTGACGGCACAATCGAGTCCCAAAGAAGAGTTCCTGTTTTCTGCTTTGTCACCGACACATACTCTGCCAGACGCACAGAAAAAAGGCAGACGCATGTCATTTCTTTATGACTCACATCTGCTCTGCATGAATCTTCTTTTTTTTCTGCTGTCTGCGAAATACTTCCATTCTCCAGAAGCAAATCTCTCTTTCTGCGGTGTAAATTTTTGTTACAAATTTTTTATTGTTCTTTTCTATTTTTTCGTATCAAACCGCATCACCGCCATGTGCACCACGTACGGCACCAAGATGACCGGGATTGCCAGGTATGCCAGGATGCTGTACACCTTCTGGATCAGCGTCAGCAGACCAAACTGTGCGATAAGGAAGTCCGCGATGCAGCAGACAAGCGCGGCAAGGATCTGGGTGCGGCTGATTTTGCCTGCGGTTTCTGTTCTGCTGCTTCGTTCAGCGAGACCGGCGTGGATTCGTTTGACCATGGCGGCAACCATGTTGACGGCTGTGGATACGGCACCGAGGATGATCAGTACGGAAATCAGCGGTGTCATGAATTTACTGCCGACGCCCTGCTGAACCATAAATAATGTCGGGACGCTCTGCTGGATCATTTCCGGGTTCTGGTATACGGTCATGATTCCGAGGACGACCATGATCATCAGAAGGGCATTTAATACGGCACCGACTGCCATGCTCTTTCCGGCATCCTGCGGTTTTTCGAAGGATTTGGCATGCTGGACGAAGACTGCGACATTGGCAAGCTGGAAGGTTCCGTAGAGGAATGCGGCGTACAGGGCTTTGCCGAATGGGAGGTCTGCGGTTTTCATGGCATTTACAGTATCGCCGATCTTTCCGGCTCCGGCGATGATGTTCGGGACGTAGACGATCAGCAGACCGGCAATAATGCAGATGGACAGCACTGACGCTACTTTCCGCACCAGATCCGTTCCGAATACTGAAACGACGAAAATAATTTTCCAGTTTCATAACGATTCTCCCTTCTTCCTAACAAGCAAAAGGGCGTACTGACCTTCTGTTGGTCAATACGCCCTTGTATCTCCGATGTGCTTTAGTATATCACAGTTTTAACGCGAATGCACTCAATTTTAAGCAAAACGCAAAAGATCCCGGGATTTTTCTCTCCCGGGATCTGAAAATTCTTACTATGTAATTCTTTTTTTAAACCACACGTCTTACCGCAAGAATCGTGGTATACGCTGCGTTGCTGCTGATCTTGATACCGTCGCGCTCATTGCTTGCGTGTACGATTGCACCGCCGCCGATGTAGATGGCTACGTGGCCGCTGTAGCAGATAATATCGCCCGGCTGAGCCTCTGCATAAGATACACCGCGTCCTACACCACGCAGTGCACTGGAGGAATGCGGAAGGTCGTATCCGAAGTGTGCGTAAACGCTCATGATAAAACCAGAGCAGTCAGCTCCGTTGGTAAGGCTTGTGCCGCCCCATACGTATGGATTTCCAATAAACTGTGTTGCATAGGATACGATGGCACTTCCGGTTGCGCTTCCGGTGCTGCTGGAGCTGCTGGAATCATCCGAGCTGCTGGTATCGCTGGACGAAGAATCATCGTAAGAGCTTCCTCCGTTAGACGGTGTTGTTGTCGTGGTGGAGCTTCCTGTGCTGGACGGTGTGTTGTCTGCCGTTGTTGTATTATTTGCAGCACTGCTTGCGGCTGCTTCTGCTGCTGCCTGTCTTGCTGCTTCTGCCTGGCGGGCTGCCTCGGCTGCTTCTGCTGCCTGACGGGCCTCTTCGGCTTTTTCTTGCTGCCTCTTCGGCTGCAATCTCCTCCTGGATCTGCTGGATCTTTGCGTTCTGCTCTGCCAGTACTGCGTTGTACTGTGCAGCCATGTCGTTCAAGTCTGCGATCTGGTTTTCGTAGTCATCGGAAACGGCTTTTTTCTGCTCAAGCATTGCCTCGAGGGACTGCTGCTGTGCTTCCTGCTCTGCCTCACTGGCTTCGAGATCTGCTTTCTCGTCTGCGAGCTGATTGCTGTAATCCGTTACCTGCTGTACCAGATCCATGTACTCCTGCAGGCACTCTCTGTCGTATTTGTATAACTTCTGGGTGTACTCAGCCTGGTTGAGAATGCTGCTTAAATCTTTTCCCTCCAGAAGAAGTGCTGCCCAGCCGTTGTCTCCGCCGCTCTCATAGAGGAACTGGATTCGTTTTTTCATCAGCTCGTACTGCTCGTCCTCTTCAGCCTGGGACTGTGCCAGTTTTTCCTGTGTTGTTTCAATTTCTGTCTGTTTCTCTGCAATTTCATTTTTCAGATTTTCCACGGATGCCATGGTTACGACAAGCTGTGCGTCCAGGTCATCAATCTCGCCGGTAATCTGATTCTTTTTGGTTTCCAGATCGTCGATTTCTGCTTTTGCGTTGTCAAGCTGTGCGCTGGTCTCTGCCTGTGCTGCCTGCTGCTGCTGTAACTGCTCCTGTTTCGAGGCGCTTACTGTCATTACCTGAGCTGCACTTACGATCACTGCTAAACTTAAGGCAAGAAATTTTTTCTCATTCTTTCACTCCCAAATTGATTCGTTGTATGTAGGATTTCTGTTTCCAGTTTTACCTGTTTCTTAGAAATTCAATTATTCTGTAACAATTTTGAAATATTTTTCCCAATTCTTTTACATAATATCACAATTCACAAATGGATGCAAGGAAAAATATCCCGACTTTTTGTAAACAATTCGTGAACAGTAACGATACATGTTATTTTACCTTCTGTACACTCACACAACTCAATTTGTATTGATCCGGCGAGGAAAGCGCATCGCCGTCGGGGATTGAAAAGTCCTCTGCGGAGAATTTCGCACAGAGTGCCCGGTACTGATCCTCTGTAAAGTACGGCACCGCATCCTGATTCCATTCAGACTGATTTCCTGATTGGTCACGCCGCGCGTTACAATTTTCCCGCCTTCAAAATCCTTTTTGTTTCATTTCTTTTAACGCATTGTAAACTGCAGTTCCATAATCCAGACGTACTTTCAACACGGCATTGGCGTACTCCTCCACGCCGCCGTTTGCGATCAGTGCTCCGCCTGCCGCAGATGCTGCTGCGCCAAGTACATTCTGATACGATGCACCGTCCGAGAAGAGAATCTGTCCGCCCTCACCATACCAGCTTTTGATTTTTTCCAAATACGACGGTGATACGCTGCTGCTTTTCCGATACGTATAATCCAGCGCGATGCTGTTTTCTCCAAGTCCCAGATCCGCAGCGGCCGCCTCTGCACCGAGTGCATAACCTGTCCCGTACTTTGTTCCGTTCTCTTCGTTTTCTGTCCGATATAGCCCAGGTGCGTGTAGCCGGCCTGTACTGCCGCATAGCCTGCCAGGTAGCCGGCCTCTGATGCATCAATTTCCAGGCTTTCTGTATTTCCGCGGAGACGGCTGCGGCCGCTCTCACTGACCGGTTCTGCCTCCAGCAGCAGAAAACGGACATCCTTCCAGTCGCGCTGTGCATCGTAAACGGCGCGGCTCATGCTCGTTCCGGCACAGACGATAACGGATGCTCCCTTCTGCGCCGCCTCTTTGATGGTGTTTTCATAGTCCTCTGTTGTCCGTCCTGCCGGAACACTTGCTTCATATTTCAGACCGCTCTCGTCTCCATACTGCGCAAGACCGTTCCATGCTGACTGATACACGGCATCGGAAGCTACCTCACTGCCGTCGGTTACCAGCACCAGATCCACTGGTTCCGCCTTTTCTTTTCCGCAGCCGCCCAGCAGCAGCAACGACACTACGCCAAGACAGAGCGCCCATTTCCAGCTCTTTCGCATGTTTACTCCCCTTGTATTTTTATTTTCCAGATTTTTTCTTTTGTATTTCTGATCTGCGTCTTTCACGCACCTTCTAGTATAGACAATTCCAGCGCAAAAAGAAAGAGAGAATACACGAACTACAAAGTTTTTTTGTATTCTCTCTTATTTTTTATAGAAGATATTTTACTGGAACAGATCGTTCAGGATTTCTGCCGGTTTCTTCCTGCGGTAGCCTTCACTGTCACTTAAGATACTGCTGCTCCAGGTGAAATGATTCACACCGGTCAGATAGGACCGGTCAAGAACTTTTACACCATACCGCTCATACGCAACCGGATAATACATTTTCATGTATTCATTTGCCAGCTCAATAGCTTCACTGTTAATGCTTCCTGTTGAAGAAACGGTTCCGCCAAGCTGAATATACGGCGGTGTCGCATGAATGACAACCACGCTGCCGTCCGAGCACTGGCCAATGACAATCCAGACATGACCGCTCTTGCTGACCACATCACCCGGCGTAAATTTCTGGGATGTATCGCCTGTCACGCAGGTTCCCCAGCCTTTTCTTGCAAAGTAGGCCGGCATTCCAGTGGAGGTTGTCGTTGCATACTCTTTCGTCACCTGATGCGCGGTCCATCCGACATAGCCGGAACAGTCAAGACCTTTTCCGTACTCATACAGATGATCGGAATAGTTGTAGGTGGAATTCTGTGTATTGAAGAATTGTTTCCACTGCGCATTGACGCCGTAACTCTCTGCCTCTGCGTCTGTGTGGCCGCCTCCCCAGATATACAGGGTGTTTCCAAGCGGAAGCAGTGCATTTTTCAGAAAGTTCCGTACGGTGCGGACACCGATCTGCGCGGACGGTTCAAATCCGTCCGGACTCTGTACCAGCTTGCCGTCCTCATCGAACACATACGTTTTTCCGTCGATCACCTGTTTTCCGGTTATCATGCCGCCCCAGTTTCGGAAATAGTATGTATTTCCGCCAATCGACTGCCAGCCGATTGCCATTTTCGAGTCAGATCCAAGGTAATAGAGGTTATTATCATAGGTAATAAACGCATTCTTGTACATGCCGCCCCAGCTTCTCGGATAATAATAGTTATAATCCCAGTATACCCAGCCGCTTGTCGCCATAACGCCGTTTTTGTCTACATAATAATAGTTTCCGTCGTACTGAAACAGCTCGTCATCTCTTCTGGTTCCATTGGCGTTGATCCAGTAATGCGTTCCGTCCAGAAGCAGCCAGCCCGTATGGCTTGTGCCGTCCTCATCGAAATAATACGTTTTTCCGCCGTTCTGCACCCAGCCGGTGGCAAATGTTCCATCTGAATTGGCATAGTATGTTTTACCGCCGATGGTAAATGTCTGATCATGGTACAGACCGCCCCAGCTCTGGAATGCGTATTTTGTTCCGCCGATGGTATGAATTCCGGTGTACATGCCGCCCCAGCTTCGGAAATAGTAGCGGTTTTTGTCGTAGGTGATCCATTCAGACGATGCCATCGTACCGTCTTCTTTCATCCAGTACCAGTTGTTGTCATATTTCACCCAGCCGGTCTGAAGCGACGTATCCTTGTTGATCCAGTAATACGTTCCGTTGGTCAGATACCAGCCCTCTTTTGTAATCTGCTCGCCGTCTTCCAGAAAATAGTATTTCTTTCCATTGATATCGCAGACACCTGTATAGAAGGTTCCGTCATCCTTTGCCCAGTATTTCTTTCCCTGCCAGGTAAAAGATTCGTTATGGTAAACGCCGCCCCAGCTGTGGAAATAATATCTTGTTCCGTCAACCTCTTTCATTCCGGTGTACATCACACCGTCACCGTCAAAATAGTATCGGTTGTTGTCATACGTGATCCATTCAGATGCAGCACGTGTGCCGTCCGCTTTCAGCCAGTACCATTTGCCTTCCAGCTTCAGCCAGCCGGTCTGAACAGAACCATCCTGATTGATCCAGTAAGTCTGATCTCCCAGCTGAACCCAGCCGGTCTGGCTGGCATGATAGATCGATCCGTCATTCTGCGCTATGTAGGTTTTCCCTTTTACGGTAAAGAAGGTGTTTCGATATACACCACCCCAGCTCCGGAAATAATACTCGTTTCCTCCGATGCTCTGGAAACCGTTTTTATAAATGCCGCCCCAGCTCTGGAAGTAATACAGATTGTTGTTGATTTCTTTCCAGCCGGATGCCATCATGACACCATTATCATCAAACCAGTACCAGTTATCATCGTACAGCAGCCAGCCGGTCTGCAGGACGCCGTCTTCTCTTACCCAATAATATGATGTGCCTTTTTTCAGCCAGCCTTTTTTTGTGTGATCTGCGCTCCCGTAGTATCATCAAATGCGCAGAGATCACCATGTCCATTCATTGTTCTGACTATTCCACGGGCAACGATACCATTTTCCTGTACATAATACATTTTTCCGCTGATGCTGAGATACACATTTCTCTGAATGCCGCCCCAGCTCTGGAAATAATAAAGGTTTCCATCTACTTCCTGTAGATCTTCTGAACGATCTCATTCAGTTTATCTTCGATAGAACCTTCCAGTTCGTATGCATAAGTAAAGTCGTTTGGCTGATCACACAGACGGATCACTTCTTCTGCCAGAGCGATTCCGCCTTCGCCGTTTGCCCATACTTCAGAGAGAACAACATTTACGCCCAGTTCTTTACATTTCATTTCTTCAACCAGCTTCAGCTCTGCTTCGGTATCGGTCGGGAATGCGTTGATAGCAACGACACATGGCAGTTTGTATACGTTTGTGATGTTGCTTACGTGTTTCAGAAGGTTTGGCAGACCTTTTTCCAGAGCTTCCAGATTTTCGTTGTTCAGCTCAGCCTTCGGAACACCGCCGTTGTATTTCAGTGCACGGACAGTGGCTACGATCACAACTGCATTCGGTTTCAGGCCTGCCATACGGCACTTGATGTCCAGAAACTTCTCAGCACCAAGGTCAGCGCCGAAGCCTGCCTCTGTGATAGTGTAATCTGCTAGGTTCAGGCACATCTTGGTAGCGGTTACGGAGTTACAGCCGTGCGCGATGTTGGCGAAGGGTCCGCCGTGTACGATAGCCGGACTTCCTTCCAGAGTCTGTACCAGGTTTGGTTTCAGAGCATCTTTAAGAGAGCTGCCATAGCGCCCTGTGCGTGCAGGTCACCTGCTGTTACCGGTTTCTGCTCTGGGATCTTTTCCGTAGGTATAGCCGATGATGATCTTGGAAAGTCTTTCTTTCAGATCTGTGATGTCGCGTGCCAGACACAGAACAGCCATAACCTCAGATGCTACCGTAATGTCATAGCCGTCTTCTCTCGGCATTCCGTTTGTTCTTCCGCCAAGGCCGTCTACAACGCTTCTCGAAGCTGACGGTCATTCATATCTACGCATCTCTTCCATGTGATCTTTCTCGGATCGATATTCAGAGCGTTTCCCTGGAAAATGTGGTTGTCGATCATAGCTGCCAGCAGGTTGTTTGCTGCACCGATTTCGGTCAGACGGTCTTTGGCAAAGGAAAAGAGTTTTTCATCCTCATAGCCCCACCATTCGTAATATGCCATCTCATTTCGCTGGATTCCGATGCTGAGAGGCAGACCGGAGGTCTGTGCGAAAATTCCGGCAATGGTCCAGGTTGCGTTTACGGTAGGCTGGCCGCCGCCGAGCAGCTCCGAATTGGAAAAACTGATGTTGTCTGTGGCAAGCTGGGTCAGCTCCGGGATATAGTTTTTATCGAATGCTCCGCCGGAAGCTTTGTCTGCGTAGGTGCTCTCCATGGATTCCAGATAGAGATAGATCAGATTTCGTTTCTGTTCCGGGAACGTGATATTCACGCGGTCCGGATCTACGTAGTTGTCTTCTACCACGGTATTGTACGTGCTCTGATTTTTCAGATAATCTTTTTACGTCCAGTGCTGCCCACACGTCATTGATGGAATAGACGATACTGGCGGCTCCTGCCGCGATACAGATCATCCCGAACGCCACATGGGCTTTGCGTTTTTCCCGAAGAAAAATGCTGACCAGAATCAGAAGGATGAGTGCTGCCGCTGCG
>VOFC01001348.1_pt1 | contig 20000 bp, 33 predicted proteins | sample 5384161 | NCBI WGS metagenome assembly VOFC01 (sample SAMN12384722, study PRJNA508395) | human gut metagenome | isolation source: healthy gut B | host: Homo sapiens
AGAAAATCTCGTGCCGACAGTGAAGCAGAAGCACGAGGTGAGGGCGAAACATTGGCTCGTCACGAGAAAGCATTATTGGACCTTGCAAAAAACTCAATCTAAACATCACTGCGATTTATCGTGAAATTGTTTCAGTGAAACTATTGCCGCACGTCCTGTTATGCAACAATTATTGCAGGAGGTAGAGCAAGGCATATGGGACGGTGTATTGGTTATGGAAGTAGAACGTCTGGCAAGGGTGATACCATAAGACAAAAGGTATTGTTGCCCAAACATTAAATTCAGCGATAAAAAATAATTACTCCAATAAAAACCTACAATCCGAACAACGAATTTGACGAGGAATATTTTTGAATTTGGTTTGTTTATGTCACGCCGTGAATATAAGACAATTAATCGACGTTTACAACGTGTCGAATGGCTTCGGTAAAAGACGGGAAATATGTTGCCAACAAAGCACCGTACGGATACAATCGGATCCGTATTGAAAACGATAAAGGCTGGACTCTTGAAATTAACAAAGAGGAAAATGATGTTGTCCGATTGATTTTTTGAATTATATACTGTCGGTGAAAAACAATCGGACAACACATTTTTAATAGGCTGAGCACAGGTTTTATTGCCAAACGTCTTAATGCAATGAAAGTGCCACCAAAGCGAGGCAAAGTATGGGTAGTAGCGTGTCTATTCGTGATATATTAATCAATCCCTGTATATATAGGTATGATTCGCTGGAACTGGCGACCACAACAAAAAAAGATGATAGACGGTCAACTCCATATTTCACGACCTCGAGCAACAGATTATCTGCTTTTGTAAGGGATTACATCCCCTATTATATCAAAAGAAACATTTAACATAGCTCAAGACTTAATGCGTCATAACCCCGCACGTCCTATCGGCGAAAAAATACAGTAAAAACTCATTGAGCGGCATTGTTGTATGTGGTAATTGCGGACGGCATATGGTTAGCGACCGCATACAAAAAATACCCCGATATGTTAATTTGTAGTGAACCGACTTGTAACAATGTAGGCTCACAGTTACGAGTTGTCGAAAAGAACGTATTCTCCAATCCCTTAAAGAATGGTTAGGAGAATATAAAATCTCATGGGATATAACTTCTCCCCCTGTTGAACGAATTTCTCAAGTTTCTATAAAAGAAAAAAGCATTACAAAAAGAACAACACGAACTTGATACATTAAATAAACAAATAAGCAAAACACATGACCTATTAGAGCAAGGCATATACACCACTGATGTATTTCTTGAACGTTCACGAGCCTTATCACTGCGAATGGACGAAGTTAAAGAACATATCGCCATATTAGATAAAGAACTTAAGACCGAAATTACCCGTGAAGACAGTGCTGTCAATATAATTCCGAAAGTAGAAAAACTGCTTGAGGTTTATCATGACCTGCCTTCCCCAAAAGCAAAAATGATATGCTGAAAGATGTTCTTGAAAAAGTTGTCTATACAAAAAAAAGATGTTCAAAGAAAGGCAACCTTGATAATTTCAATATCAAAAATTTCAGAGCGTTCAAAAAACTTCATCGGGCATAGTATATCTTTGCGACAAATATCTAAGTGACGCGCCGAGTTCACCGTTTGGACCGCCATATAGTTTTTGATAAAACAAAACGAGGGGAGCGTTATTGCACTTCCCTCGTTTTTATACGTCCACCAGAAAATCTTCAATCACATCTTGCAAATGACAGGGTGACAATTCGTACTGGTTCAGTCTGTCTATTAGCTCCGTCACATCTTCCTTATTCGGTGACACATCTTTGACAGACACTTCGTCACACTTAATGCCGTATGTGGTCTTTGCTACTCCCTCAATACTCTTTTCTTCTTGCGTAATTGTATACATAGTTATATCTTAATCCTTTCTTCCCCTATGCTATATAATACAACATATGCCATTAAATTACAATATTGTTTTATATTTTGTAAACATTTTGTAAATCGCACGTAAAAAAAAATAAGGGTGGCATTACACCACCCTCAAAACTACTTATCATACATACCACATCTGTACTCCCTGCAAATTGCCCTTAGGTCTTTGTAGGACAAACCCAGTCTGCCCTGTTCATCACCTTGTACCGCACCACAGTCCATAGCCGCCTGCACCGCAGGGCGCGCCCAATCGGGCATATTACTATCAACATAATCGTAAATCATAGTTGTTTGCACTACAGCGATCAACTGTCTGTTGATATTTTTGTAAATCGGCAATTTCCGCCGCCTGTTTTTCGATTAATTCTTTTAATTCTGTATCTTGTGACATTGTTAAATCCTCACTTTCTGTTTCCTGCCCTGTTATACCCTTTAAATATTGCTTTTGCGAACTCTGTTGCGCCTATTTTTTTTGTATTTGTCTGCGTCGTCAGTGTCAACGAAACAACACTCAACCAACATAGCTTTGGCGTTGCTATGTCGGACAACGTACAATTTCGACCCATTTTTAATACCCCTGTTTTTATATCCCAACTCGCTAATAGCTTTACAGGTATTTTCCGCCGCAGGAACACTTCCCCGCCATAGGTCCAAACTTCCGTACCTTTTCCGCCGCCACTGTTGAAATGTATCGACACGAACAAATCAAGCTGTTGTGCATTTGCCATATTCACAATATTGCTCAAATTTTTGCCTACACTGTCGGCGTGGTCGTTTTGTGCAGTCATACACCGTATGACCTGCACTGCGCAACAACGTTTCTAACGCATAACCGACGTTACGTGCCTCTACACTTTCGTCAATGCCGCCGACTGCTCCGCAACCGACTTCACCACTGACGGTGTGACCGCAATTTATACCAATTCGCATAAATTATCACTCCTTTTCATTGTTTACTTCCGGCAATCCTGCCACCGAGGTCAGCAACGACAGTACGCCTGCTAATGCCGCCGCTGACGCAACCATTACCCAGTTGACGTCACCCAGTACGGCTGCCGTACCGATTGTCGCAATCGCTGTCTGTGCAATCGTCTTGATTGCTCCTATTCCTGCCGCTTTAAACCAATCCTTCATTTTTATATACCTCCTAAAGTTTAAAATACTAAAACCCAACATTTTAACAAAATAACCTATCAAACCGCCGACTAATGCGGTTAATATCGCACCGACAACGGTTTCATATCGTTTGTTTGGACGCTTTTCTATTTCGTCCACACGTTCCGTTATATCGTTGACGTCCTCACGCATAGCCTTTGTTTCCGTGGCTATGATGTGGACACTCTCTGTCAGCTTGTCCAAGCTGTCTAAACGGTGGTGCGCCGATTTGGTTGACTGCTCAACCGCCGTCAGACGTTCCCACATTTCTTTTTGCTCATTTTCCATATTAGCCCTCCATGATTTCTCTCTTTCCGTCTGCCGTGATATATCCCGCTTTGACGAATATATCTAAATGTTTTTCTTTGTAAATGCCCATTTGATAGTATTTTTTTTATCAATGTTTTATTCACCGTCAACACCTGCCTTTAACTCTGCAATCTGTAGTAACAGCATTGCATTGATTTCGTCCTGTGACATTGTTTCGTCACCGTTCATAACAGACTGAACGTGTTGTTTTAATTCTGTCATACTGTTGTATGCTTTCGCCTGTATCTGTGACAGTTTTTCTGAAGTTGGCTGTTCAAACGTAACGTCTGTATGCTGAATTTTTTGCGATTTCTGTGTCCATATCGAAATTGTCGTCAGTTTCGGCGAATTTATCATTTACAATCCTGCGTTTTATACGTAGGATGTCTCTATCGGTATGTATTCCGTACACTGTGCCATCAATTTTAACACCACGTTCATAGAAATACGCTGTTCCGTTTTTACTATAAAATTTGTACATAATATCCTCCTTAACTCCACGATGTTATATTTCCTTCTGCAATACAAGTATCTGCAATTCTACCAAAAGATTTAGCACTTGTTACATTGTTTTTTTTGATTACTGTGTTACCATCGACATCTAAAAGATTAAACTCGTTATTGTCGGCTAATGATGATGAAGTAGAGAAACTATTATTTAAGATTAATGTCCTGCCAGATGCACTTATCAATGAGCAACTTCCTGTCGCCGGTATAGATGCGATAGACATATAATTATCTGATATAATAGAAGAATTACTACAATCAATGAATTGAACATATTCCCCAGTAATTCTTATTGAAGTAAATTGATTCCCCAATTAGTCTACCCGAATTTGTCAAGAATGACGTATCTTCATTTTGGTATATTGACGAGAAGGTATTTCCTATAATTTCGCCACCACAGTTAATAGTACAATTGTCAATAGAACTAAAAACATTTCCTATAATATTTCCACCTAACGACATTATACAATTTTCGCAATTTTCAATATAATTATCTTGAAAGAAAATTTTTGACGCCGAAAGCATATACCCCAAACACTGTTTGTTTTGTGTGAAATCTAAAAATTCGTTCCTATTTTTTTTGCATAATTTGCAATGCTAATTTCTCTCGTTATTACATTTCCTGGAGCACCCTCAAATCCATTTATAACATTATTAAAAATAGTACTTTACCCAATTTAAACGTTGATACACCTAATTGATGAGTGCTAAATATATTGACAAATGAACAGGACACTATTTCCGATTCAGTTTCAGCAAATAATACTATTGGATTAATTGTATCAGATGTCACTGTTTTGATATCTTCTTCGAATTTTACATTTTTCATTGTCGTAGATTGTGGTATGTGAAAAAATGTACTGTTTTTTCAGCAGGATTTGTATTTTTAAAAATGAAATCATCACACATTGACCCATCTAATGTCATACTGCCTTTTAATGATATAATAGCCCTACCGCTACTTTCCGGCAATCCATAACCACGTATGGTATTTTCGTTTGTCAAAACACATTTTGTACCTACAGGATAGATAACACTATTGTATGGTGCGGTGCTTATTGCCGCTTGTAACTTTAATTCGTCGTGGTCGCCGTCACACGACAAATATTTGATTTTTTGAAATGTCTGTAACTGTTTTATCAATTTCGGTGATTTTTGTTGTATTGGCAGTAATTTTTTTGATGTATTCGCGTTAATATCATCACGCAATACCGCCACATTCATCATCATAACAAACGGCCGACTGTATTAATGTTTTCTGTTTACACGCATTCCCCGTCGGGTCACCGTTTGTATAAAAGTTATCCGATACAATTCGGAATGAAATTGATTTAATTTCTTTTTTACAGGGATTTCAATTTTAAATTTTGTTGTTTTATACGTTTCTGATGTGCCGTTTATCGTGATTGTTTTATCACCTGTATCGGTTGCTGTGTAATATGACTGTCCGAACCTTTCTGTTGTTGTATCAGTGTATGTAATCAATACGTCTGTTTCGCCTATATTCAAACCGCCGATGTCGCAACCGTCCCCTGCTATATGACGTGACGCCACATTGAATGTCAATTCTAATGCGGTTTCCGTTTTCGGTTTACGGCGGAAATTATCAACAACAAAATTGTGATACAAATACGTTCCGTTTTCAAACGAACCCGAATATGACAAATACTGTACACCGCTGTCGTCAGTGACTAATTTGTTGTCACTGTTGACGTATTTAGATAAATCATAAAACAGGTTATCCGTTGTCAGTTCAGTATTTATCTCTGATATTTTCGCTTTCAACTCGTTGTCCGCCGCCTGTCGGTCCGAAATTTCAGTACTGATTTTTTCAGTCAGTGAATGTTCTGCGTCCTCTCTGTCCGAAATTTCAGTTGTCAGTTTTGTTGAAATTTCATTGACCGCCGCCAAAAACGAATTTTTATTGTCTGTTTTTAATGCTCTCAAATCTTTGATACCGTCAAACTTCAGTTGACCCGCATACATTTCGGCAACTTCGGCTTTCATATATGTTACCGCTATCTTTGCAACATTTCCCGCTTTCGGGTTGCTCTGTAACTTCTAATCCGAGTTTACCTGTATATTGGTCATAGAGCAAATTAACCCACTTTTTCGCCTTCTTCGCCCTTTTCCGCAGAAAAAAGAAGCTGAAATCGGCTCTGTTTGTATCGCTGAATTCCCCGTCCAAAAAGATTTTTTAGTCTGCACCGCCAAACTGTTTATCGTTATTGTGCCGTCACCGTATGACGTGTTAATGTCTATAGATAAATCTGATTTTCCAAACTGTGCGTTATTGTATGGACAACATCTGTTTCCTTGCCATACAAATCGGTTTTATCAGCTTTCTCGCCGTTCAGTATATCGTCGGCGTTTGTTCTGTTTGTCTGTTCGGTTAAAATTTGTTCTCGCAATTCACTGTCACCGACCCGCCTGTTTTTCGCCTCTGCGTCAATATTCCCTTGTAACGTATTGTCGGTACTTTCCCTCGCCTTGGTTTCGGCTGTGATTTTATCCGCCAAACCTACATCAGCGTTGGTGCGTTGCGTTATTTCTGTATCCAATTTATTGGACAGTGTGTTGTGGTCGGTTTGAATTGCCGTGAAATTATCACGAACAATCTTCCACCATTTCGATAAAAATGTTTTACCGTCAAAATTAAAATTTAATTTCATTTTATCAGTCCTTCCTTAAAATCGTAATTGATTGGGATTTTGGTATTAAAAAAACACGCCGTAAGCGTGCTATGGTGGTATTCGTCTGTACATTTTTGATACTCCTTTCAGATTTTGCCCCTTGCAAATTGTTTCCATTTGATATATACTGAAACAAAAAAGGAGGCTACAAGCTATGAAAAAAATTTATATTAGGTTTTATAACAGGCGGTATAATCTGTGCGACAGCGACAGGTTTCGCCGTAGAATATGCAGTAACGGCTAACCCGTTCCCTGTTGCCGTAAACGGTACGGAAACAGCGATAGAGGGCTACAACATCAACGATAATACATATTTCAAATTACGTGACGTTGCCGACGCTGTCGGCGGTTTCAATGTTGGTTTCAGTGACAACACTATTACGATTGATACCGATACCGCCGCACAACCAACACCGACACCGACTGTAAAGCCGTCAACCACTGATTTGTCACCTTTGCCGGAACTTGCCCCAAACAACGTGACGGCATACAGTATGTCAGTGCCTATGATATAGAGGATATGCTTAAAGATATAGGACTAAACGATTACACATTTGCTGTAGACTATTTTTATAATGTAAATGACCCTTTAAACCCTTTATTGAAAGACATTCCTTTATATGAACACGATATTGAACTAATCCCACTTGATTACTACAATACGACTATTGTTCCCCTCATTAATAGTCTTAGATAAAAAAATACGGCTGTTTTCAGCCGTATTTTTTTATGACATTGCGTCTAACCTTTTTGTCAAATAATTTATTTTTCCGTTAGATTTTCAATATCCTTTTTAGTCGCTACAGGTTTTCATTTACGCAAAACTCGCCGCCCTCAACATTTATACCCTTGAAGTCCTCATTATTTGCCACATACGGTACCAAACGTGCATACGGTGTTGAATAATTGCCGTCTTTGTCCGGTTGGTAACTGTCGCCGTAAAATTCAATACCTTTGGTGTTATTACCGGATATTCCGACACGCAACATACCCTGTATCAGACAGTCTTTCATTGTCTGAATACTTCCGGCAATAATAACTTCTCCTCTTGCGTCCATATATATAGCCGGTTCCTTGTCATTTCCGTATATTGCAAATGCGTATGTATCGCCATAATCACCTAATTTTATTTTTAATTTTTTGCCATCATCATTGTAGATATTTAGTGTAAACTTACCGCCGACATTTCCTAACTGCAAACGTTTATTACCGTCTTTGTTGTATATTGTCAGCAAATCGCCGACAATTTTCAACAGCTCATTGTCGCTCTGCACCTCGTTTCGGTCTGTGTTCACCGTTCCTTGTACTTTTCGGATATTTACACTGTTATTCGCAGTCTGCCACTTTGCATGTTTCTTTGTTGCCTGTTCTGTCTGCCATAGTCCGATAAAAAAAATCACGTCTGATATGCCCGATTGATATATTGCTCTCTTTCGGCTCCAACGGATATGCCTGATACTCAATTACCCTCTGCACATATTCCGTACCGTCTATGTCAAATACGTGTACTGTATCGCCTATTTCCAACTTTTCCGCCGCACCGTATTCGGCTAATTTGGATAGGTCAATCAATTTACCGCTGATTGTCAACTGCGGTACGTCTATTCTATCCTCGTTATCCTCATCAAATTCCCACTTTGCATTGCGGTACAGTTTGTCCACTGACGTATAGTCGCTGTAATCTTTTGTACCCCTCTTGTACTCCGTATTTTTTCAATGTTTGGACTGTCTATATATGCTTTGCCGCCGTTTACACTGCTGACCGTTAAATCGTCACTTCCGAACGCCCATAAACGCGTTATCATATCGCTTACGTTGCGTTCTATTGATATGCTTTGCATATTCTTTTTCTAAACGCAGTCTGACGCCGTTATCTGTGCCGATACGTTCAACAATGGCAATGTTACATACAACGTTGTTACTGCTGTCAATGCCTGTTTCGTGATATATTTCGCCACGTCCCAAATCCTCTATTATAGTTTTGATAACGTCCCACAAATTCGTTTTGTCGGTAGAAAAAATCAATCAGCAGTTCATCATCTGCAACCCACTTCATTCCTTTTTCGCTTAGCTCCGCATTTGTCATAATGTGAAAAATGCACCTTTCCCCCGACAGACTTTTTAAAATCTGATATAATATCAATCGCTTGTTTTAGAACATATCTTGAACTTTTACCGATATTGTCGCCGATTGTCGGTATAAACGCTTTCTGCGCCTCATACACAAAATGCGGTGTACCGTAAACGTGCAGTGAATCCGCACCGTTCATATTTCGTGTTGTTCGGCTGATTTCGTATATATGACCGTTTACACTAACCAACATATTTTGACTGATTAGACGTGCCTTTTCGTCGTATGGATAGTCAAATTCAATACTTCCCGTATCATTTAATATCCTTGTTTCCTTGACGTTGTATGCGCAGTTCAGCACCTCGCCTGTTTCAAAACTGTCTGTATATCTGTCGTGCAATCGCATAAATGTTATCTGTCCCATTTGTATATATCCTCCGTTTCTGTATTCCAAACGTATTGCGGATAGAATGAAAATTCAACCGTTGACGTCGTGGATAAATTTATTGTATTCGCACCTGCGTCCAGTTCAAAAAAACTACCTTTGATTTTTTCATAATACTGTTGCCGTTTACGTCTGTTACCGACTGTTTGTCGCAGTCAATAACGCAGTTTTCCGACACCGTAATACTGATACCGTTACAGGTTATCGTTGTAGGTTTTGTGACGTTTGTAACACGCAAAACAGGTCTGACAGGGCGGTCGCCTGTGTTATGTATTGTACTGTCGCCTGCCGTTGTAATCGTGTAATATTCATTCGGTCCGATTGGTATTTCATCATCTAATTTGATGTTTTGGCTATCCAATATCGGACCGTCAAAATATCAAATACCAACGCCGCCCACGTCTGCACCTTGAACGACACCGAAATAACGGCTTTGTGGCCGTAGTTTTCGGGTTTATAATCTATTGTTTCAATAACCGACGCCTTCCATTTGACATTGGGTGTGTCGTCAAATATCAACTCACCACGCCCCATTAACCACGTTGTGATTTTTTGTGATTTTGCTGTTCAGTTCAGACATATCCGCCGCCGATATTTGCAAATTCATTTTAAATACACGGTTTTTATAAAATTCACGGTTGTACGCATTTGCCGTTGAAAAATCATATTCACCGTCTATATACGGGCTGTCATATGTCTGTATTTTCATTTCCGGTTTAATCGGACGTGACTGTGTTTGTACAGTCACGCCGAAATCGTTTGAATGTTTGTTTTTAAAATAAAAATCCGTTTCGCATTTTCTACCTCCGCACGTTATACATAGCTACCCAAAACAGCGCTGTCTGTCGTATTGATTGTGATTTTACTGTTGTTGTTATAGTTCTGCTGTTCAATCTTAATGCCCTTAATAGCCTCTATAATCTCGCCCAAAGTCTTGGTTATCTTATCATTACCGCCGCTGACTTCCTGTGTTATATCCGCCACAATGCCTGTCACGTCTATACTGTCAATGTTAGTTGCAATCGACTTGATGAAATCAGTCTTGCTGTTTTCCAACGCGTCATACTCTGCCTCTAATTTTTCAATCGTGGCATTGTTTTTGACTTGCAACTGATACAATTCCTCGTCACGTTGCAGTTGTTTCATCTGCTCTTGCAGTTCTTTTTGTACTTCTGCTGTCCTCTGTCTGTTACTGCATTTGCGTAAATATCCAACTGCGCCTGTGTTTCGGACATATCAGCCTTGCGGTCCTCTACCGTCCAACTGTCCTGTAGGGCCTGTTCCTGTGCAGAAAATTCATCACGCAGTTTGTTGATGTAGTCCTGCTGTTGCTGTAGCATATCGTCAAACGATTCGCCCGCTTGGTCGAACATATCGTGATTTAGTTCAGTCATATTTTCGTTGTATTCTTTGCGGCTGATTAACCCCAAATCATAGTATTCCTGTGTATACTGCTGAATACGTTTTAAACCGGCGATATATTCTTCATCAGTCATACCGTAATACTTGCGTTGTTCTTCCAACCAGTTCTTTGACTGCTCCACACGCTCCGAATACATATCCGAACCTAATTCACTTTGATACTTGTCGAACTCGTCCTGTGTCAACTCGCCGTTCGCCAATTCCTCACGGTGCCTGTCCATAACTCGGTTATAGGCATCAAGCGGATTATCGCCGTTATCTTGCCAGTCGTTGAAATATGTATGCTCGCTGATGTAGTCCTTAGATATGTTGTATTCTTGTTCAATCTGTTCTTTGCGTTTATCTAAATATTCTTCATTCAGCTTGTTTTTAGCCTCTACATATTCTTTGTGGCTGATTATACCCTGTGCGTACATTTGTTCGGTGTACGTCTGTATTCTGCCGATACCTGCGATATAATCGGCGGCACTCATACCGTTGTATTTTTTCTTGGTGTTCCAACCAATCGCGACTGTATTCGGTCATATTCTCGTATAACGTTGAACCTATACTTGACATTTCTGTCGTATAGTCCTCCCACGTCATACGTCCTGCCTCGACTTCCGCCATATTGCGGTCACGAATACGGGCAAATGCGTCAACAGGATTGTCGCCGTTGTCGTCCCAGTCATTCAGTGCCGCACGTTCTTCAATGTACGACTTTGACAGGTTGTTTAACTCCTGCGTGCGTTTCTGTGTCAGACTGAAAATTTGTTCCTCTATATCGGCAATATCCTTTGTCGTTCGATTTGAATTTCTCTTGAAATTCTAACCACTTTTCAAGATCTTGTGCAGTCGTTACTGCGTGCGTTTTAGTGTAATGCGTCCAATCGTCCTTGGCTGATGTAAACGCGTCCGAATTGTCTTTTTTCCTGTTGCGTAATGCGGTATACCCATACCGTTCATTATCGCCTTAGTTTGCGACGCTGTGTACACCTTTGCACCCTTTGACAACGGCAACAACACGTCCTTGCCCTGTGGTATAAATGCACGTCCTTTGTCAACGATTAATTCTCGCGGGTCAGATATACCCTTTTCATCATTAACCATTGCCAAACCGCCCTCAAAATTTTGTGTACCTTTGGCTTTTTTGGCTTTTTTACGAACATTCCCGAACTGCCAAACTTGGCCGCTGGAACATTTTGATTACTCAATCCACCAACTTGAACCGTCTGAACGGTCAGTGTTACTGTTTTATCTTTTACGGTATCTAAATTAGCCTTTGCGCTCTCAACGCCTGCTGATGTATTATCCTGTGCTGTGATTTCTGTATCGTGTGTTGTAGGAATCAGATTTATTTTGCCTGTGGTTAAATCAATAACGCCGATAGCCTCGCCGTTTTCGGCAATTAGTTTCGCCGTTCCGGTTGTACCGTCATATTCGGCTATTTTGTATTCTGTATTATCTATTGTTGCAATGGCGGGTGTTCCGTCTGCTGTAAACATGACCTCACACTGTTTGCCGTCAAGTTGTTTTGTCTTTTTTCTCGACATTATCAACACCGTCTGTGTTGCCCTCTGTGTCAACAGTTACAACAAACTGTTTGCCCTCCAGTTGTCGAACTTTGGCGGTCAAATCATCAACTACTTCAAATCCGTCTGCGGTTATCTTGATACGTTTTTCATTCGGTATCAGTCCCATAGCACGCGACATTTTCGGTCAACTTGTCCGCTGTCATATCAATACCTTGCTGACTTCCCTCGGACATCATATCCTTTAATATGCCGTTTATATCGCCTTTTTCAACGGCTTGGCGTACGCTGTCAAATCCGTTTTTAATTAACGCAGTACCCTCAACGATTTCCTCGGTCGTCAATCCCATTGTTTGACCTGTTTCATTCATTTTCTGAACTACATCATCAATTTTGCCCTTTATTTACTGCATCCTGCATATTCGTACATTCGGAATTTAACAGACTGACACCGACCGCCGTTTCCGCAGATGATGCTCCGAACTCTGTCATTGAACGAACATAGTCGTTAATTATGTTGTTCAGTGCGGTACCATCCCCGTTTGCCGCCTGCTCCCACGCAGCAGACAAATTCTCAACACCGTTCATAGCCAACGCCGCCGACTGTGCATAGCTGTTCATATCTAATTTACCGACGTCGATAAATTCTTTCATATCCTTTAAGCTGATTGTTCAATTCCGGCGCCGTCTTGATTTAATGCAGATATTTTAATTAATTCAGTTTCATAGTTTGCCAGTTCTTCTGATACGTCGCGTAGTTCTTTATGAGATTTGTCCAGAGCCTGTACTTGGTCGTAATACTTTTTGGGCTTCTGTTGTTGCTACCGAATAATTTGCCGCAATAGACGATAACACGCCTTGCGCATTCTTCATTGATTGGTCTGTTGTGCCGTTTTCGTATGCGTGTCCGGAAACTTCTTTATAAATTTCTTGTGCTTTTTGTAGCCCTCCGCCGCAGTTATTTCATTTTTTGAAATTTTTTGCAGTTATGTCACTAACTTTTGATTTAGCCTCTGAATACTTCGTCTGTAATGCTAATTCTTTGTTATAGTTATCTGCCGCGTTTTGGCGGTCCTCTTTGTATTTTGCGTCTTTATTTATTAGATTTGATAGTTCTGAACGTTGCTTATTGATATTAGACTGCAATTCATTTTTAGACAGTTTTGTTACTTGTTCAACAGCGTCGTCCAAATTAGAATTATCGGAATTGATTACAAGATTATATTCTTGCGATAGCATTTCCTTTATTTCTTCCAATTTACTTTTCGCATTGTCAACTTGTTCTTGACTGCTTTCAGGGCTTTCAATCACCATTTTAGCGACTTTATTTGTCCTTGAATATCATTCAGCGATTTGTATTTTTTTCAAGGCTTTCTTTGACCTTTTTCATTACCCTCTGACAGCCCTCGCTCCACCTGTATTGCGATTGATACCATTTGTCATATGCAACTTTTCCGCCTATCGCCGCCGTAGCAATACCGGCAACAGCTAATGCGGCAGGACCTGCCGCCGCACCGATACTTGTCAATGTCGGTGCAAACTTCGCCAATGCTCCGCCTGCTGAAAATGCCTTTTGATGTTGCCGACTGCCTCAACAATTCCGCCAACACCTTTGATTGCTCCGGCACTGACTTTTGAAATAGCACCTATCGCAATAACTGTCGCACCCGTATTAACAACAGCACGTTTTTGTTCGTCTGACATTTGCGACAAACCTTTTGCAAAATCGGCTACTGTGGTGCTTGCGTCTTGTATTGACGGCAACATTGTTTCGCCGATACTTCTCGCCGCCTCAATAATATTGTTTTTTGTGTTCGCCAATTTTGATGCGGTCGTTTCATTCTTTGCGTTAAATTCTTCTTGCAATGCCGTATTTTCTTGGTATGCGGTGTTTGAACGATTGACACTCTCGGTTACTAAATCATAACCGTTGACTAATGCCATCATAGCCTGTATATCCTGTGTATTGTTTATGCCTAAATCATCTAACGCAACAGTTAGGTTCTCGGCAGACTGCAAGCCTTTTTTAATAGTCCGTTAAATGCACCGGAGCTGTCAGTATTCCACTGCTCTTTAAATTCTTCCGCACTCTTACCGCTGTACTTTTGCGAATTTCGTCAAACCCTCTCCGCCGCTTGCAACGGCTGTTTCTATGGATGGACAGCCACGTACGACCTATCGCACTACCGCCCATTTGTGCCTCAATTCCCAATGAGGACAATGCTGCGGAATAACCCAACACGTCCGCCGCTGACATTCGTACAGATGAACCGTATTTACCCATACGCAATGCCATTGCCGCAATCTCTGATTCTGTTGTCGCACTGTGGTTACCCAAATCGACGATTGCACTACCGATATTACGGATTTCGTTTTGACCGACACCCATAACGTTCTGAAAACGTGCCAATGTTGCGGCACCTTCTTCGCCGACAAGGTTTGTGGCTGTACCCATTTGCGCCATTACTTCCGTAAAGTCGATAATGTTTTCTTGTGATATACCCAACTGACCGCCCGCCGCCGCAAGTTCTGTTAATTCTGCCGTTGTCTGTGGAATGGCAGAATGTCCGTTTATTCCGACAGTCGTCATATCTATAATTTCTTGCCTAATCTTTTTCAAGCTGTTCCGGTGTAGCGTCAACCGTCTTTTTAACTCCGGCAAAACTATCCTCAAAATCTATCGCAAACTTGGCACTCGCAACACCGCCTGCGGCAAGAGCCGTTGATGCGTATTGTATCGGTTTTGTTATCGTGTCAATATTTTCGCCGACTTCTTTTATACCTTTTCCGGTATCTTTAAGCTGACTTGCAAGACCTTGATATGCACTTGTGCTTTCTCTTACACCTTTCACACCTTTTGTATTGCTTTGTGTTCGTTCCAATTCTTCGAGTTGTTGCGATACACCGCTTATTGTTGCCTCTAAATCCGACGCATCACCTCTTATTCTTACTACTAATTCCGCCGCGTCAGCCACTACAAATCACCTCACTACATTCCATAAAACATTTTTAAATACGGGTCGTTTTCCTGTATAGACCTCTTCCGTATCATCTTCCAAATCGTCTATCATTTTAAACAAAACAAACGGATTTTGCTTTGATATTACATTCGGCAATAACCCTCTTTGCCTAAACCAATCTGCGTACAAAGTACGCAGTGGTTGGTCTTTTTGAGGAATTACTGCCCTTTACTCGTTTTTGTTGTCAACGCGTCTATATAGAATTTCCATAATTCCATACATAGTCTTGAATGTGCCTACATCAATGGCATCAATAATATCCTGCGTTGCGTCCGTTCCCTCGAACATATAGTCCACCGCCTCTCGGCAGATATTTAACGGTCCGTTTTTATTTTCATCGTTATGTGCGTCATTAATAATACACATTGCCTCAAAGTCGAACGGCTTTGAAACGTATTTTTTTATTATCGTGTTTAAATGTTAATGTGTGTTGCATAATATTCCTCCTAATTCATTGCATACAAAAAGCACGCTATATGCGTGCTTGACATACATTTTTTATTGTGTTATAATTTAGATATAAGAGGAACGGTAAACAGCCGTTTCTAATACATTAGTTTATATTTAGTGTAGAAAATATTTTCTACCCAAATAACCGTCCTATTGCGTTAGGGCGGTTATTTCTTTAATATCCATACAATAAGCAAAATCAATACAAGTTGTATTGTGGTTTCACTCATAATATTTCCTTTCCGAAACAGAGCCGCCACCGCTCTCCATATATCAAGGCTTTTCAGCCTATTTTTTATTCTACACTATACCTCATATAATGTCAAATTACGTTTATTTTACAGTGCTTTCTTTACAGGATAGTAGTTCATATCCTTAAACCAGTTTTCTTCAAGTTCTGTCTTTGTAACGCCCTCCGGCAAATCGCTTTCGTCAAAGTATGCGTAATAGTTGTTGTCAAAATCACGTTGTACGGCTGTGTATGTAGCCTTTGCAGTTTGCTTTTTCCGGTGCACCACTTGACGCTTTAGTCTTACCGCCTACGTTTGACGCAAAGCTGTACGAACCCTTGTAATATCTTACATAACGGTATGAGCCGTCGGATTTCATAATTCTCCCACGCAACACCGAAATAAACTGTTTTTGTATCGTTGCCGACCTCTACTACACCGTCTTTTTGTGTCAGTCCACGCCACATTGAATCAACTTCCGGTGGAATATCGGCATTTGTGATGTCGTGACCTAATTTTTCAATGTAGTTTGATGTTTCATACGCACCGTTATCGGCGTCAAAAACATCACTGCCGCCTGCGTCTGTCGGTGCAATTTCGACAGTACCTCTTAAATTATACGGGTCACCATATGTTGCGCCCTCTGATGTGTCTGTTTTAACTGCGAAAAATGTGTACTTGTCCACACCTATTGTAGGTAGTGGTTTTTTTTCTCTGTATTTGCCATAAATCAATCATTCCTTTCTACTACTTTCGTAAATCTCATTGTCCTATGTTTTATGCTTTTTATCATCGGGATTTGGTACGTCCATTGTCATTTCGTGATAATATTCATTATCAGTCAACAATTTATATACCCTCTCCGACAATTCAAAACACGTTTGCGGATAATCGGCGTAAATATCAATCTGAACAGTCGTATCATTCGTAACAACCGTATTGTCATATGACATTGAGCCTTTGTCCGTTAGTGTGTAATATGCTATTGCAGGCAATTTATTAAAATTATCGGGATATGCAAAACATACACTTACACCGTCTATTTGCTTTAAAATATCCCGTAATTCCAAACCAATATCAAACACCGTACCCCTCCTTGAATTTTGCGATTATCTCGCTGATGTTATTTTTCAGTGCAGGGACGAGGAACGGCTTTGGTGCTTGACCCGACGTTGTGTAAAATCGACCGCCACTGTAATACGTCCAGTGCCTTTTTGACGTATGCGAAACAGATTTGTCGCCCTTTGAGCCTGTGCCGAATTCGACATAAATACCGTAATCGGCAGTCGGACCGATTGCAACACTGTCACCGTCCACTTGGCTTACGATACTGCCTTTTTAATCGCCCTGTTGCAACAGGACAGTTTGCCACTGCGTGCGCTCTTACGACTTCACCCGCCATTGCCAAACCTCGCTGTATTTTATCGCCCGACGCATACTGTGTCAGCTTGTCAACAACGTCGTCTATCCCCTCGATTGAAAAAATTCATTTCAGCCTACTCCTCTCAAGCATTGCTACCAAACCGCTGTCCCATTTCTGCACATATGTTATATCATATATGTCGCCGTCATATTCAACCCTGTTACCGACCTTTACGTCGTCTGACATATCGCAGAACATACGCATTTGACATTCTATATCTAAACCATATTGCTCTCTTGCTCTGCCACCGCTGTACGGTTGTACATCGGCTTTGATTTCGGATAATACAGTCTTTTCGGTTTTACCTGTATAGTCGTCAATTTCATATTCTGCGATTATAACAGTTTTATCGTAAAATCACTGAATACCGATGTCACTCGGAACACGCCCCTTTCGTTTTCGGAACGGGTCAAGGCGTTTATAATAGTTGCTGAAAATCTTGTCGTTGTCGGTTTCGGTGTATGTAACGGAGCGTTCGCCCTCACTTATGCTCTTGACTACTTCGGGACTTTTTTACTGTCCCCGTAACCTTTCGCCCTGTACATATCCGCCGAAATCTTCGGAACAAGGCTTTCGAGTTGGCGGGGTAGAATATCTATATGACAATACGCCATAATCATATTAACTGTGTCCTCAATCAAAAAAGGACAACAAGCTGTCTTGCTCGTCGTCCTTAATTCCCAACAACATTTTTAGTGTCCCCAACTGTTCCATATTATTCACCGCTTACAACGTCGGCACTGCCCGACTTTCTCGCTTTGCCGTCTGCGGTAACTTCCGCAACTGTAATCTTGTGACCGTTTGTCGCAGTGATTTCGTCACCGTTGTTAAACTCTGTCCACTTCGACAAATCGTCGTCATACGCAACACTTGGAGCGGTGCTTGCGGCAGTCTTGTAAACCAACTTGTGACCGCCGATAGGCTTTGGCGATACCGTAATAACAGTGTTACCTGTTGTGCCTGCAACCGATTCAACTGTCAATTCGCCGAGTGTCGGAACACCGTTCTTAAATGCGGCAAATGCGTCGTCCTTAACCACAAGGAAACCTAAACGCATAGTAGCCTTGATTGCAACCATATCTTGCTCGGCAAGTGATAGCGGTTTACCGTCACTGTCAAGAGTGCCTTGTAGTGTAGCCTCTGTAAGAATTTCGTAATTGATACCTGCACGCATACCGACAACGGCATATTTAAAATTACCTGTGATAATATCGGCACGTTTATTGTCCCACGCACCGTTACGTACAAATTCGATAGGTTGACCGTACAGCTCACCGCCTGTTGTACCGTTGACATATGCAGGTGCGCCGTTTGCGTCACGCAATTTTCAGCATATTCTTAACGCCGATACGTCCGACAAAACCCGATGGGTCATAGCCGTTTTTCTTCGACCATTGACATAGCGTCAGACATAGCAATATCAATGTTTGAGTTGTCCGTAACGACCATATGCTTACCTTCGATAGCACCCATAATGTTTGTCTTGAACGGCGAATTTGTACCGAAAATGCACGCCGCGTCAATAGCTCTGTAGAATGCCTCTGCGATTTCCGGCTTTAGTTCTTCAAATACGCTGATAGTCGTATCTTCCAGCTTCTCTTTTGTTACCGGAATAATAACGGCTAACTTCTTCGCCTCGATTTCAGGGTGAATCCAAGTAGCACCGCTTGTTTTAATTCTCTCACCCTCACCGACCCAGTAAGCACCCGGACCGTCTGTAAGTACGTTAAACTTTTTTTCTCGTGTTTCATTTCCTCGACTTTCGCCATTCTTAAAACACTTGAACCCCCTTGTCACCATTTTGATGATTTCTGTTGCTTGTTCGACAGGCACAAAACCTGTCAATTCATTTTTAAATAACCCATTTATTTCACTCCTATCTTTGATTTTCTCTGATTATGTCCATAAAACTGCCTGTGTTGTGACCGCCACTGCCACCGTTTAAATCCGGTGTTTTACCCTTTAAACGCTCGGTAACACCTGCTTGTACATCTTTGTCATAGCTTTCTTTTTATCTTGTCAATAACCGCCTTTGTGCTATCCTTGTCCTCTCTGTTACAATGTGCTTCGCAATCTCGGCAGACAATCCGGCTTTTGGCAAGTTCCGTTTCGGCATATGCAACGATTTTTTCACGTTCAAACTCTGCCTTTGCTTTTTCAAATTCTTCTCGTTCCTTGTCGTCGTCCTCTTTTTTTCTTTGCTCGTTTGTCAACTTGGCTTTTCTCATGCCCCCTTCTTCGGCTTTTTTAATTTTTCTTCAACTTCCTTTTCCCCTCCGCTTTTGCCGCCGCTAATGCTTCGTCAATCGCCTTTGATTGTCGCCGTCTTTTTGTTCGGTTGACTCTGCTCTGTGGACTTCTCTTGCTCTTGTTTTTCTGTTTGCTCTGTTGTATCTGCCATTCAAATCATTCCTTTCTGAAAAATTGTATAAAAATAAGACGTATAACCCAACGTCTAACAGGGAGATAATCGGATCACCATTCCTTTTTCTTCTATGTGTATGTTGTGCCTATGCTCACACTATCACCGCCTTTCTTGCATTAAAAAAGCACTACCGCTTTGATAGTGCTTTTATTATTACCTACTCAACAATCACATCTGCTGGTGTAATATGTATTGTATCATCACATTTATCACACCAATAACAATGACTTGTTTTTAAATATTTAGGGTTAGTGATATATTTGCCTTCGTTGCATTTCAAGCAACGGACCACTTCACCACTTCTTAATTTATCTACAATATTAGAAATATTTTCCACCACTATACCCTCCTTTTTTCCATTCATATTCAGGATAATTCTTTTTTTGCTAATTCTACTATATATCGTTTTTCGGAAAACGTTAATTCGTTTCTCCCG
>VOFC01001401.1_pt1 | contig 20000 bp, 26 predicted proteins | sample 5384161 | NCBI WGS metagenome assembly VOFC01 (sample SAMN12384722, study PRJNA508395) | human gut metagenome | isolation source: healthy gut B | host: Homo sapiens
ATTTCAGGTCTGCCACTTTCATGGCAGACCTGTTTTTTTATATTTTGTCATCTACTTCTTCATCTTCGTTATTGCATGTATTTAATATTTCTTTTAAACACTGGTTTATTTCGTTATTGTCTTTTTATTTCTCTTTTAGTTTCTCCCTCACACATTGGTGGTTCCAGTTCCAGTGGTTTTACATCGTTTAATAACAAGTCTCCCCTCTACGAATTTAAGGCAAGGATTGCTTTCTGCTTCGTGGGTGTTCATTTTCGGTGGCATTGTTTTTCCTAATGAGTTGAATTTGTATGCCTGATAATAAACTGTTCTAAGGTATAATGTTATTCCGGCAGACATTGTTCCCGTTGTTGGATTAAATTCCATAACTTTCGCAACTGCATTCATATTTAAACCATTTTCTACCGTATTATCATACATATTAAAGCCTACGTAGTTGAAGTATTCTTCGTATGAATTGTAAACTGTTGATGCTCCATAAGGTGCATACATGTCAACGGTTACACTTCTTGGATTTGTGTCCGGATTGTAGTTTGTTGTTCCAACTGCCGGCAAATATACTGCTTCTAATGAAACTGTTGTAATGTATTTCTTACAATTATCGTATAGTCTGATTTTAAATACTACTCTTAGGTTTGTAAGTTTTACACGCAGGCAGTTTGCTCTTCCCGGTATGGTTGATACTGTTGAAAAAGTAGGTGGATTTCCCATTTCTGCCAATTCCTCTTCAGTATATTCAACTGTTTCTTCTTCACCGGTAAAATAGCCTTTTCCTGAATATATTTTTATATCCGCCACCAAAAGCTGAACGTAAGTTGTTGTTGGATAAAGTGTTAAAACATTCTCAGGTATGGTTATTGTTCTACACAGATTTATTCCTACCTCATCATATATTATGGGGAATATATAGACAAGTTTTCAGGTTCACCACATCCGGGGCTTACACATACATCACAATCTTTTTCCGGTATGGCAACACTGATTGCACGACATCATTTTATAATCTGACATTTTTATCTCCTCTTTTTTGTTTATTATATTTTATGCCGTATTACTCATAATGTTGTTTACACTTTTATATTTTTATTTATTGTTGATAATAGTAAAAAATGCTATACTAACTCATATGATTAAGTAAAAGGATTTTATTATGAAACATAAATTATTTAATTTTATAAAAAAAGCATATGACTTTTTATTGACACTATTGGGCAGGACAAAGTAGGTATCTATACAGCTCAGGCTTCTTTCTTTATTATTTTGTCCATTTTTCCATTTATACTTTTGTTTTTTAATTTAATAGGTCATGCTTCAATTAATCAGAATACTATTATTTATTTGATTCATTCATATGCACCTGATTTTCTTAAGCCTTTATTTGTTCAGGCTGTTAGTGAAATATATGAACATGTATCAAGCACTACTGTGTCCATTACAGCCATTGCTGCAATATGGTCAGCATCTAAAGGCGTGTTGTCTGTAATGTTTGGCTTGTACGAAATAGCAAAAATTCACCAGAAACGTAATTATTTCATATCAAGATTTGTATCAATGCTTTATACAATAATATTTACTGTTGCATTGGCTTCTACAATGGTACTACTTGTTTTTGGTAATAAGCTCTTTAACCTTGCCATGTCACTGGCTCCATGGTTAAGACAGATATCTATTGTTACATTAATGCTTAGATATCTTTTGGTATTCTTACTTCTGGTACTTTTCTTCTCATTAATATACAGACTTGCCAATTTTAAGCTTGCTACTTTTTGAAAAGTATTTCCGGGTGCTTTTTTCTCAGCACTTGGCTGGGTTGTTTTTTTCCTATATCTTTTCTATTTATGTAGACAGCTTTTCAGGAATGTCTTATATGTATGGAAGTTTTACCGCTGTAATCGTATTTATGTTATGGATTTATTTTTTGATTTATATAATGTTTATTGGTGCGGAAATCAATAAGCTTCTCTTCCCTGAAACTGAAGCTACAGTTACTGTAAAGATGTAATTTCAACGTCATTATAAAAGGTTGCAAGTATTTCCTTGTAACCTTTTTTTTTTTTTTGCCATTTGGCAGGCAGCACTTTGGCTCATTCCACTTCCGTGTCCAAATCCACCTCCGTATATTTTTATTCCATCCAATTTGTTGTTTTTGTACACACTTTTATTGAAATAAACGCACTTGGAAGCATGCTTAATTTTGTTCTCTTGGTTTTATCGCTTAGCTTTATTGTTGAGTAATATGAGCTTAGTATTTTTCTAATCTGATTTTGATTTACAATGGATATTTGTCTCTTATCTCCATAAATAGTCATTTGGGCAACTATTCCCCTGCCCCTTTTTTGTTTATTTCCATTCGGTTAATTGTGCCTACATTTACTGCCATATTTTTTGTATATGGAATTTTCTATCTGCTTAGTTGTCAGATATGTTGTCCATCTGTAAAAAGGCAATTTTTCTCTACTGATTTAGGTTTTTTTTTTATATATTTATCAAAGATTTTTTCATCTGATATGTTTTCCGTGATTGTTGTAAGATTGGTTTCCTTTAAATATTTCTGTTTTTTTTTTCCCCATATTCTATAGTCTGTTGTATATCCCCATGACGTAGAAAAAATAATATGCATTTATTAATTTTCCTTTATACTTCATTACCGTGCCTTTTGTTTCATTTGCTGCTTTTATGCTGTTTTCTCCGGGAACGTTTTTGTTGTACACCTGATAACTTACACTGTCGTCTCCCTTGGCATTGTATTTTTTATATTTTTTGCCCTGACTTTTCATAATATATGTTCTGGCACAAACTGCCTGTGCCTTAAGGGCTTCTTTTGGCGATTCTTCCCCTATTTCGCTGGAAATTACCGCTGCAACATAATCTTCCATGCCAACCTGATTAACTAACACAAGACCACTGCTTTCTTTATATATGTAGAAAATCCCCTTATAACTTTGCATATTCTTTTCATCTTTCAGTATTGACATTTCACCTTTAGGCTCCACTTTTATAACATTGCTTTGTTTAAAATATTTACTGCCTGTTCCAATATCAATCTGCTTCTTTATGCTCTTTTTATTCTTAAAATTCTCTCCAAAATATATGTTTAATACTGATGCCTTGGCTACAAATTTTGAATAGTGCATTGTGATATAATTATTATTTAGAATAACAATTCTAACTGTGTTGTCTTTTTTGCTTTCTTCATTTGTTGTGGTCGCTGCTTCTGTTTTTATTTCAGTAATATTTTCGCTATTGACCGCCTGCAGGGACTTTCCTCCTGAATCATATTCAGGAATATACTCTACCTGATTAACTTTAAAAATAACCGCTGACAAAAAACACTGCCACAAAAATACATACTGCTAGTTTTAATTTCATACTTCCCCATTATTTCTTCTGATAAGATTTCTCAGAAAAAAACGTAGTATAAAAAAATATACTACGTTTCTCATCTGTTATAATCGTTTCTCGCACATTCAAGTCATGCTTCGCATAAGGTGCTCGAAGTCATAATCAATCACTTCGTGATTGGTTATAAAATATGTACCTGAAATGCCGGCCTGCGTTTTGAGTCCTAGCAAACGCCAGGTGGGCAACCGCATCTAAAGTTCTGCCTTCCACCTGATAATGAGGCTTGACATCCCTTTAGAGATTAGGAATCCCTTTATTCAAACTGTAGGTTCAAAATAGGCAGGATTCACGAACATTTCAGGTCAAAATAATTAATAAATATTAATTATTTTGATAATGTAATTATAGTTTATCATTGCAATTTTTGCAATCACTTTTCGTTTACATTTTATGATTATTTTTTCTTTATGATGTTGTTTTTGTCTTTAAAAATATGTCCTTCAGGAATAACTCCACGAACACTTGATAATGGATAAACATTACAGTGTCTTCCGATTACTGTTCCCGGATTTAATACTGAATTACAACCAACTTCTACATAGTCTCCAAGCATTGCACCGAACTTTTTAAGTCCTGTTTCAATCTGCTCATCGCCGTTCTTTACTACTACTAATGTTTTGTCTGATTTTACATTAGATGTAATTGAACCTGCTCCCATATGAGAATGTGTTCCAAGTATACTGTCACCAACATAGTTGTAATGTGGAACCTGTACTGTATTAAATAAAACAACGTTCTTTAATTCTGTAGAATTTCCAACTACACAGTTCTTCCCAACAATTGCCTTTCCTCTAACGAAAGCTGATGGTCTTATTTCTGTGTCAGCGTCAACAATCAAAGGACCCGTTAAGCTTGCTGTTGGAGCAATCTTAACTGTTTTGTAAACCCAGATGTTATCTTCAATCTGATTAAATTCATCCTTTGGAAGTGTTGGTCCAAGTTTCATAATAAAGTCTCCAATATCAGCTAAAACTTCCCATGGGTATGTTTTTCCTTCAAATAATTTTGCAGCTATTGTTTCATTTAAATCATATAAATCCTTTATTGTATACATTTGGTTTTCTCCTTTATTCTACTGTTACGGATTTTGCAAGGTTTCTAGGCTTATCTACGTTTAATCCCTTAAGTACTGTTGTGTAGTATGCAATTAACTGTAAAGGAATTACTGTTAACATAGGCATTAAAACATCTTCCATTGCAGGTACTTCGATAGCTTCATCGATTACGCCCTCACTAAATTCTGTTCCTTCCTTGCATACGGCAATTGTAAATGCTCCTCTTGACTTAACTTCAACAATGTTGCTTTTACTGTCTTTTCTAATAATTCTGTTTGAGTAGCTACGCCGATTACTGGCATTCCATCTTCTACTAATGATATTGTTCCATGCTTTAATTCACCTGCTGCATATGATTCTGAATGAATGTATGAAATCTCTTTTAACTTAAGTGAACCTTCCATACTTAATGCATAGTCTAAACCTCTACCAATGTATAATAAGCTCTGTGCTGTAATTAACTTATTTTTGAAACATATTTACATTTCTTTTCACATTCCATTGTCTTTTCAATAATGTCAGGGATTTCAGCAAGCTTAGCTGTTAATCTCTTACATTCATTTTCATCAATGTGCCCTTTTGCATATGCCATTTCAAATGCAAGAAGGTACATTACTGACATCTGTACTGAAAATGCCTTAGTTGAAGCAACCGAAATTTCAGGACCTGCATGTGTGTAAAGAACCATATCTGATTCTCTTGCAATCGATGAGCCCTTAACGTTAACAACTGATAAAACCTTGGCACCTTTCTCGTGTGCAAGATGAAGTGCTGCCTTAGTATCTGCTGTTTCACCTGACTGTGAAACTACAATAACTAAATCTTCAGGTGTTATAATTGGATCTCTGTATCTAAATTCAGATGCAATATCTACTGTTACTTCTGTTCTTGCAAGCTTTTCGATTACGTATTTTCCAACCATACCGGCATGCATTGCTGTACCACAGGCTACAATAAATAACTTTCTGTAATTCTTTAAAGCTTCTAATGTTAAACCACATTCTGAAAGGTCTGGCATTCCATTTACAATTCTTGGTGTGATTGTTGTCTTTACTGCGTTAGGCTGTTCATGAATCTCTTTTAACATAAAATGTTCATATCCGCCTTTTTCTGCAGCATCCATATCAAGGTTAGAAACCTGAACTTCTTTCTTGATAGGTAATTTATGCATATCACAGAACTCAACTCTGTCTGACTTAATTGTTGCAATTTCGTTTTCTTCTAAAAGATAGTAATTTCTTGTATATTTCAAAATTGCAGGTACGTCTGATGCAATAAAGTTCTCTTCGTCGCCGGCACCGATTATAAGTGGGCTATCTTTTCTTACTGCAAAAATTCTGTCAGGAAAATCTTTAAATACAATACCAAGTGCATATGCTCCTCTTACATCTTTAAGAGTCTTGATAATTGCATCTACAGGATCTCCTTCGTAATAATAATCTAATAATTTAGCTACTGTTTCTGTATCTGTTTCACTAATAAATGTGTATCCCTTTTCAATAAGGAAATTCTTAATATCTTTGTAGTTTTCAATAATACCATTGTGTACAATTGATACTCTCTTATTTCCATGAGGATGTGAGTTAATATCTGATGGTTCACCATGAGTTGCCCATCTAGTATGTCCGATACCACAATGTCCCATTGGCTTGTGTTCAGCTACTTTCTCTCTTAAGTTCTTTAACTCGCCTTTAGCCTTTTCTACTGTTATTTCTCCATTTTCAAATACGGCAATACCTGCTGAGTCATATCCTCTATACTCTAACTTAGATAATGAATCTAATAAAACGTCTGTACAGTCTCTTTCACCTACATAACCTACTATTCCACACATTACTTATTGTTCCTCCTATAAAATTGCGACACATAATTATAATAATTAGTCATCTGACCTGCGTTATTTAAATTAATAACGTTATTAAATCTGCCCCTGATAAAATCATCCAGCTTTTTCATATATTCCTCTGACGTTTTCCTTCCGCTACCTGGGTAAGCCCCAGTTCCCAACTGGCTGTCAATTCAGGATTAAGCAATGATTTAATTGAACCGTGAACTACTCCAAAAATCATTTCTCCCAACTGAGTCGGAGTAATTACCTGTGTCTTCTTATTTAATGATATGTACTTAATGTTCACCAGTTTCTTTATTATTTCTGCTCTTGTTGCGCTGGTTCCGATTCCCGAGCCTTTAATCTGTGCTCTCAAATCTTCATCTTCAATAAGCTGACCTGCATTCTCCATGGCAAGAATAATCGAACCTGATGTGTACCTTTTAGGTGGTGTTGTCTCACCTTCTTTTATACTCATCTCATTAACGGTAATTTTACCACCTTTGGGCATATTATACAACAATTTAAAAAATTCTTCATCTAATTCTGCCTCTTCGTTGATAGTATTTTCATTTTCAAGCTCTTCTTTAGCTTTTTTCTTCATTAGTTTTTTGTCTGATTTATTGTCTGTCTTATTGTCGGTAGCTTTCTTTTTTGCTAGGAATTCCTGCTATTTCAAGATAACCTTTTTGAGCCAAAATCTTAAAATTGGATGAAAACTGCTCTGTAGTTGTTGTTCCATCACTAAATGTTGCCGGCATAACTCCTACCAAAGTAGCTTTTTTGTATATTGCCGGTGGATAGAATATGCTTAAGAAACGTCTCACTATAAGCATATACACTTTCTGATTAATTGGTTTCTGCTTAGCCAAACCGTTTAATCCCTGACCTGTCGGTATTATGGCATAATGGTCTGTTATCTTTTTGTCATCCACATACTTAGTCTTTGCAAGATTCTTGTATGACTGCTGCTTTAAGATATTCTGTGCAAAAACGCTGCATGGCTGATAGTACTGCAAACCTGAAATGTTCTTGCTTATCTCTTTTGCAACTGCCGTTGACAGAACTCTGGCATCTGTTCTTGGGTAAGTTACAAGCTTGCTTTTCGTACAACTGCTGCACTACATTTAATGTTTCATCAGGACTAATCTTAAACATCTTTGAACAGTCATTTTGAAGTTCTGCTAAATTGTATAACAACGGTGCCTGTTTTTTTCATCCTTCATAGTGATGGACTTAATAGTCATTTCTAATGGATATTTTTCAATATTCATATCACCAGTATTTTCCGAATTGTTTCCTACTGCACTGTTTGTTACATTATTGCTTGTATCGTCTGATGCAATATTTGTGGAATTGTTGTTTGTTGCTATTTCGTCATTGCTATTGGCTGGTCCATTTTCCTCTAAAGCTCTTATCAGTGCCTGGGCTGTTGTTTTTCTTTAAATCCGTTTTCTTTATACAAAAGTGGAGATTCAAAGAATTTTGATGTTTTCTGTGATTTCCATTCTGTATCTATTTTTCGTCCGTGTATATCAGTCTTTGCCATAACTCTATAGAAAGGTGTTTTTTCGAAACCTCTTATTTCACGCTCTCTATTGCATACCATTCCAAGAACGCAGGTCATTACTCTACCAACATTAATTGACTTCCACTCTCCCTTTAAATAATTGGTTATGGAATTTCCATATTTTAAGGTTAAGAGTCTTGAAAAATTAATTCCCATCAAATAATCTTCTTTTGCTCTAAGATATGCTGCGTCAGAAAGATTGTCATATTCCTTTAGGTCTTTTTGCCTCTTTTATTCCACGAAGAATTTCTTCTTCGGTCTGAGAATCAATCCATACTCGCTTCTCTTTTTTTGCCTTTAACTCCCGCTTCCTGGGCAACTAATCTATATATGTATTCTCCCTCTCGTCCCGAGTCGGTACAAACATATATTGTGTCCACGTCATCACGGTTCAAAATCTCTTTTACTATATTAAATTGTTTTTTTACCCCGGGAATCACCTCATACTTCCATTGTCCCTGAGGTATAAATGGCAAATCTCTAAGATTCCATTTTTTGTATTTTTCATCATAACATTCCGGATAACTCATTGTTACGAGATGACCAACGCACCATGTAACTATGGCATTTTCACTTTCCATGTATCCGTCTCTCCTAGTTGTCTTTAGCTTTAATGCCTTGGCAAACTCTGCTGCCACACTAGGTTTTTTCTGCAATAAATACTGCTTTCATACAGCTCTCCTATGTTCTATTTGCTGATTTCGTTTTTTATGTACATTTGGATTTGTTTTTGTTTGATTTACTATATACATTTTTTATTTTGCTTTTTCTATAAGTTTTATTTGCTGATTTCGTCTAATGTTTTAGTGTAGGCTGGAAGAAACATTTCAATAAATTTCTCAATTTCTTCCATATGCATTTCATCCAAAGCCTTCTTTATTGTTTCCTCAGCTTTTGCAAAATCAGTGTTTCCTGTATTTCTTTCTTCTATGCACTTAATATATGCAGACATCTTATCTGCTGCCTTTACATATTTCCAATTAATGTCATCATTCTCAATTAATATGTCTTCATATGCATTCTGCATTTCTTCCGGCAACTCTGAAATCAACTGGCAGGCCGCCACATTTTCAACCTTCTTGTATGCATCTCTTATTTCAGGTGCATAATACTTAATCGGTGTTGGCAAATCCCCTGTTATAATTTCTGTTGTGTCATGCATAATTCCAAGCATTGCTATATGCTCAGCATCCAACTCTTTTCCAAAATAAGCATTACCTATAACTGCCAAAGCATGAGCTATAATAGCAACTTCTAAGCTATGCTCCGCAATATTTTCAGTTTTTTTGTATTTCGCATCAATCCCCAGCGATTGATGTATTTCATTCTGGCTAACATACCAAAGAAATTATTCATGGTGTAACTCCTATTCTTCTGTGTGATATCTATATGTTATTCTTGTTATATATGTTATTCTTGTTATATCTTTTTTTCTTGCTTTATCTATTTTTCTTATCTATTTTTATTCTGTATATATTCCCCATATAGATTGGGATGAATTCTTTAATCTAATTTTTTCTGCAATATCCCCTTGTATTGTACCCGTTAAAATTTAATGTAACTTTTATATTATATCAAACTTTTAGTAATAATGCTAATATTTGAGTGTGATAAATGTTTGTTATTGAGTTTTTATTTTGTACCACCACAGCCTTACGCCATGGTGGTACATTCTTTAAAACAAGTTTTTATCGACTTCCGATGCTCAATTACAATTGCAACTACTTATACAACTACTCGTATAACTAACTATCCCTTTAATCAACAGTAACAATCTACTTATTACTTTCCCTATCAACCATCTCATACAGTTTCTTCATTGCATCTTTCAGCCCGCCAATTTCATCAATTATGCCTTCCTTAACTGTTTGCTTTCCAACAAGAATGCTACCTACATCTTTTGTTAATATTTCTGTTTCATTCATTAATTCTGAAAATCTGTTTTCACGAATGTGACAGTGATTGATTACAAAATCATTTATTCTTTCCTGTATTTTTTGAAATATTCGTAGGTCTGCGGCACACCGATCACCATGCCATTCATTCTTACCGGATGTATCACCATGGTTCCTGTTGGCACAATAAATGAATAATCAGCGGATACCGCTAACGGCACTCCTATTGAATGACTTCCTCCAAGTACAAGTGAAACTGTTGGTTTACTTAGACTTGCAATCATTTCCGCAATGGCAAGTCCGCATTCCACATCTCCACCAACTGTATTTAATATAATCAGCAAGCCATCTATATCCTGATCGTCTTCGATTTTTGCAAGCATTGGCAAGATGTGTTCATATTTGGTAGCCTTAGTACCTGATGCCACATTTTCGTGTCCTTCTATCTCTCCTATAATGCTTAACAAAAATATATTCTTGTGATTATTATTGTGATCAAGTTTTACCTGACCATATTCTTTAATTTCATCCATAAAAAACCTCCATACTACTCTTTATGTAGTATGGAAGCTTTTTTCAAAAAATATTATAAGAGATTATTTATTATACTCCTCTACGATTTCATCATAGCTTAGCTTTCCACCAAACAAATCAAGTGCACTGCCAATTGTAAAATCCAGATTGCCCTGTGAAATTTCAGCAAACTTCTCAATCTGTTCTTTTGAACCTATTCCGCCGGCATATGTTATCGGAATGTCTGTGAACTTAGACAACATTTCAACCAGTTCTTCTTCCATTCCGCCTGATTTGCCTTCCACATCAACACCGTGTACAAGAAATTCATCACAATATTCTGACAGTTTTTTCAAGGTTTCAAGGTTTACCACTTCATCAGTAAACTTTTGCCATCTGTTTGTAACTATATAATATTGCCCGTCTTTCTTTCGACAACTTAAATCCAAAACAATATGTTCTTTTCCAACAGCTTTTACAAGGCTTTTTAAGGTTGCCATAATTAACTCTTCCGTCTTTAAAAACAAAAGATGTTACTATTACGTGAGTCGCACCAGCTCTTATGTAGTCGTCTGCATTAATTGCCGTAACGCCACCGCCTATCTGCATTCCATTAGGATATGCCTTAAGTGCAGCCAATGCCTGCTTTTTTGATTCCTTAAAGAACTCAGAACCTCCGGCATTTAAAATTATAATATGACCGCCTTTTATCCCATCTTTTTTGTAAAGATTAGCATAATAGGCTGCATCTTTTTTCTGATACAAAATTTTCATCTGCCTGATTTCCTTTATCCTTAAGGCTTCCGCCTACTAACTGTTTTACTTTTTCCGTTATGTATATCAATACACGGTCTGAATTTCATAATCTATGCTCCTTGATTAGTAACTTATAATTTAGATTTTCATATGATACCGCTTCTCGCAAGAGTTTATAATTAAATTCTTTAATTTTATGCATTTAGTGCCTGCTCTAAATCTGCGATTATATCTTCTGCATCTTCAATTCCTACAGAAAATCTAATTAAATCAGGCTGTACACCTGCTTCGATTAACTGCTCGTCTGTCATCTGTCTGTGAGTATGACTTGCCGGATGAAGTACGCATGAACGTGCATCTGCTACGTGTGTAACAATTGCCACGAATTTAAGGTTGTCCATAAACTTAATTGACGCTTCACGTCCACCCTTAATTCCAAATGTTAATACTCCACAAGTTCCGTTAGGCATATATTTCTGTGCCAAATCGTAGTATTTGTCTCCTTCAAGTCCCGGATAGTTAACCCAAGCCACCTTGTCATTATTCTTAAGCCACTTAGCTACCTTTAATGCATTTTCGCAATGTTTAGGCATTCTAAGGTGTAATGTTTCAAGTCCTACATTCAGCAGGAATGAGTTCATTGGTGCTGGAATTGAGCCTAAATCTCTCATTACCTGTGCTGTAGCTTTTGTAATATATCCTGCCTTACCGAATTTTTCTGCATAAACAATTCCATGATATGAATCATCCGGTTCAGTCATTCCAGGAAACTTGTCTGCGTGTGCTTTCCAGTCAAAATTGCCACTGTCTACAATTGCTCCGCCTACTGCCATAGCATGACCATCCATATATTTTGTAGTTGAATGTGTAACAATGTCAACTCCATATTCAAAAGGTCTGCAATTAATAGGTGTTGGGAAAGTATTGTCAACAATAAGTGGCACTCCATGAGCGTGGGCTGCCTTGCTGAATTTTTCAAAATCAAATACAACAAGAGACGGATTTGAAATTGATTCTCCAAAAACACATTTTGTATTTGGTCTGAACTCTTTTTCCAAATCTTCCGGTGAAATATCAGGATCAACGAAAGTTACGTCGATTCCCATCTTCTTCATTGTTACTCCAAAAAAGATTAAAGGTTCCTCCGTAAACATTTGAAGAGCAGATAAAATGATCTCCCGCTTCACAAATGTTAAATACAGCGTAAAAATTAGCTGCCTGACCTGAAGATGTAAGCATAGCTGCCGCACCACCTTCAAGTTCACAAATCTTTGATGCCACCGCATCGTTAGTTGGGTTCTGTAATCTTGTGTAGAAATATCCGCTGTCTTCTAAATCGAATAGTCTTCCCATCTGTTCAGATGTGTCATACTTAAAAGTTGTACTCTGGTAAATTGGAAGAACTCTTGGCTCTCCCTTAGTTGGCTTCCATCCACCCTGAACACAAATTGTACCTTTGTTGTTTTCCATTTTTTTGCTCCTTAAATAAATATCTTTTTTTTATTATATAAATAGAATTGCAAGAGCTAAATTTTCATTAATTCATGCTTGCAATCCTTTAACCGGAACATTTATTCCGGTTTATAATCTTTAATAAAATATGACTTGTGATACTGCATATGGCAAATAGAATTGCTATAATTACAACTGATGTTATAAAAAATCTTTTGTTCATTATAGGCATAACACAAGTATCTATAAAAAAAAAGAACAAAAAAAAGCACCGTGGCTATTTTTGTTGCATAATTTTCCAATCTTGATCTTTTTTGTCTTCTGTCATAAAGCGTTCTCCATGTATTGTTATATATTTAACTATAATCTTCTTATCACTCCGGTTAATGTTATAATTATCTAACTATTATAACATTAGCTAATCTTTATATCAATCTCAACCACACTGGTAGGAATAAGATGAGGGGCAATCGCACTAGCAGTTCATAACGCAAAACGATAGCCCCTTAACATAACAAATTTTAAATTGTTTTATTTTTCTAATAAATATTATCCTTAATTAAATCCAAAGAATTTGTTTACAACCTTATATCCTACTACAGAACACTTTCTACCAAACTTTCCCGGAAGATTCATTGTTCTTCCAAGAAGTGAATTTCTTACTATTCCATATAATTCAGGATTTGTTTCTTCAAGCTGTTTCCAAAGCTTTTCTTTGTCCTTTAATCTTTCCTCAGAGCCTTCTAATTGAAAGAATTGAAGATACACACATCATCATATCAAAATAATGAATCATTGCATCATTTGCGTTCTTCTGGTCCTTTGACTGCTATTGTAGATTTCAAGCATAAGCTTTGTAACCCTGTACTGCTGGTCAAGTCTTTTAATCATAACTGATTCATGAACTGACTGGTCATCTCTTCCGATAAAATATTTGTAAAGGCAAACATCTAAGTAATAGATATTCTTTACATATGGCAACGGCTGAATACATAAATATTGTCAACATAAAATGTATGCTTTGGAAGTTCCATTCCACATTCTCTAAGAATCTTTGTTCTGTAAATAACTGAATGCATTAGCAAATACTGTGTTCTTCCAAAATGAATATCTTCCCAACCAAGCATTTTGCCCGGTGTCATGGCACTTCTGTATCTCATAATCTTCTTGTGCCTTGCACCCTGCTTGTCATACATAAAATTAGACACAAGCATATCAAGACCTGCATCTTTTTTGCAACCATTTCTTCCAAAAGATTTAATACTTTTTCAAGTGCTTTTCTTCCAAGGCAGTCATCGCTGTCAACAACCTTAAAATACAAACCTGTTGCATTCTTAATTCCTGTGTTTACAGCTTCTCCATGTCCACCGTTTTCCTGATGAATTACTCTTACAATGTTAGGGAAACTTTTCTTCATACTTCTTTGCAATCTGCAATGTGTTATCTGATGAACCGTCATCTACAATAATAATTTCAACTCTGTCTCCACCTGTTAACGCACTACAAATACTTTTTTTCCATGTAATCCTGTGAATTATAACATGGAATTGTAATCGTCAATAATTTCATTACCTGTCCTCCTAATCTGTACCGCCCCTCCCTTTGTGTGGGCAATTGTCGGGAAATATGCTTTTTAATTTATTTCCTCTGGTACTACTTTTTGTTGATTACTCTATATAATAAAAATGTTAATAAACCTGTTATTATTACAAAAACTATAAGCACAATTAAGTCCTGTACTGAGTAAGTAATCTGCTGATCAACCACGCTTTCTCCTGAAATTGTTGCAAAAAAGTTATTAATACTGCAACAAAGTTGGCTGTTCCGTGCAAAATCATTGGTGCAATTATGCTCTTGTATCTTTCATATACATAAACACATGCCAAGCCTAACAAAAAATGCATATGGTGCCTGTATCCAATTTCCGTGATATACACCAAAAAGCAATGATACGATAATTGCTGACGGAATTACTCCGGCCATTCTTCTAAGTCTTCTATAAATAACACCTCTAAACATTAATTCTTCTACAATAGGCGCACCAACGGCCGTTGCCAATGCCTGTATTATAAACGGACCGCTTGTAAGTGCCTCTGATGTGTCTACATATGAATCAATCATAAATTCCGGCATAAACATCTGTAGAATAGAAACAAAATAATTAGCACAAAACATTGTTGTTATTCCAAAAGGAATTATAAGTAAAAATTTAAATGCTGATGTTCTTTTAAACTTCTTAAAAAATCCTGTTTCTTTATCCAAATTTATGTCATCTTTTAACCATTTAATTAATACCGGTGCTGTTATAATCTGTGATATTAACAACTCAAGTAAAATATTTTCCTCTGCTATTTTCATGCCAATCTTTGATGCTGAAAAAGTAGCATAATCATGTAACACAAAATTAGCTGCAAATATAATTCCAAATGTTACTATCCCTGATACTACTACTTGAACTACCATATACAAAACCATTGGGCTAATCAATCCCCAAAGTCTTCCTGCTGTTATTTTCTGTCTCATCTTTTTTTCCTCAATTCTGATCTGTATGCATTTATATATTATATCTATATATTGTTACCTTTTTTGTGTCTTTGTATGAAAACAATTATCTATGCTCTTCTGTGCAATTTAATTACGTTTTAAAATTTGTATAATTAAATTCTATCTTAAAATTTGTATGATTTAATTCTATTTAAAATTCTTTATAACTTTTATTTTAACAACATATTGCATAATTCTGTGGCAGAATAAGCTATGGCTTTAGCTCCATGAGCCAGCATTTTGTCCTTGTCGCCAAATCCGTAATCAACACCTATTGAATCAATACCAACAGTATTAGCGCCATCAATGTCAAAACATGTATCACCTATCATAATGCACTGCTTCTTAGTTATGCTGTCAGGCATCTCATCAAACAATGCTTCAAGTACATCAACTTTGCTCTGTCTTGGTCCTTTAAGCTCAGCTCCCATAACTTTATCAAAATAACTGTAAATCTTTAAATACTTAAGAACTTCCTCAGCCATAGGAAGTGGTTTAGAAGTTGCCAATGCAATATACTTACCATTACTCTTTAACATCTCAAGCATTTCTTCAGTTCCCGGATATATTTCTGTTTCATATATTCCTATAGGCTTGTATCTTTCTCTATAAAATTCAACACCTTCCAACGCCTGTTCTCTCGTAAAATCATAACTTTTCATTAATTCATCAACCAATGGAGGGCCTATAAAATGCTCTAATTTATCTAAATCAGGCTCTTCAATTCCAAACTTTGAGAGAGCATATTGAACTGACTTGGTAATTCCTTCTTTTGAATTACTTAATGTTCCATCTAAGTCAAAAATAATCACATCGTAGTTATTCATATATTTCTCCTGTGTTTTAAAACAATCTCTGTTTAATTATTTTAATGTAACTTGTTTTTTAACAAGTTTAGTATAAACTTATCTTTTTCTTAATTAATTTTTAATATAACTTATCTTTTTCTAAAATTACTGTTTACAGCATTATTTGTAGTATAACATAGTTTGCCCTTGTTTTACAGTAACTTTTGATTTATAATATTTTAAGAATTTATTAAATTTTTGTGAGGTACATATAATGAGTCAGGCAAAAGTAGACAAGCATAAACAGGAAAAATACAACAGAAAGAAAAATGTTAAGAAGCGTAACTTTAAAAGATTGCAGCATACGTTGTTGCAACACTTATTGCTATAGCATTTATTGGTTATATCGGATATTCTGTTGCTATTGACACAGGACTTTATACTCCTGCCACAACAACACAGGGAAGCACCCTTTCAAAAGAAGCTATTGAAAGTTTAAGACAGCAGTTAATTAAGAACGGCGACTCAAACGTTCAGGGCGAAACAAGTGATGCTTCAACTGAAGCTGCTACAACAGCTACAAGTGCTGAAACAAGCGCTTCTAAATAAGATTATTGAAAATAAAAATCCTTACAGTTTCTTTTTATTGAAGCTGTGGGGATTTTTTAATTTTCCCCACTACACAAAAAAAATCAACCCTGTAGCCAATTAATTACAATAATGTAATCAACTACAGGATTGATGCTTATATTTTTTCTCTATTCCACTGTTCTTCTTCCCACTACATTCTGTCAGGTGCACTAAATCCTAACAAGTCTATGCACTGTTCAAGTACATTAATTGTAAGATTGATTAATGCAATGTATCCTGCCTTCTTAGTCTGATCTTCTTCAGCAAGAATCTTTGTTTCATGATAAAATCTGTTAAATGCATTAGATAAATCGTATACATATGAGCAAATCTTATGTGGAGCAAGTTCTTCTGCTGCATTTTCAATTGTTTCATTAAACTTAGCTACTTCAAGCATTAACTGCATCTGTGAGCCGTTATCTGTGCTGATTACAGGAAGGTTTACATCTTCATTTTCGCTTTCAGCTTTGTATTTTTCAAGAATTGATTTAATACGTACTATTGTGTAAAGAATATATGGACCTGTATTTCCTTCAAATGAAGTAAAACGGTCAATATCAAAGATATAATCCTTTGATGCCTGGTTTGACAAATCTCCATACTTAAGTGCTGCAAGTCCTACAATCTTAGCTGTGTTATTAGCTTCTTCTTCACTTACTGTACGATTTTCCATAATCTTATCGTATACAGCTTTATTAATCTGTGCAATAAGGTTTTCAAGACGCATGACACCACCCTCTCTGGTCTTAAATGGTTTTCCGTCTTTTCCATTCATGGTACCAAAACCTAAAAATTCCATCTTAGTATTTTCGTCTACAATGTTAGCTTTCTTAGATACACGGAATACCTGTGTGAAATATAACTCCTGACGCTTGTCAGCTACATAAATATAGTGGTTAGGCTTGTAATCCTGTTCTCTCTGGATAATTGTTGCAAGATCTGATGTTGCATATAAAGCCGCGCCATCTGACTTTCTAACGATACATGGTGGAAGTTCCTTTGTGTCATCTTCCTTTGAAATGTCAACAACTAAAGCTCCCTGACTTTCATAAGCTAACTTCTTGTCAATTAAATCCTGAATAAGTCCAGGAATATATGGCTGTGCGTCAGACTCACCCTTCCATAATTCAAAAGATACATTTAAATTAGCATAATTCTTCTTTAAATCTTCAACAGAAACTTTCATAATATGTTTCCAAATAGCTGTATATGGAGCATATCCACTCTGAAGCTTTAATGTTGCCTTATGTGCTTTCTCTTTAAACTCTTCATCAACTTTAGACTTAGCACTGGCACATGGATAAATCTCTTCTAATTCAGAAATTGTAAATGGTGCCTCTTCAGGGTATTCTCCTGTGTATGATTCATCAAAATAAACTAAATCAGGTTTACGACATTCAAGCTCTGTAATAATAAGTCCCATCTGAAGTCCCCAGTCTCCCAAATGAACATCAGAAATAACTTTATTACCCATAAATCTTTCAATACGTTTAACACTTTCACCAATAACTGCTGAACGCAAATGTCCAACATGTAGAGGCTTAGCTACATTAGCTCCACCGTAATCAATTACAATAGTTTCAGGTGCCTTGTTTTCGCATCCATACTTGTCAGCTTCCTTCATATCGTTAAGATATTTAGCTACAAATTCACTATTTAATTTAATATTAATGAACCCCGGCATAACTGCTTCAACTGATTCAAACATTTCATTGTCCTGTAATGACTCAACAACCTGATTGGCAATCATAATAGGTGCTTTGTGATAAAGCTTTGCACCTGCCATTGCCCCATTACACTGATACTGACAAAGGTCAGGTCTGTTAGATACAACAACCTTGCCTAATTTTTTTGTCATATTCATTCTGTTCAAAAGCTTTTTCAAACTCTTCTGTAATAAGTTCTAATATTTTTTTCATTATAATGTTACTCCGTTTAATTTAAGTAATTCACGGGCTGATTCAACAGAATCAACACCAGTTTTATTCTTGATAGGTGCAAATTCTTTCTCTCTTACAACTTCGTAAGCAAGACAATTATCCATCATATGTACCATATCAAGTACTAATGTTTCAAACTTGAATCCGTTTTCAGTTTCAGGTTTTACTGCATTACCATTTTCATCAATATGAGCAATCTTCTTCTTTACAATGTGAACTGAAAGATTATTTTTCATATTCTTTTTCTAAATCTTCAATGTTGAATAAATAATTTAAGATAACACCATACTTGTATGCAAGTTCTCCGTCTGCCTTAGTCTGGTATCTCATATCTTCAGTTAATTCATAATATTCAACAATAGATGGCTTTCCATCTTCTAAGCATAGTACACCAACCTTTTCTTCAGGTGTAGCCTTAGAAACAACCTTTGTTGCTGAACGGTATCCGCCATCAATCATGGCACCTACGAAACAAGGATCAGCCATTCTCTGGCAAACATTATCAACTGCAAAAAAATATTAATATATTCAACTCCTGCCTTCTTAGCTTTTTTTCACAAAGACCTGCCTTAACGAATGAGATAAACCATCCACCATTGCCATTAGGTGATGTTGAAACTCTATCCTTGTCTTCCAAGAAAATCTTGCCATCAAAAGATGCTGCAGGAGCCATTTCCTGTACAAAGAAATCAACATAATTTTATCATAACCAAAATAGTTCATTTCTTCAAAGAACTTAACTGTGTCATCGTTGTTCTTTTCACTTGTCATAATATAAAGTGGAACCCACGCACCTGTCTGATTAACAACATCCATTAAATTCTTAATAAGCATTTCAAAAAATATATACGTCCCTAGTAAGACCAATATTGTACATTCCCTTAGGCTTATCTGAGCCAAGTCTTGTACCCATTCCACCTGCTAAAAGTAAAGCTGCAACTTTTCCCTCTTTAATTGCTTCCGTACCTATAGCTGTGTATTTATCTTTGTTTGCTTCAATATCAGCAATGCTTACTGCATCGTCAAGGGGTGTGATAACACCTTTTTTCAATTTCTTTTCCGCCATCTTCAATTAACTTAAGCAAATCAAAATCAATTTCATCTATCTGCTTTAATAAAGACTGTCTCTGGTTCTCATCAAGTTCATCATAATACTTTAATAACTGAGACTGATTATACTTTTCCAATTTTGCTTTTGTTTCCTGTAAATTCATTCATTACCTCCATTGGCTTCCCATTTTTTCATATTTTCATACTATAAAGAATAAATTATTTTCCAATAATATGCAAGGTTTTAATGCTACAAAGTATTTCAATACAGCTCTGATATCTTAAATCAGGATTATTTTTTGTACACTTTTTTTTATTATCTTTCTAAGTTTATGGCTTGTCTTAAAATAGTCTTTAAAACTGTAAAGTGATTTGCTGCCTGGCACTGAATTATATGTTTTTGCAGTTTTTAAATAATACATTGTAGTACCTATTCCATATATGTCTGCCCTAATGTCAGTATTATAAAGCCCCTTCCCTTTGCTATCGCCAAACTGCTCCGGTGCTGCAAAGCCCTTACTTCCCAAGGCAAGCTTATCCACATCAATATCTGTTCTGTATCTTTTTGCTATGCCAA
>VOFC01001406.1_pt1 | contig 20000 bp, 20 predicted proteins | sample 5384161 | NCBI WGS metagenome assembly VOFC01 (sample SAMN12384722, study PRJNA508395) | human gut metagenome | isolation source: healthy gut B | host: Homo sapiens
ATATAATATAGTTTGTTTTCGAGGAAAGCTCGATGACATATAGTTGGTGCTGATTAGGATGAGGGTCCACCCGTTCCCATTCCGAACACGGTAGTTAAGCTCATTTCTGTCGACAATACTTGGCTGGCGACGGCCTGGGAAGATAGATAGCGCCAACACAAAGCGACGGTCAAACGACCGTCGCTTTTTTTGTATAGCGAAAAGTATTCACCCAATGAGGGGGTTAAATGAAGGACGAGTGATTCAAAATAAACTATAAACTGAGGCCGCTGCCGATGAGGAAACATGTAAAGCCCAGCTTTTTTCATCCATCAACTTCATCAGGTCGGGAACCAGCTCATTGAGACGGATATACCGCTGCACCTGCTTGACCGCCATCTTATTGCGCTCGGCCACGATCTCGTTGGAGCGTTTTGCCAGCGTCCTTCGGGTCAATCTGGCCCGAAGTGGGGAGCCCTGGTGCTTGATAGCCTCAAGCTGCATTTTTAAGGCTTTGGCCCGCTCACTGGGTAGGATTTCTTCACGCTGGTTGAGATTGTCCTCGACCATCTGTGTGATGGCTTCATCGTCTGTCAGGTTTTCGGACGATACAGGGCATATCCGCATACCCGGCAAGCTCGCTGGCCTTCTGGCGGCGGTGGCCGGACACGATCTCATAGCCGCCATCCTCCTTGTCCTTCTGCCTTCGGGGACGGCCCCGGCGCTTCAGCTGTTCCGGCTCTTTGGGTTTTTCCTCCGCTTTCTTCGGAGCCTCCGGCTGCTTTTCCGGTTTTTCCGTTTTTGCCGGGGCAGGCTTTTCCCCGCTGGGAGCTGCCGCCCGTTCCTCGACATTCTTTTCCTTCATAATTTCAGCGAAGTTATAGACGGAAACCTGCGGGTTCTTTACCTCCGGTTCCGTCTTTTTTTCCGGCTCCGGGGAAACGGAAACCTTCTCCGGCTCTTTTGGGGGAGCGGGAGGCGTTTCCTTGCCCGGCCCGCTATCCGTTACCGGCTGTTCCGGCGTTTTTGTGGTTTTATCATCTGCCATCATTTACCTCCTGTTTTTGGCATGAAAAAAGGGGCTCAACTTTTCAGTCAAGCCCCCGTGGAAGTTCCTCCCTTTCTCCGCCATGATACAAAAAATACCGCCCGTAGTCTCGTTTGGGCGGTACTTTGTGTAAGATTGGCAGTCCATTATTAAGTTTTTTATTATGTTCCCTTTGTACACCGTTGCGTCCTCCCCGTGGGCATAGTTCGTGCCGCCGCCGAAGATCGTGGAAAACCAAATGTTCGCACGGCGCTGGCTGTCACGGCGGATAGAGCAAACGCACGTCCCATACCGCAGAGCGCGATGAAAACGCAGACGACCATCGCGGTTTTTGACCTGGCGGATCACACGCCCGCCCTGCGTAATGTCCAGGGAAAAAAGGATCATATCCGCATCCGGATGCTGCGCATAGGCGCGGCGCACACCATCGGCATAACCGTCGGCATAGCAGATATCATCGTCGGCAAAAAGCAGGATATCTCCGGCAGCGTGCAGCAGCGCAATGTTGCGGTTGAAGCCGACGCCCCGCGTGTCCGTGGTGATCATGCGCAACGTGCGCCCAGCGTTTAACTGTGTCTCTTTGCGGTATCCGTCGGCCTGATTTCCAAACACGGCATCGCCGGTAATGTGCATTTTATCCGCGATCGTTAAGTCTTTCTGCCCCATGGTGACGCAGACAACCTCTACTCTATCCATACATTCCTCCGGCAGTCAGCGGATGCTCCGCGTGTAGACATCAATACGCATTGCCTGCTGTGCGGCAAGATAATGCGTGTAGGAGCGCTCGAGATCGATGATTGCCGCGTGCTCCTTACACCTGCGCTCCGACGGAGACGGAAGCGCACGCCAGTTGCCGTACAGCTGCGTCAGCAGCGCGTCATAATGCGCCGTGACCGGAAACACGCCATCCTCAAACGGGAGCTCGACCGACTCTGTCAGCCACTCACGCGGGAGCAGATTTTTTTCATACCGTTTTCCGGCCGCCAGAAACGAATGCAGCAGTGCGGTCCGGTCGTCTCCTCTGCGTATACAGAGCGTTTCCAACGCCCGGCGCGGCAGCAGGCGGCAAAGCTGCATGAACACTTTTTTCGCCGCGCTGTCCGTCTCATAGCCGCGCGCATAGAGTGCCTTTGCAATGATCGCCTTGGACGCCGCAAATTGCAGCCGCCGCATCAGCGGCCGATCCGAAAGATTGTCGCACGGAAAAATGTCTATGTAGACGCCCTGATGGACAAGCGGGTCTTTCGGATGATATTTTTCGATGCAGGCCGTATGGTTTCTGCGCAGCTTGGAAAACTGCATGGGCCAGTGCGCGCTGTTTTCCCGCTGTACATAGTAGCGCTCAGGATCAAAGTCCCCCGCCGCCTCCGTAAGCAAGCGGTCATATTCGCTGCGCATGAGGATCACATCCACATCATCGTCCCACGGGATGAAGCCGTGGTGACGAACGGCGCCCAACGCCGTTCCGGCGAAGAGCTGATAGGATATATGGTGCTTACGGCACACGGCGTCAAAGTCCTTGAGCATCTCCAGCAGGAGCGTCTGATGCGCAGTCAAAACCTTCACTTCTCCCATGGTTAGATTCTCCCGTGCTTACGCACGCCATGGAGTGCGTAAGAAAAAAACGCGCAAGCGGATCGTGGCAGCGAGAGCCGCTCAACATCCCGGTAGATCCGCCAACGATATCTGGCAGATTTGAGCTTATCGCTCGAACGAGAGCCCTTCGCAACACGGTAGTCCGCCAAAGTTTCTCTACTCGCCAAGGTCCGGAAGCCGGAACGCATCAGCTCCAGCCAGAGCGCATAGTCCTCGTGATAATACTGCGCACAAAAACGATGGTCACGTAAAGCATCCCGCCGAATCAGCACAGTGGAACAGCTGAGCACACTTTCCTCGAGCATGGCATGATAGGACGTCGTTTCCGGAACGATGAAATCCGACAAATGGCAGCCGTTTTCATCTATCATCGCATACGAACAATAGACAATATCCGCATCCGAACTCCTCGCCACGGCAAGCTGTTTTTCCAGCTTCTGCGCACGCCACCTATCATCACTGTCAAGCAGCGCGATCCATTCCCCCTGCGCGAGATCAAAGCCTCGGTTTCTTGTGCGTGCAACACCCATGTTCTGCGGATTGCGCAAGACCTGAATGCGCGCATCCTGCTGCGCATAGGCCTGCGCGATCTCGGCTGTGCGGTCAGCAGAACCGTCATCGAGGATCAGCAGATTCCAGTTTTTATACGTCTGGGCGCACACGGAAGCAATGGCTTCCCCGATGTATTTCTCAGCATTGTATGCGGGCATGATCACGGAAACCAGCGGCTGCTTATCGGCCGCACCGGTCAGAGTATCTTGTTTCATGGCACTCTCTTTTCCAGCAGCCTTGCACATTTCTCCCAATCCTGATAGCCGCTGCCGAGCATATGGATGTCGCTGCCGAGATAGCGCACGCAGCCGCCTTCGATCCAGGTGAGATAGCGCTTGCGGTGCAGCGGCTTTGTCAGGCACGCGGCATTGAGCTGCAGCGGCACACCGTCGCGCGCCAGCTGCTCGATGTCCGCAGCCGGATAGCGCTCGGCGTGTGCGAGGATAATTTGTATATCCTGCAGATCCAGCAGCTGATACAGCGTGTCCCAGATAGACTCCGGCCACGCATAAAACGGCATTTCGAGCAGCAGCTCATTCGTGCCCTCGCGGCACAGACGGTGCAGACCCTCAAGCCGCTCCATCCCGTCGCAGATGAGCACCTCCGCACCGAGGCAAATCTGCGGCGCTTGTTCCGGCAGATGCGCACGCAGCAGCTGCGCGCACTCCTCCCTGCGGCGCAGGAAGGATTCCGCCGATTCCTTGTGCGGGTAAAAGTGCGGCGTCGCGCAGACCGTTCGGATGCCGGCCGCAGCTGCCATATCCAGCTGCCGCAAAGACGTCTCAAGCCTGTCGCTCCCATGGTCACAGCCGGGCAGGACGTGTGCATGATAGTCCAGCGACAGGTCGATCCCGCCGTTACTGCGCTTCATAGGGATCGGAATACGAATACTTATATCCGTACTTGCCGCCGTATTTGTACTTATACTTATAGGCGTATTTTCCGGACTTCATATTCATGTCGTTGAGCACCACGCCGCACAGGTTCCCGCCTGCGCGCAGCACGGCGTCCTTGGCGTCGCTGAGCTCGTCCGTGGTCGTCACACCGGATTTCGTCACGAGCACCACACCGTCCACATAGGTGGAAATGATCTGCGCATCCGCCACCGTGTTGATCGGCGGCGTGTCGATGATCACATAATCGTAGGTCTTGGCACTCTCCGCCACGAAGCGTCTCATCCGCTCGGACGAGAGCAGCTCGGACGGGTTGGGCGGGATCGTACCGGTGCAGACGATCCACAGCGGCAGATCCGTCACCTTCACAAGCTCGAGCCGGCTGATCTTCGCCAAAAAGTCACACAGGCCGGCAGTGCTTCGCACTTTCCACAGACGCCGCTGCGTCGGCTTGCGCATATCCGCATCGACAAGCAGCACGCGCTTGCCGAGCATGGCGTAGCTGATGGCGATGTTCGCCGCCGTGAGGCTCTTGCCCTCTGAGGGCTTTGCGCTCGTGATGGCAAAGGTCGAGCAGGGGCGCTCCTTATCCGCCGTCATGCAAAACAACAGGCTGGTGCGCAGCTTTACATAGGCCTCCTTGATCGCAAACGGCGACTCATTGGTCAGCAAACGCTTCCGGTTTGCCCGAACCGTTTCCCTCGTTGTTTTCCGAACATTTTTCTTTTTCATGGTAAAGCACCGCACCTCCTTCCGTCAGCGCCCACTCCGCACAGGCGTCATTTGTGATGTTGATCTCCGGTATCATGCCGAGGATCGTCACATTCGCCGCGCATTCAATATCCTCCGGCAGGTAGATCGTTGTATCCGCCAGCATACGCAGCACAAGAATGACCGAGATCACGATCACGCCAATCACAAAGCCGATCGCACTGTCAAACACGGTTCTCGGCGCAGTCTTTTCCGACGCGACCTCCGGCTGGTCGACGACCTCCACGCCGCCTGCCTTGGTGATGCGGATGATCTCTGTCGGCGCGACCTTCGCAAATGCGCCCGCGATCCGGCAAGCAAGCTTTGGGTCGGTAGAAGTCACCACCACCTCCAGCAGCTGCGTGTCCGAAATGACGGAGACCTTCACCATGCGATTGAGTTCTTTTCTCGACAGTGCCGTCTCCCCACGGATATCCGTCAGGACGGAATCCAGGACGGAATTGCTCTCCAGGATCTTGGAATAGGTTGTAGCAAGGCTCTCCGCAGCCTGCAGGTCGCTGTTGTTGATCGTTCCTTGCGCGGTATTATTCGTACTGTTGTAAACATAAAAGCTCACGCGGGACTCATAGGTCGGCGTGACAAACACGCTGATCGCCATGTAAACCAGCGCAGCCGCAACGATGCCCGCCAGCAGCACCCAGTGGAGCTTGGACAGCAGGATCTTCGCAACGTCCCACAGCGACAGTTCCGTGCCACCGGCAGGTCTATGCGTTCTTTGACTTTCATTCATACAGTGGGTCGTCCTCCAAATGTATTTTCTTCATCGCGCGCCGTCTCCGCAAAAAACCACGCGGATCGTTTTCAGAATACAGAGCAGATCCATCCAAACCGACCTGTGTTCGATGTACTCCATGTCGTACACGATCTTTTCCTCCGGCTTGAGGTCGTAGCCGCCGTTGACCTGCGCATAGCCGGTCAATCCGGGCGTCACGGCCAGACGGTTGGAAAAGCCGACGATGTATTCCTCAAACAGCCTGTAAAAGCACGCGCGCTCCGGCCTCGGACCGACAAAGCTCATGTCGCCCTTGAGGATGTTCCAGATCTGCGGCAGCTCATCCAGCCGCGTCCGGCGCAAAAACGCACCAAAGCGCGTACAGCGCCCATCATCCGCGTCCGCCCAGCGCGGTCCGTCCCGCTCGGCGTCTTGGCACATGGAGCGAAACTTATACATAGTAAACGGCTTGCCGTCCTTGCCCAAGCGCTCCTGCCGGAAGATCGGATCGCCCGGCGAGTCGAGCGCAATGATCAGCGCGATGACCGACATCGGCAGTGCCAGCACAGCCAAGCCCACCAGCGCACCGGAAATGTCGAACGCGCGCTTGAGGGCAAGATACGCCCGCTTTTCGGCGACACGCGGCCGCTCTATATACATCACGCGCTGCGCGGTGCAATTTTTCACGCCCGGATAGGAAACCACAGTCTCCATCACTCTCGCCCCATCTCTTTCTCTTCTCAGCTCTACCCACGGCGTCCGAAGCAGGCGCATTTCACACCGCCGAAAACAGAACACCGCGTTGATTACCCATGTTGGTGTTGGCAGACAACACCAGTTAAATTATAACACATTTCTGTAGAAATCAACTTCTCCGGCAAAAAATATGCGATACATTTTGAATTTTACAAGACCATTGTGCGCGCCCGTCTCCGCGCCGACCCCGGCAAGGACGCAGTGCATGGCCCGGCCGAAGTCTGCACGAGCCGGCCGCTCTTGTGCGCTCACGCCGGACAAGTGTGCGAGCGCGCGCCGCGAAGCGGTACTTTTTCACATATCAGCGAAAAAATACCGCGATCGGTCGGAATTTTTGTGCCGTGCTCCCATGGAAAATGCTGCGTCGGGAATTGACTTTTCCTGTCGCGTCTGAGATAATGAACACATTGAAAGCACAGGCAACTGACGGAACGTGGAGCACACCACATGGGAGCCTGCTGTAATACGAACTGTCGACCGTCTGGGCAAACCTGTGGCCATGGGACTCCATGGGCAACGGGTTTACCCTTTTTTTATTTTCATTTCATCTTTTTAAGGAGGATCTCATGAAAAAAGTAGCAGTCATTATGGGCAGCGATTCCGATTGGCCGGTCGTCAAGGCGGCCTGTCAGCAGCTCGACGCCTTTGGCATCCCCTACGAGGCGCACATCCTCAGCGCGCACCGCTCCCCGGTCGCTGCGGCGGACTTCGCCAAAAACGCCCGCGCCAACGGCTTCGGCGTGCTCATCTGCGCAGCCGGGATGGCAGCGCACCTCGCAGGCGCATTCGCCGCCAATTCCACCCTGCCGGTCATCGGCATCCCCATGAAGGGCGGCGCGGTCGACGGGCTGGACGCCCTGCTGTCTACCGTGCAGATGCCCAGCGGCATCCCGGTAGCGACCGTGGCCATCAGCGGCGCGAAAAACGCCGCCGTGCTCGCGGCGCAGATCCTCTCCGTCAGCGACGAGGCGCTGGCCGAAAAGCTCGACGCGCAGCGTGTCGAGATGGCGCAGCAGATCGCCGCGAAGGAAGCCAGGCTTCAGGCGGAGCTGTCCTGCTGAGCGGCAACGCGGCAGAACACTCCTTTTGAATAGATAAAGATCCACACGAACCCGATCAACCATTATTTTGGAGGTATCATCATGGAACTCGTTTATACAGGCAAAACCAAAAATGTCTACGCGCTGGAAAACGGCAACTTCCTGCTCAAGTTCAAGGACGACTGCACCGGTAAGGATGGCGTGTTCGATCCCGGCGAGAACGCCGTGGGCCTGACCATCGACGGTGTGGGCGATGTGAACCTGCGCATGAGCATCTACTTCTTCGAGAAGATCAATGCCGCCGGCATCAAGACCCACTATGTCAGTGCCGACCTGAGCAACACCACCATGGAAGTCCTCCCCGCCAAGGTCTTTGGTCACGGCCTGGAAGTTATCTGCCGCCGCAAGGCCGTGGGCTCGTTCATCCGCCGCTACGGCGACCTCATCGAGTCCGGCGCCGACCTGCCCTACTATGTCGAGACGACCCTGAAGGACGATGCCAAGGGCGATCCGCTGATCACCAAGGACGCGCTGGTCGCGCTGGGCGTGATGAGCGACGCGCAGTACGAGGATCTGAAGGCGCAGACCCAGCAGATCACCAAGATCGTCGCCGATGACCTGAGGGAAAAGGGCATGGAGCTCTACGACATCAAGTTCGAGTTCGGCTACGCGCCCGACGGCAGCGTCATGCTCATCGACGAGGTCGCCAGCGGCAATATGCGCGTCTATAAGGACGGCCAGTACGTGGATCCCATGACGCTCTCCGAGCTGTTTTTCGCGTAATGGGCGGATATTTCGGAGCGTTTTCCCACCGTGAAGTGGGACTGGATGTGTTTTTCGGCACGGACTACCACTCCCACCTCGGCACACGCCGGGGCGGAATGGTGGTCTACGGGCACGAAAACGGGTTTGTGCGTGAGATCCACAACATTGAAAACACGCCCTTCCGCACAAAGTTTGAGACCAACCTGCATGAGTTCAAGGGCTATGTCGGCATCGGCTGCATCAGCGACACGGACCCGCAGCCGCTGCTTGTGCGCTCGCACCTCGGTCTGTATGCCATCTGCACGGTGGGCATCATCAATAACATCGACGAGCTGATCGACACCTACTTCTCCGACCACGGACACCAGTTCATGGCGCAGAGCAGCGGTAAGGTCAACGTCTCGGAACTGGTCGCCGCCCTCATCAACATGAAGGAAAACCTCGTGGAGGGCATTTTGTACGCGCAGGAGATGATCCGCGGCTCCATCACGATCCTGCTGATGACGCCGGACGGCATTCTGGCCGCCCGCGACAAGTTGGGACGGCTGCCCGTTCTGGTCGGCAAGCATCCGGACGGCAGTCTGTGCGTCTCGTTTGAATCATTCGCCTATCACAAGCTCGGCTATGAGGATGCCTACGAGCTCGGCCCGCGCGAGATCGTGGCGCTGACGCGAAACGGCTACGAGACCGTCTCGCCCGCGGGCGAGGAGATGAAGATCTGCGGCTTCCTCTGGACGTACTACGGATACCCCAACTCGAATTACGAAGGCGTGAACGTCGAGGTCATGCGCTACCATAACGGCGACATCATGGCGCGGCAGGAGCTCGCGCAGGGTCGCCTGCCCGATGTGGACTACGTCGCGGGCGTGCCGGATTCCGGTGTGCCGCACGCCATCGGCTACGCCAACCGCAGCGGCAAGCCCTTTGCCAGGCCCTTTGTCAAGTACACGCCCACATGGCCGCGCTCGTTCACCCCGGACAATCAGGAGGTGCGCAATCAGGTGGCCAAGATGAAGCAGATCCCCGTGTCCGAGCTCATCGAGGGGAAAAAGCTGCTGTTCGTGGACGACTCCATCGTGCGCGGCACACAGCTGCGCGAGACGGTGGATTTCCTCTACGAGTCGGGCGCGAAAGAGGTGCACATGCGCTCTGCCTGCCCGCCCATCATGTACAGCTGCAAGTATCTGAACTTCTCGCGCGGCAATTCCGATATGGAGCTGCTGGCGCGGCGCGTGGTGCAGGAGCTTGAGGGCGACGAGGGGCAGAAGCATCTCGACGAATACGCCGACGCCTCTACCGAGCGCGGAAAGTGCCTGCTGAGCTCTATCTGCGAAAAATTCGGTTTTGACTCTCTCGGATACCAATCTCTTGACGGCGTGCTGGAGGCCATCGGTATCGACCGGGATAAGGTCTGCACGTACTGCTGGAACGGAAAGGAATAATCGACATGGAAAACTCTCGATCCGCCGCTTACGCGGCAGCCGGTGTGGACATCACGGCCGGTTACGAAGGCGTCAGGCTCATGCGCGATGACGTCAAGCGCACCCACATTCCCGGCGTTGTGTCGGATATCGGCGGCTTCGGCGGCCTGTTTGCCCCCGATGTCACCGGCATGAGCGAGCCTGTGCTCGTCTCGGGCACGGACGGCGTCGGCACGAAGCTGCGTCTGGCCGAGCTCATGGATAAGCACGACACCATCGGTATCGACTGCGTGGCCATGTGTGTCAACGACGTGATCTGCTGCGGCGCAAAGCCCCTGTTTTTCCTTGACTACATTGCCATTGGCAAGAACGTGCCCGAAAAGGTCGCGTCCATCGTCTCCGGCGTTGCCGAGGGCTGCGTGCAGGCCGGCTGCGCCCTCATCGGCGGCGAGACAGCCGAGCACCCCGGCATGATGGCGGCCGACGACTACGATCTGGCCGGCTTCACCGTCGGTCTCGTGGACAAGCCGAAGGTCATCGACTCCGGCCGCATGGCGGCGGGCGACGTGGTGCTGGCTCTGCCCTCGTCCGGCTTCCACTCCAACGGCTATTCGCTCGTGCGCAAGGTGTTCGACGTGGAGAACACCGATCTCAACCGCTACTATGATGAGCTCGGCGAGACGCTGGGCGAGGCGCTGCTGCGCCCGACCGTGATCTACGTCAAGCCCGTTCTGCGCTGCATCGACGCTGCCGATGTGCGCGGCGTGAGCCACATCACCGGCGGCGGCTTCTACGAAAACATCCCGCGCTGCATCCCCGACGGGCTGTGTGCCCGCATCGACAAGGCCGCGATCCGCACGCCCGCTGTCTTCGGTCTGCTGCAGGCCAAGGGCGGCATCGATGAGCACGATATGTTCAACACCTTCAACATGGGCGTGGGCATGGTCGTCGTCGTCAGCCCCGAGACCGCCGAGGCGGCACTCGGCGCGCTCAGGGCCGAGGGCATCGACGCCTACGTCTGCGGCAAGATCGTCACCGGCGAAGAAAAAATCCGTCTATGCTGAAACAGCATGCCGGCAAAGGAGAAGACCTGACTATGAACAAAGCAAAGATCGCCGTGCTGGTCTCCGGCGGCGGCACAAATCTGCAGGCGCTGCTCGACGCACAGGCGGCGGGCACGCTTGCCCACGGTGAGATCACGCTGGTGGTCTCGTCCAACGAGGGCGCTTACGCGCTGACGCGGGCGGCCAATGCCGGCATCCGCGCGCAGACGATCTCACCGAAGCAGTGCGGCGGTCAGGCCGCCTTTGAGGCGGCACTGTCGGCGCTTCTGGCGCAGCAGGAGATCGATCTGATCGTGCTGGCCGGTTTCCTGACCATCCTGAGCGCGGACTTCACCGCGCGCTGGCCGTCGCGCATCCTGAACGTGCACCCCTCCCTGATCCCCGCGTTCTGCGGCAAGGGAATGTACGGTCTGAAGGTCCACGAAGCGGCACTTCGAACGGGCGTGAAGGTCACGGGTGCGACGGTGCATTTTGTCAATGAGATCCCGGACGGCGGACGCATCCTGCTGCAAAAGGCGGTGGAGGTCCTGCCGGATGACACGCCGGAAACACTCCAGCGCCGGGTCATGGAGCAGGCGGAATGGCAGCTCCTGCCGCGAGCGGCAGAGCTGGTCTCGGAACAAATCGTAAAGGAGAAGCGCAATGCTTGACTTTCTCACCCTTCTGCGGGAAAATCCCTATCCCGGCCGCGGCATTCTTGTCAGCCGTGACCTCGTCTACTATTTCATCATGGGCCGCAGCGCCAACAGCCGCAACCGCATCTTTGTCACGACGGGCGACGGCATCCGCACCGAGGCGTATGACCCCGCGAAGCTGGAAGACCCCAGCCTCATCATCTACCACCCCGTGCGCACCATGGGCAGCGCGCTCGTGGTCACGAACGGCGACCAGACGGACACCGTCTGCCGGTACGGCGACTTCCGCAAGGGGCTCATGACCCGCGAATACGAGCCGGACGACCCGAACTGGACGCCGCGCATCTCCGCCATCCTCAACGCCGACGGCTCGTTTGAGCTCTCGATCCTCAAGCGCAAAAACGGGCGCTGCCTGCGCGAGTTTTTCTGCTATGAGGGCGTCGACGCCGGACAGGGATACTTCATCAGCACCTATCAGGGCGACGGCAGTCCCCTGCCGACCTTCGCCGGCGAGCCGCTGGAGGTCACCGTGCCGACGCCGGAGGAAGTCTGGCAGGCACTCAATGCGGACAACAAGGTGTCCCTTTACACAAACGTGAACGGCGAGGTACGCCTGTTCAACAAAAATCTGGGCGATTAAGGAGGCCGTAACGATATGAATGCGCTGGAACTGAAATATGGCTGCAACCCCAACCAGAAGCCGTCCCGGGTCTTTATGCGCGACGGGTCTGACCTGCCGTTCGCCGTCCTCAACGGCAAGCCCGGCTACATCAACCTGCTCGACGCGCTCAACTCCTGGCAGCTTGTCAAGGAGCTCAAGTCCGCCACTGGTCTGCCCGCCGCTGCCAGCTTCAAGCACGTGTCCCCCGCCGGCGCGGCCGTCGGCATGCCGCTGAGCGAGGTGGACAAGAAGATCTACTTCGTCGACCCGTCCGCGGAGCTCACGCCCATCGCCTGCGCCTATATCCGCGCCCGCGGCGCTGACCGCCTGTGCTCCTACGGTGACTGGGCCGCTCTCTCCGACGTCTGCGACGCTGCGACCGCGCGCTACCTCAAGGGCGAGGTGTCCGACGGCATCATCGCCCCCGGCTACACCGACGAGGCGCTGGAGATCCTGAAAACCAAGAAGAAGGGCAACTACAACATCGTGCAGATCGACCCGGACTATCTGCCCGCCGCGACGGAGCACAAGGACGTGTTCGGCGTCACCTTCGAGCAGGGACGCAACGACCTCGTGATCGATAAGGACATGCTCACGAACATCGTCTCGGAGAACAAGGATCTGCCCGAAAACGCGAAGATCGATATGATCGTCGCCCTCATCACGCTCAAGTACACCCAGTCCAACTCCGTCTGCTACGTCAAGGACGGTCAGGCCATCGGCGTGGGCGCGGGCCAGCAGAGCCGCATCCACTGCACGCGTCTGGCCGGACAAAAGGCGGACAACTGGTATCTGCGCCAGCATCCAAAAGTCCTCGCGCTGCAGTTTGTGGACGACATCCGCCGCCCCGACCGCGACAACGCCATCGACATCTACACCTCCGACGAGTATGAGGACGTGCTGGCCGACGGTGTGTGGCAGAACACCTTCAAGGTCCGCCCCGAGGTCCTGACCCCGGAGGAAAAGAAGGCGTGGATCGCCACGCAGACCGGCGTCACCGTCGGCAGCGACGCGTTCTTCCCCTTCGGCGACAATGTCGAGCGCGCGAGAAAATCCGGCGTGACCTACATCGCAGAGCCGGGCGGCTCGATCCGCGACGACCACGTCATCGCCACCGCCGACAAATACGGCATGGTGCTGGCCTTCACCGGCGCACGGCTGTTCCATCACTGAGTCATCATACGCATATCCGTTTTTGCCGCCGCGCAGATCCCATTTGGCATTTGCGCGGCGGCAAACAAAAATATTAAGAAGATTGAGGGAGAGCGCCATGAACCTTCTGGTCATCGGCGGTGGCGGCCGTGAGCACGCCATCGTCAAAAAATTGAAAGAGAATCCCGCTGTGGAGACGATCTACTGCGCTCCCGGCAACGGCGGCATCGCGGCCGACGCTGTGTGCGTCGCGGACATCGGCGCGAAGGACATTCCCCGCACAGGTGGCCTTTGCCAAGAGCCACGATATTGATTTTGCCGTGGTCGCACCGGACGATCCGCTGGTGCTCGGCGCGGTAGACGCGCTGGAGGCCGCCGGGATCCCCTGCTTCGGCCCGGAGGCGAAGGCCGCCATCATTGAGGGCAGCAAGGTCTTTTCCAAGGACCTGATGAAAAAATACGGGATCCCCACGGCGGAGTATCAGGTGTTTACCGATGCTGCCGCCGCGATGGACTATGTGAAGTCCTGCGCCCTGCCCGTGGTGGTCAAGGCGGACGGTCTGGCGCTGGGAAAGGGCGTGCTCATCGCGGAGGATCGCGCGGCCGCCGTCGCAGCGGTCGAGACCATCATGCTGGACCGCGCCTTCGGCGACAGCGGCAGTCAGGTGGTCATTGAGGAATTTCTCACCGGACCGGAGGTCTCCGTGCTCGCCTTTACGGACGGCAAGACCGTCGTGCCCATGGTGTCCTCGATGGACCATAAGCGGGCGCATGACCATGACGAGGGGCTCAACACCGGCGGCATGGGCACCGTCGCCCCGAACCCGTATTACACGGATGACATCGCCCGTACATGCATGGACACAATCTTTCTGCCCACCATGCGCGCGATGAACGCCGAGGGGCGCACGTTCCGCGGCTGCCTGTATTTCGGCCTGATGCTGACGCCGAACGGCCCGAAGGTCATCGAATACAACTGCCGCTTCGGCGACCCCGAGACACAGGTCGTCCTGCCGCTGCTCGAAAGCGACCTGCTGACGATCATGCAGGCCTGCCGCAACGGCACGCTCGCCGAAACGGAGGTCAAATTCTCCAGTGGCGCCGCCTGCTGCGTCATCATGGCGTCCGACGGCTACCCGGAGCACTATGAAAAGGGCTTTGCCATCACGATGCCCGCCGAGACCGCCGCACACACCTATGTGGCGGGCGCAAAGCTGGCCGACGGCAAGCTGCTGACCAACGGCGGCCGCGTGCTCGGCGTGACCGCGACGGCGCAGGATCTCAGGAGCGCCGTGGAAAAAGCATACACGATGGTGCAGAGCGTGCAGTTTGACAACGCGTTCTACCGCCATGACATCGGCCAGCGCGCCCTCAAGGCGCTGGAACAGTGAAGGGAGAGAGCGCAGGCATGGTTTACAGAGTATACGTAGAAAAGAAAGAGGCGCTGGCGAACGAGGCGCGCGCCCTGCTGGAGGATCTGCGGGCATTTCTGGGCATCGAGTCCCTGACGGGCTGCGCCTGTTCAACCGCTATGACCTCGAGGGCATCAGCCGGGAGCTGTTTGACTACACCGTCAAGACGGTGCTGTCCGAGCCCCAGCTCGATATCGTGACGGACACGCTGCCGCAGGGTGATGCGGTGTTTGCCGTGGAATATCTGCCCGGTCAGTATGACCAGCGCGCCGATTCCGCCGCACAGTGTGTGCAGATCCTGTCGCAGGGCGAGCGTCCGCTCGTGCGCACCGCGCGCGTGTATGCACTCGAGGGCAAGCTGACGGATGCCGAGATCGCCGAGATCAAGCAGTATGTCATCAATCCCGTCGAGAGCCGCGAGGCATCTCTGGAGCTGCCGGAGACGCTGCGCATGGAGTATGACATTCCCACCACCGTGCGCACCGTGGAGGGCTTCACCGCCATGGACAGCGCTGCGCTCGATGCGCTGCGCGATGAACTCGGTCTCGCTATGGATCTGGACGATCTGACGTTCCTGCAGCGCTATTTCCGCGACGATGAACACCGCGAGCCCACCATCACCGAGATCCGCGTGGTGGACACTTACTGGTCCGACCACTGCCGCCACACCACCTTCTCCACCCACATCGACCATGTAGAGATCCACGACGCGGCCATTCAGGCCGCCTACGAGCGGTATCTGGCCGCACGGGTGGAAGTCTACGGCGAGGAAAAGGCCGCCAAGCGGCCTCAGACCCTGATGGACATTGCCACCATCGGCGCGAAGGTCCTGAAAAAGCGCGGCCTGCTGCCGGAGCTGGACGAGAGCGACGAGATCAATGCCTGCTCCATCCACGTCACCGCCACGGTCGACGGCGAGGCGCAGGACTGGCTGCTGATGTTCAAAAACGAGACCCACAACCACCCCACCGAGATCGAGCCCTTCGGCGGCGCGGCCACCTGCATCGGCGGCTGCATCCGCGACCCGCTCTCCGGCCGCGCCTATGTCCATCAGGCCATGCGCGTGACCGGCGCGGGCGACCCGAGAGTCGCGCTCGACAAGACGCTGCCCGGCAAGCTGCCGCAGCGCAAGCTGTGCCAGACTGCCGCCGCGGGCTACTCCTCCTACGGCAACCAGATCGGTCTCGCCACCGGTCATGTGGCGGAGATCTATCACGAGGGCTACATCGCCAAGCGTCTGGAATGCGGCGCCGTGGTAGCGGCCGCACCCGCATACAACGTCCGCCGCGAGTGCCCCGCTCCCGGCGATGTGGTCATCCTGCTGGGCGGCCGCACGGGTCGTGACGGCATCGGCGGTGCGACCGGCTCGTCCAAGAGTCACAACCTGAAATCGCTTGCGACCATGGCCTCCGAGGTGCAAAAGGGCAACGCGCCCGAGGAGCGCAAGATCCAGCGCCTGTTCCGCAACGGCGACGTGACCCGTCTCATCAAGCGCTGCAACGACTTCGGCGCGGGCGGCGTCAGTGTTGCCATCGGCGAGCTGGCCGACGGTCTGCGCATCGATCTGGATGCCGTGCGCAAGAAGTACGACGGTCTCGACGGCACGGAGCTTGCCATCTCCGAATCGCAGGAGCGCATGGCCGTGGTCGTTGCCGCCGAGGACGCAGATGCCTTCATCCGCGCCGCCAAGGCGGAAAACCTCGAGGCGTATCAGGTGGCCGTCGTCACCGAGGACGCCCGCATGGTCATGGAGTGGAACGGTGCGGTCATCGCTGACCTCAGCCGTGCCTTCCTCAACACCAACGGCGCTGTCAAGCACGCCGGTGTGCGCGTGGCGCGCAAGGATCGCTCCGAGCTCGCAAAGCCCCGCTTCCGCTCCCTGCGCGAGATGGCCTCCAGCCTCCGCTGCGCCTCCCGCCGCGGTCTCGTGGAGCGCTTTGACAGCACCATCGGCGCGGGCTCGATCCTGATGCCGTACGGCGGCAGGACGCAGCGCTCCCCCGCACAGGCGATGGCCGCCGTGTTCCCGGTCCTGCCCGGTCAGGAGACGGATCAGGCCAGCGTCATGGCCTGGGGCTGCGACCCGGAGCAGACGAGTACCGATCCCTACATCGGCGCATACAACGCGGTCTACACCTCGATGGCGAAGCTCGTCGCCGCCGGTGCCGACTACAAGAAAGCCTACCTCTCCTTCCAGGAGTTTTTCGAGAAGCTGCGTACCGAGCCGGAGCGCTGGTGCAAACCCTTTGCCGCCCTGCTCGGCACGGTGGACGCCCAGCTTGAGCTCGGCGCTGCCGCCATCGGCGGCAAGGACTCCATGTCCGGCACGTTCCTCGATCTCGATGTGCCGCCCACGCTCATCTCCTTTGCCATCGCGCCGCTGAAAACGGACGAGGTTCTCTCCACGGAGTTTAAGGCCGCGGATCATCCCGTGTACCTGTTCTCCGGTGCGGACGCCGACGGCGTCAAGACCGCATGGGAGGCGCTGCACGCACTCGCACGCAGCGGAAAAGTCCGCGCCGCGTGGGCTGTGGAAAACGGTCTGAGCGAGGCCGTGATGAATATGTCCTTCGGCAACGAGATCGGCTTCAGCGCCGAAAACACGGCCGTGGACTGGAATGCGCTCTATCCCGGCGCGATCGTGGCAGAGCTCACCGAGGACACGGCGGACGCCGTCCGTCTGGGTGTCACCACCGCAGAGCCCATCGTGCGCATCGGTGATGACAGCGCCGCCATTTCGGAGCTGCTGGCACTCAATGAGGGCGTGCTGGAATCCGTCTACCCGAGCCGCACGGCAGCCGATACGGCGCAAGTCCCGGTGCTGTCCGCCCCCACCGTGCTCCCAGCGCGTCGCGCCCAAGATCGGCGTGGCCGTGCCCAAGGTGCTCATCCCTGTGTTCCCCGGCACGAACTGCGAATACGACTCTGCCCGCGCCGTGCAGCGCGCCGGATTCGAGCCGGAGATCCTGGTGCTGAACAACCAGTCCGCTCAGGGCGTGGCCGACTCCATCAGCCGGTTTGCCGGCGCGCCCGGAACAGCCAGATCATCTTTGTCCCCGGCGGCTTCTCCGGCGGCGACGAGCCGGACGGCTCCGCCAAGTTCATCACCGCCTTCTTCCGCAACCCGGAGGTGCGGGACGCCACCATGGACCTGCTGAAAAACCGGGACGGCCTGATGCTGGGCATCTGCAACGGCTTCCAGGCCCTCATCAAGCTGGGCCTGGTACCCTACGGCAAGATCATCGACACCGATGGCGCCTGCCCCACCCTGACCTACAACACCATCGGGCGCCACCAGTCCCGTCTGGTGCGGACCCGCATCGCTTCCAACCGCTCTCCGTGGCTGGCAGGGACGCAGGTGGGTGATATTTACACCGTCCCCATCTCCCACGGCGAGGGCCGGTTCCTGTGCAGTGAGGAGCTGGTTCGGAAGCTGGCTGACAACGGTCAGATCGTCACTCAGTATGTGGACGAGCACGGTGTCCCCGGCATGGACGTGGACGTAAACCCCAACGGTTCCATCTGGGCTGTGGAGGGCATCATGTCTCCCGACGGCCGGGTACTGGGCAAGATGGGCCACGCCGAGCGCATCGGCCGACGGCCTTTACAAAAACGTGGACGGCTGCTATGATATGAAGTCTGTTCCAGTCTGCGAAGAAGTATTTTGACATTTGAGAACGGGAGGACACGGATCATGTTGACTGATATTGAGATCGCCCAACAGTGCCGGATGCGCCCCATCACGGAGATCGCGACGGCAAGCTGATCCTGGTGACCGCCATCAACCCCACCCCTGCCGGCGAGGGCAAGACCACCACCTCCGTGGGTCTGGCCGACGGTCTGCGGAAGCTGGGCAAAAACGCCGTGGCTGTCGCTCTGCGGGAGCCCTCTCTCGGCCCCGTATTCGGCGTGAAGGGCGGCGCTGCCGGCGGCGGCTACGCTCAGGTGGTCCCCATGGAGGACATCAACCTGCACTTTACCGGTGACTTCCACGCCATCGGCGCTGCCAACAACCTGCTGGCCGCTATGCTGGACAACCATATCCAGCAGGGCAATGCCCTGGGCATCGACGTCAAGCAGATCGTCTGGAAGCGCTGCGTGGACATGAATGACCGGCAGCTGCGCCACATCATTGACGGCCTGGGCGGCAAGATGCAGGGCGTGCCCCGGGAGGACGGCTTTGACATCACCGTGGCCAGCGAGGTCATGGCGGTACTGTGTCTGTCCACCGGCATCACCGACCTGAAAGAACGGCTGGGCCGGATGATCGTGGCCTACACCTATGACGGCAAGCCTGTCACCGCCCATGACCTGAAAGCCGAGGGCGCCATGGCCGCCCTGCTGAAGGACGCTCTGAAGCCCAACCTGGTCCAGACCCTGGAGGGTACCCCTGCCTTCATCCACGGCGGCCCCTTCGCCAACATCGCTCACGGCTGCAACTCCATGATCGCCACCAAGATCGCTCTGAAGCTGGGCGACTACGCCATCACGGAGGCCGGCTTCGCCGCCGACCTGGGCGCAGAGAAGTTCCTGGACATCAAGTGCCGTCTGGGCGGGCCTGCGGCCCAGTGCCGTGGTGGTAGTAGCCACTGTCCGGGCACTGAAAAGCCACGGCGGCGTGCCCAAGGCCGAGCTGAACCACGAAAATCTGGACGCTCTGGAAAAGGGCCTGCCCAACCTGCTCCATCACGTAGACACCATCCGCAACACCTTCCACCTGCCCTGCGTGGTCGCGGTCAACGCCTTCCCCACCGACACGGAAGCCGAGCTGCGGCTGGTGGAAGACAAGTGCCGGGAGCTCGGCGTGCGCGCCGTGCTCTCCGAGGTCTGGGCCAAGGGCGGCGAGGGCGGCAAGGCGCTGGCTGAAGAGGCCGTGCGCCTGTGCGAGCAGCCCTGCACGGAGGAATTTACCTTCTCCTACCCCACCGACACCACGCTTGTCAACAAGCTCAACGCCATCGTGCAGCGCGTCTACGGCGGCGCGCAGGCCGTGCTGACCCCCGCCGCCCAGAAGCAGGCAGAGCGGCTCACAGAGCTCGGCTTCGGTGATCTGCCGGTGTGCATGGCAAAGACCCAGTACTCTCTGTCGGATGACCCTGTTCTGCTGGGCGCGCCCAAGGATTTTGCCGTCACCGTGCGCAGCCTGAAGGTCAGCGCCGGTGCGGGCTTCATCGTTGCCCTGACGGGCGAGATCATGACCATGCCGGGAAACATCCAAAGCAAAGCATCACGCAAGCGTTGCAAAGCAGCCCGGACCAAACAGCAAGAATAAATGCAGAAACGGGCGCATCTGAACCGATGCGCTCGCCTTTGTCCGCTTTTATATGCAAAAAAGGCGCAGCCTATTCAGGCTGCGCCAAGGGTTCTTCGTATGCTATATCTGCTCTCTGTCTACTTTTACCGGAATCGGATATTTCATTCAAATCAGGTAATTCGCCTTCCGCTGCCTGTACTCCGGGACCATTCCCCGATTGCGGGGCATCCGTTTCCGGTTTGGGTTCAGGGGGCCGGAAGGTGCCGTCCAGCTTCTGAAAACAGCGGCG